>ENA-OQJS01000104-OQJS01000104.1-human-gut-metagenome-genome-assembly--contig:-NODE-104-length-16163-cov-0.918371_pt1 | contig 16163 bp, 17 predicted proteins | sample MGYA00242598_ERZ504764 | MGnify/ENA primary metagenome ERZ504764 (study PRJEB26092, sample SAMD00036368) | human gut metagenome | host: Homo sapiens | study: EMG produced TPA metagenomics assembly of...
TTTTGATGGTGGCAGGCGGCGTCTGGTTGTAAAGGAAGTGATTTTGCCGTCAGCGGGGCAACCGAGATTGCACGATACTTTGGAATGAGTGAGCGTTTTATCGGACTGACGATTGTTGCTCTCGGAACATCCCTTCCGGAGCTGGTAACATCTGTGACAGCAGCAAAAAGAGGGAATGCAGGAATTGCAATCGGAAATATTGTCGGAAGCAATATTTTTAACATTTTATTTGTAATTGGAACAGCCGCACTGATCTGTCCTGTGCCATTTGAAACTAAATTTATTGTAGACACAGGAATCGCAATTCTGGCAGGTCTGGTTTTATGGATTGGGACGTACAAGAACAGGGAATTACGGAAAACGTGTGGTGTCGTTATGCTTTTATGCTATGCAGGATATTTTGCATATTTATGTGTGGTATAGGATGAACCATTTTTGATGAAACCATTATTTAAGCACCGACCATTTGGCCGGTGCTTTTGAAGTGCATTCAAAGCTATGCGAAACGGAAGAAAAAATCAAGAATCATGCTAGAATCTAGTACATCGTTTTGTAAATAACTATACCAATCACGCAGGATGCAGATTCGAGTGTGCAGGTATAAAAATGTAGGCGTAGCGGGCTACGCCGAGGCTTTTATGCCTGTGCAATCAGATTTGCAGACAGTGAGTGGTATAGTTATTTCGAAAAGATGTACTAGCTTCGGAAGGCGGAAAACAGTCCCAAAAAGTGCAACAATTTTCTGGAAAATATGCTATAATCTGATCAAAGTAGAGAAAAGCGGAGAGTAGAAATGAAAAAATTACCAGAATCAGAACAGGAAATTATGATGATTATATGGGAATATGAGGAACCTGTCAGTCGATTTCAAGTTGAAGAAAAGTTGAATGTAGAGAAAAATGTTGCACCGAGTACCATTTTAACATTGCTTACTCGTTTGGAAAAAAAGGAATTTATTCAAAAAAGTGAGGAACGGGAAATCAAATCTTTATGTACCATTAGTAGAAAAAGAAAATTATATAGGCACGGTTGGAAAAAACATGTTAGATAAAATGTTTCAAGGGTCATTAGCAAAATTCGCATCGGCACTGTATGATGGAGAAAAACTTAGCTCAAAAGAGGTTAAGCAATTGCAGGAATTTATTGACAGACAAAAATAGAAAAAGTGGTGTAGAGGATATAGTTACAGATGGCATTTATCATAAAGTGGAATCTTTCAATAGGCATAGTCGCATTTATGGCATATGTTGTACAAAAAATAATGGGGAAAAGGCTCGGTCATTACTGGAGAAAGATAGTCTGGATACTTCTGACACTTAAAATGTGCTTTCCATTTTGGAGTGTGACAGAGAAATTTCGGCAACATCCTTTTATGATTTCTATGCCGGCATATTATATCGGGGAACAAAATCAAAAGACCGCGATCATGACGAAAATGGGAAACGTTTCAATTCGAAGGTGGATGTCAGGCGAAAAATTTTTGCTGTATATATGGATTGCAGGGATGATTTTATGTCTTTTGTTTCACGCAATACAATATAGAATATGGAAAAAAAGAATATTTGCAGAATGTAAAAAGATGCAAAAAAATTCCGTATTAGAAGCTCTAAAAAAAGCAAGCGAAGTTTGTAAAATAAAAAAAACAGAAATATGGGTCTGTGAAAATCAAGATTTTTATTCTCCTATGTTGTTTGGTGTACGAAATACAAAAGTATTGATTCCACAAGAAATGCTGGAAACGGAAAATTACTCCTATGAAGAATGGTATTTGATTTTTTTACATGAATTGACACATCAGAAAAAACACGATTTATGGTATAAAAGGTTTCTTCAAATTATAAGGGATGTTTATTGGTTTTGTATCCCAATGCTGTGGGTGCAAAAAAATGGCAAATATAGATATCGAATGTGTCTGTGATGAGACTGTTACAAAACATATGAATCTGACGCAACGGAAAGATTATTGCAATGTTATTTTAAAAGTGGCTTCAAAACAAACGAAAAAAGAATTGTCTGGAGTTGTTTCAATGGTATCAGAAACAGAGATACTGAAAGAACGATTTTACAATGTGTTTTTAGCAAGAAAAAAACTTCGAATATACGTCACTGTTTTTCTTTTTGGAATAATTATTTTGAGTTTTTCGGAAATGCAAATAGCGCGACAAATATGGTCATCATCGCATATAGAAAATTGTCCAAATGCAAAGCTGCGGTACAAGGAGAAGTGGTTTGGAATGCATGGGAAAATGAAAAAAATGTAGTATGTACACATCAATATGCATGGGGAGATGACTTACAGAAAGCCAGATATGGAGTAGAAAAAATCAGGTGTAATGAATGTGGAAATTTTTTTGAGATAAAGATCAGGCAAGAAAAAATAGTCTGCCATGGGTATAATGATTAATTAGAACAAATGTAGAAAAAAGATTGACAAAAAGTAGGAAGTATGGTATTTTTTGTTTATACAAATGTAGAACGTACGTTGACAGGTATAATAAATTTTTAAGGAAAAAAGTATGAAAGCGGTAAAGAAAAAAATTTCCATTTTTCTAATGACCTTAATGTTGGCCAGTACATTTTCTGCCAATGTAACAAAAGCGGATGTTATCGAAAGTAAGAATATTTTTGCGTATGAAGAAATTATGCCGTATGCTGCAGTTTGCCCGAGATGTGGAGGAAGAATAACATCGTCAACCGTATGGGGAAGCTGGATAAGCAGTGGTACAGTTACATGTACTCATGGTCACGCATGGGGAACTGATTTGAAGCAGTATAGAACAGGAATAAAAACTACAAAATGTTTAAATTGTAACGCAGGAAATACTGCTAATGTGAAAGAAACAAGAACAATTTGTCACGGATATGATAATTAATGGTTAAAACACAAGGCTGTTGTATGATATGTAAAAAAACAGAAGTCATGCAATAGCCTTGTGCTATATAGAAACATAGGGGGTAGCATAATGATGGGAAAAAGGTTGAAAGAAATTTTTGGTTTGATTCTGATTAACATCACATTAGTCAGTGGGAGCTTAAATGCAGAAACGGTATATGCAGATACACAAGCCAAGATTGAAATTGAGAAAACGGAAATGCCATTAAAAATTTGTGTTGATGAAGAAAATAAAAAAACGGTACTTCAAATAGTGGCAGCCTGGAAGAAAATATATAAAAATAATGGAGTGGAACTAATGGTAATCCCATCAGGGCAACAGGCTTCGGAAGAAAAAGTACAGGAGATCCAGAATGAAATTACGACAGGAGAAGGGCCGGATGTATTTTTGGCAGAAGGGCCGAATCCGACCTGGAGTGAGCAAAGAGCAGTTGTTTTTGAGGACCCCAAAAAAGAAATGTATCAGGGAACCTTTCTTTCGTTGAAACCATACATGAAATATTTTGATATAGATATTTTAGAAGAGAAGATTTTGTCTGCAGGTATGGCTAATGAGGAACAAATACTGATTCCTATGACATACGATTATTTTCTATATGCATTTACAACACAGGATTTACCGGAAAATACAGAAATATCAAGAAATTGGCTGGAATTAGCCAGACAAAAAGAAAAAGCAATTCAACAGATTGTAGGGCAAAGAAGTGGGGTTCAATTTTTTGATACATTTAGTGAGGTAGTTGATTATAAGAAAAAAACACTTCTATATTCGGAAGAGCAGATAAAAAAAGTTTTGGATGAAACAGTAGCATTAAAAACAAGATCATTAGCTTTAAACTGGAAAATAAAAGATACAGGAGTAGTAAGTCTAAATGATTTGGAAGAACTTGGAGGTGAAAAAACAGTTCATACGGTATTTGCAATGCCGAATCAGGAAGGCGGATTCACTGCAAATGTTACACTTTATGCAGGAATTAATAAGAACACAAAGCAACCTTTAAAAGCAGTCTCCTTTTTACAAATGCTATACAGTGAAGAAGTTTTATCAGGAAAAGGAATAGAGTTAGAAGATAGAAGAGAGGCAAGCAATATAAGATTTCCGCAAGGGGGTTTCTATTTACAAAAAGGAACTAGAAAAACGAATGCGGAGTCTTTCGAGACAAGATCAAAAACAAATCAAAACGAATACAGGAAGAAGTAAACACCGTTCGATTTTATTCGGTATGGGACAGGGAACTTAATTCCTTATTATCTAAGTATGAGGCACAGGAAGATGAAAAGCAAAAAGAGCATGTCTTCATAAAAACAATACAGAAATGGAAGGGAAAAATACAGAAATGACATAAAAAATCTGCCCTGTGGAGTGAGAGTTGCAAGAAACAGATTTTCCGGAGTACTGTGGAACAGTCTGTAAAGCTAAAGCGGATATTCGCAATCCGCTTCGCTACTTGCTCATAACTGAATAGCTGCTTCACCGCTTATCAGGACTTGGTTGATTCGGTTAAATTCTTTTAGGGTTTGTCAAGGGTGATGAGGAGCTTTAAAAACAGGCTCCTCTTCACCCTTAATTTATATATCGGTTAATGATCTGTGCGTTTGAGAAATTGATTCGTATATATCAAGACACATATGACAGAGCATTACTTTTGACAGGAATTTTTAGAAACAATAACCTTTGTCGGTCGATACAGTTTTTCTCCGAAGAAGTAGCCTTTCTTGTATTTCCTCGACAACTTCTGTCTTCTTCCACCCGGTTCGGTTTCTTCGATGTGCACTGCATCATGGATATGAGGATCAAATATTGTACCATTTGCTTCCATCGGTAAGACATTCAGCTGATATAAATTCTGCGCCAAAGCTGTACGGAAATCCATCATAAGAAGCTTTTCATCCATATAGGCCCAGCGATTCGTCGTTCGTTCCGAACTGACAATTCCATATTCGAGATTGTCTTTTACAGCCAGCAGCTTTTCAATCCATGTGCTGACTCGGATATTTGTATCTCCGTCATGACAGTCTGCAAATACTTCTTGTGTCTGTCTGGCGATCATCTGGATTCTCTTTCCAATTGCAGAAGCCTTCGTTGTGGGGTTCAGATTTTCCGCCCCCAGGCAAAACTCTTTTCCGGCCTGAAGTACATTTGCGAGAAGCTGTTCCGGTACGAAAACGGTATTTATCGGGAAGCGTTTCGGCTTTTCTTCTGTGAATTGACTCAAATCTATCTTTGCAAGATTCTCTCCTGATTGCAGTATCAGGGTAAAATCGCCGCATTCCATTCCAACCTCGATCCATGCTTTCAGCCGGCTTGCATCCTTTGGAAATTCAGGACAGATCTCCTCCATTTTCTAGGTTCTGACTTTCCTTTTAGAATCCTTTGATTTCAGATACAGGTTCAGACCTTTTCCTTTGATTCCGGAATCCAGCAAAATGTCGAAACCATCTGTTCGCATGGGAATCATGTGTCGTTCTTCGTTAAGCCAGGTTAATGGAATGCATTCCTTTCCCCATTGGATGGTTGAAATTTCAATTCCGGCGGTCCATGGGAAAAGTACAAGCATGGTAATAGGCTTCGCGGTAGGATTGGTAAGTCTGGCTCCCTGGGCTGCAGTTCTATCCGCGGCCACAACGGAAAGATCCTCGTATCCGATTGTTTCCTGACCCAGTGTTTCTCTCGATTTCGTATCACTTAGATAATAGTACGTCATATTTGGAATCATTTCTGGAGTATTCTCTCCGATGGTATATTCCAATCCTTCCAGCATATTAGTTTGATCTGTCCATGCTGAAAATTCTGCCAGCAGATTTTGCTTTTTACAATTTGAAATCACACGAACCCCAAATTGCTGGTCATGTTTCATATCTTGTGCTTTTGAAAGGGCACAAGCATCTGTCGCAGTCATAACCCTTATTACATGAAAGCCTGCTTTTTCCATGGCGGTCCGTACATTTTTCTGCGTTATAATTTCCGGTATAGAAAGGGCAAGCACACAATCGCTTATCTGTGCAAATGCAGTTTTTTGAAGCTCCATTTTCAATTCCTTCATCAGAGCAATACAATATCGAATCGAACAAGGCTCCAGGGTAGAAGAAACTGCGCTTTCTGCTTCCTGCATAAAGTCTTCTTCGTCTGTGTTTCTCTCGTGAAGCATCCGTAATATCCGCCTGACTCATAACGGTGAAGATACGGAGCAGTTACTTTTTATCAAGGGTTCTCGCGCATTACGCCGACCAGTGCATGCGGGACATATGGCTCTTCGAGATAAGCAGTCTCATCCGGTGTCAGCTGTACACCGATGCTTTGACGCCCTCTTCAATATGCGATACCTTTGTCGCCCCGACAACCGGAGCAGTTACTTTTGTGAGCAGCCATCCGAGCGAAATCTGGATTCTCGTCAGCCCCTTCTTCTTTGCAAGTTCACCGACGCGGTCGATAATGATGGCGTCTTTTTCTTTCGTCGCATCATACTTTCCTTTTGCGTACGTATCTTCCTGCAGCCGTTTGGAAAGCTCCGACGGTTTTTTTGCCAGGCGGCCGGAAGCCAGCGGGCTGTACGGTGTCAGTGCAATATTCTGATCCTTGCAGAACGGAACCATCTCGCGTTCCTCCTCGCGGAATAGCAGATTGTAATGTCCCTGAATCAAACAAATTTGGCCCAGCCGTTCTTATCCGCAATATAATTTGCTTTTGCCAGCTGCCATGCGAAGCAGTTAGAAATACCGATGGCGCGTACCTTTCCTGCAACGACAGCTGAATTTAATGCCTCCATCATTTCTTCTACCGGTGTGTGATAGTCCCACATATGGCAGATATAAAGGTCAACATAGTCCATGCCAAGATTCGTAAGGCTGCGATCGAGAAGACCTAAAATATGATCTTTTCCGCTCACCCCGTCTGCAATTTCCTGCGGGCTGCGCGGGAAAAATTTTGTTGCGACAACGACTTCATCACGTTTTGCAAAATCGTTCAGCGCGCGTCCCAGATACTGCTCGCTGGTGCCGCTCTGATAACCGGCAGCGGTATCAAAAAAAGTTTACACCAAGTTCCAGACCGCGTTTTAAAATCGCGCGGGAATGCTCCTCGTCCAGTGTCCAGGAATGTATGCCGCTTTTTGCATTTCCAAATCCCATACATCCCATACAGATTCTCGATACCTTTAAATCCGAATTTCCAAGTTTTGTGTATTCCATGAAAAAATCTCCCTGTGCGATGATGTACTCCCAGAGTACATGATTTCGTGCTTTCTAAGATACTTCCATTGTAAAATCGGAATACAGATTTGTCCAATACTTGATGCAAAAAGAAGGGTATGTTCAAAAAGCATGAAGAACGAGAGAAAGAACAGGAAAAACATGTGAAGGAACATATACAAAATCAAGTGAAAGTCAGTTTTCTAAAAGTAAAAAGTCAAATCAGAACATTTTTTTCATCCCGGAGTATGCTAAAATTTTTTTATAAGACAAAGACAGGATGTGCGAAAGCATGTTGCAGGGGTTTTTACGCACAATCCGGAAAAGAGGAAACATGAAGAAACAGTATTACTGCAATCCATTAAACATGGACTACCGTTACCAGTTTATCGAGGATATGAGAAGCGGCGAGGACAAGATTTCCCGCGAGGCCGCCGATCCGTCGATGATTTTATTTCAGGGAAAATATTATATTTTTGCATCCATGACTTTGAGCGTCTGGGTTTCGGAGGATATGGTTCACTGGGAGAGCCACCGTCTGCCGGACAGCCTGCCGCTGTATGACTATGCGCCGGATGTGCGTGTGATCGGCGATTACGTGTACTTCAGCGCATCCCGTCGTGGCACGATCTGCGATTTTTACCGTACGAAAGATATCTTAAACGGTCCGTTTGAGCGTATTCCGGGAACCTTCGATTTCTGGGATCCGAACCTGTTTCTTGATGATGACGGAAAGCTCTATTTTTACTGGGGATGCAATAACGTGACTCCGATCTGGGGTGTGGAGCTTGAACCGGAGACGATGGTTCCAAAGACCGAGAGAAAAGAACTGATCTACGGTCAGCCGGAAAAAATCGGATACGAGCGCGTCGGAGAAAATCATTCCAAAATGCCGCTGAGTGAAGAAGAAGCTGTTGAAAAATTCAAAGAATTTCTGAAAGTACAGGGAAAAGATGCGGATCATCTGACGGAGGAGCAGATCGGGTTTGCCAAAATTATGTTCAGCCAGAGACCGTTCATCGAGGGCGCATGGATGACAAAGCACAATGGAATCTATTATCTCCAGTATGCCGGCCCGGGAACGGAATACAACGTTTACGGTGACGGTGTTTACGAGAGTGATTCCCCGCTTGGCCCGTTCCATCTGGCAAAGAACAATCCATATTCCTATAAACCGGGCGGATTCCTGCGCGGTGCAGGCCACGGTTCGACGATGGAAGACCGCTATGGAAACTGGTGGCATACCGCGACAATGCAGATCAGCAAAAACCACGATATGGAGCGTCGTGTTGGCATCTGGCGGGCAGGCTTTGACGAAGATGGTGTCCTGTTCTGCAATCAGCAGTTCGGCGACTGGCCGATGGCAGTGGAGCAGGAAAAAGAAGATCCATGGGCAAAACCGGAGTGGTATCTCTTAAGCTATCAGAAAGCAATGAGTGCATCGTCCTCTGAAGAAGGCAGAGAACCGTCGTTTGCGGCAGATGAAAATATCCAGACCTGGTGGCGCGCGCCGGAAATCAGCCGGGCGAGTGGATTTCGATGGATCTTGGTGAGGTAAAAGATGTCCGCGCCGTACAGATCAATTTTGCGGATGATAAAATCGATGTACCCCTGCCGGGCGAGCGTCAGGGCGAACGATATATCGACCCGAGTCAGCATAAAACAAGATGGCTGCTTGAGGCATCCGCCGATGGAACAAACTATTTTGTCCTGGCAGACAAATCAGACGCAGAAACTAATCTGCCACACGATTTCGTTGTAAAAGAAGAGGGTGTACAGATCCGCTATCTGAAACTTACTGTTTTTGAAGTACCGTACAATCAGAATCTATGCATCTCCGGCTTTCGTGTCTTCGGACTCGGCAACGGCGAAAAACCATTCGCACCGCAGTATCAGGCAGAACGAACCGGAACCATGGATATGCGCATCACCATTGAGCCGCAGACAGACGCCGTCGGATACAACGTCCTCTGGGGTTTTGCTCCGGACAAGCTGTATCACAGCTGCATGACCTTTATGCCGGAGCAGAATATTGGCGCGCTGGTCGAAGGCGAAACGGTATATGTGAGAGTCGATGCGTTTAATGAAAATGGAATTACGGAAGGAACCGTAAGGCCGCTTGTATGATACAATTATATTGAAAAAGCAGAAAAACAGCTCAGGTGCTCTTTGGAGAAATGAACATTAGAAATAGACAGATCAAACATAAGGAGTAATCATGGAAATAGATAAATTGCAGCAATTGCTTTCAGAAATGTCTTTGCAGGAAAAAATAGGACAGATGGTACAGCTTACCGGTGTATATTTTGACAAAGAGGCAGTGCTTACCGGTGTTGTTGGCGAACAGTTACCACCGGAATGGATCATTCAATATGCCGGTTCAGTGCTAGGAGTGATCGGTAAAGATAAAATTTATGATATCCAGAGCAGATATATGGAACAGCATCCCCATCATATCCCGCTTCTCTTTATGGCAGATGTTATCCATGGATGTCGGACGATTTTTCCGATTCCGTTGGGGCAGGCGTGTTCATTTCATCCGGAACTGGTGTCTGAGGCGGCTTCTATAGCTGCCTTGGAGGCATCTTCAGAAGGGCTCAGAGCAACATTTTCTCCTATGATTGATGTTTCAAGAGATCCCAGATGGGGAAGAATGATGGAATCCTTTGGAGAAGATCCATATGTAAATGGGATCATGGGAAAAGCAATGGTAGATGGCTATCAGCAGAAGGATGATACTGGAATAGCGGCATGCCTGAAGCATTTTGCGGGGTATGGGGCAGTGAATGCAGGAAGGGAATATAATGATGTTGAAATATCTCGGCGGACATTTCTGGAACAGTATGTAAAACCTTTCCGTATGGCATTAAAAGCAAAGCCTGCTATGGTCATGACAGCTTTTAATGCTATTGACCGTAAACCGATAAGCGGAAATAAGGAACTTCTTAAAGGGCTTCTGCGGGATAAGGAAGGATTTGAGGGAACTGTAATTTCAGATTGGGGCTCCATAGGTCAGCTGGAAGAACAGGGAGTGGCAGCTAATATGGAAGAAGCAGCAATCCAGGCTTCAGAAGCCGGTGTAGACATTGATATGATGAGTCCTGCTTATATGCTGTGTCTGGGAAAACTGGTAGAAAGCGGAAAAATACCGGAAGCGTTTGTTGATGAAAGTGCATTCCGGGTCCTGATGATGAAAAATCAGCTTGGGCTTTTTGAAAATCCGTTTGCCGGTCTTGGAAAGAGTGGAAAACTGACTATGCATAACCGGGAAAAAGCATATCAGCTGGCTGGCGAAAGCTGTGTCCTTTTGAAAAATGAAAAGCTGCTGCCATTAAGCAGGAAGAAGAAAGTTATCTGGGCAGGTCCTTATACAGCGTCAAGAGAATTCTTAAGCCGCTGGTCGATTTTTGGAGAACATGAGGCAGTTGAAACAATAGAAGATATTTTACAAAAAAAGCAAGATAGAAGCAGAATGTATTACAGGATGCAATATTCTTTCTGATGAAGAGTGTAAAGTATGGCAGGTGGAACAGGAAGTGTCTGACAAGCCAAGGGATGAGCAGTGGCTGGAAACGATAACCCATGAAGATACGGTTGTATGTGTACTTGGGGAACATGAGTCCCAGTCAGGAGAGGCTGCCAGCAGGGCATTCCTGACTTTGCCGGAAGAACAGCAGGTGTTATTTGAAAAAATAGCAGAACGTACAAGTAATATTGTGACTGTGGTAATTACAGGAAGACCATTGGACCTGCGGAGGATATCAGAAAGATCCAAAGCTGTCATTATGGCATGGAGACCCGGCACTATGGGAGCTGAAGCAATCATAGATCTTGTGTATGGCAGAATAAACCCTTCCGGCAAATTAGCTGTGAGTATCCCATGGTGTGTGGGACAGGTGCCCATAAGCTACTGGGATGTAAAAACCGGACATATACTTACAGAAGATAATTCAGAAAATCGTTTTGCCAGCAGATATATGGATATCCCAAATACGCCGTTATATCCATTTGGCTATGGATTGTCCTATACAGAGTTTGATATTTCGGACATTGATGTGCAGACAGGACAGGATAAAAAAGTACATATACATTGTAATGTGTGCAATACAGGGAATGTTGCGGGAGCAGAAGTAGTCCAGTGTTATTATGAAACATTATATGCATCTGTAGTACGTCCAAAGAAAGAACTTGTCCGTTTCCGAAAGGTTTTCCTGGAGCCGGGGGAAAAGAAGGATGTAGATTTCTTTATTGACCAGGAAGAATTCTCATATTATGGCAAAAACATGGAAACCGTCAGCAGCGGAATGAAACTGCGTATCAGTATTGGAAACAGTAGTGACCACCTTGTTTCTGAGAACATTATACGAGCATAGGAGGGAAAAGAGACATGAAGGATTTTAAAAATGATTTGATTTATTATCCTAATCCGGACCCGGTCAAGGAACCGAGATTTATTTTAAATTCTGTAGATGAATTGGAAAAATCAGCAAAATACAGTGTTACCTGCAATGGAACAGAGCGAGTGGTATACCATACAGATTCGTTTGACTATGTTGTTGTAGTAGATAACGAAGCGTATGATCTGGAGATTTCAATCCATGCATCATATGAAAAACTTGAAATCCGTCCGTCCAGCTTTGGCATAGTTCCTTCTGTAAAAGGAGAAACAGTCCATATCCATCTTGATGAACCGAGAAAGTTTACTGTAGAGACAGATGGTGGTCTTCATGATGCATTGTTTGTACTTTGCTCGCACAGGATTGAGAAACCGGCAGATACCACCATCTGCTTTGAAAAGGGCAAGGTATATAATGTAGGAGTTCTTACCTTAAAGTCCAATGATACGGTTTATATTGAGGAAGGTGCGGTTGTATCAGGGTGTGTATATGCAGACCACTGTGACAATATTTCCATTGTAGGAAACGGAATTATCAACGGAGCCTGCTGGCATCTGCCGGACAGTAATGCACACCGTTTCTTTATCTATGCCAAGTGGTGTAATAATGTACTCTTAAAAGGCTTTACGGCTGTAGACGGACCTTCCTGGCATGTAGTTCCTGCGGCGTGTGACCATGTTGTGATTGATAATATGAATATTATGTCGAGGATTGTAACGGGAGACGGTATTGATATTACGAGCAGCCAGGACGTAGAGGTAAAAAATTGCTTTATCCGTTCCACAGACGACAGTATCTGCATCAAATCCCAAAGATTGTTTGAAGATCCGTCAACGGTACGTGATGTAACAAAAGTGCGTGTTCACAATAACGTAATCTGGAATGCAGAACCCGGTAATGCCATAGAGCTTGGTTATGCCCTCCAGAGCGAAATCCACGACCTGGTATTTGAAGACTGTGACATCATACACTGCCAGTATGAAGGAAACATGGGTGGTGCGGCGATTTCCATCCATCAGGCAGATGGCGGTCATGTTCATGATATACATTATAAAAATATCAGAGTAGAGCAGGCAGAACAGAAACTGTTCGATATTAAGGTTCTGCTTTGCAGATATACGGAACAGCTTGCCAAAGGAGAGATTAATGATATCTATTTGATAATATCCAGGTGCTGAACGGAGATATCCCGGTTTCCGTGATCCGGGGGTACCAGACACCGACAGAAGAAGTACGTGTTCATGATGTCCATTTTGATAACATTACTTTTATGGGGAACAAGTGTGAAACCTGGCAGGATATGCGGCTAGTCACAGAACTGGCAAATGATATTTACGTCAACGGTGTCAGAACATGCAGACAGATGAAATTCTGAGAATATTACCATATAGGGAAGATTCAACAAATAATGGCAAGGATTCTCCCACCTCGATAGGTGGTGAGATGAATTGCAAATAAGAAAATTAACGGCAGTGGAGGGCGGAGAGAAATCGGTATCCCTACTGACATGAGGCAAACCACAGTCAGCATTCTGCTGACATGTCAGACTCTGTGAAATTACCGACTGTGGATTGAAACAACTTCTTAAATGAATATAGTTTTTTCAATTATATTGACAAAGCAGAAAAACAGTTCAGGTGCAGAAATGCACTTGAACTGTTTTGACGTTAGGCGTATCAATGACTAATCCAGCCGACCTGAATGGATCAAGGAAAATTTTACACTTGTTGATTTACCGTTCTTTCTTCATCTCAAACACCAGCGCAATCGGTGCGGAGCCTCGTCTGTATCCTGCCGGGACAGTTATGCAAAGGCCGCCTTCGACTTCTTTGAATGCAACCTTTTCTCCGTTTTCCACCATACAGATCTCCGAAATCTTCGTCTCGGTATACGGTACGAAAATTTCTGCCTCTACCGATTCCTGTACCGTCGGATATAACCGGAATACATAGACAGAATCACCTTTCTGTGTGAACGAAAGGGTTCCGCTCTGGTACGGCGCGCAGACGCGGGTTCCGTAGATAGCATCGCCGAAGGTTTTCATCCACTGGCCAAAACCGTTCAGGCTGTCCCAGGCATCGACCGGGATGCGGCCGTCTGGCTGTGGGCTGACGTTCAGTGCCATGTTGCCGCCTTTGGCAACGATGTTGACAAGCATGCCGACAAGCTCACGCGGAGATTTATAATGATCGCCGTATTCGTACGTAAAGTCAACGCCGAGGGTAAGGCAGCTTTCCCATGGAACGTTCAGCGGTTCTTCCGGAATGCAGAGCTCCGGTGTCACGTAGTTTTCGTAAGCGCCGCCGATTGTACGGTCAACGGAGAGAATCCACGGCTGAATCTTACGTGCTTCCTCAACGATCTTTCCAAGCTCAATATCCTGGCCGTTGCTCTCAGAGACCCAGCCCGCGTCGAACCAGAGAATATCCAGCTTACCGTAATTCTCACAGAGCTCCAGAACCTGATTTTTGTATATTCTTTAAAACGGTTCCACACGTTGGGATATTCCTTCGGATCGTAGGAAGGTCCGCGGGATGTCAGACCATCTTTTCTCAGATCTTCATTCCAGTAGTCCGGGCAGTGCCAGTCGGCTTTGGAAAAATAAGCACCGATGCCGATGCCTTTTGCACGGAATGCATCAAACATGGATTTTACGATATCCGCATTTTTATGTTCATGGAACGGGCAGTCCTCTGCAGTTGTTTTATAATCTGTATATTTGGTGTCCCAGAGGCAGAATCCGTCGTGATGCTTTGTGGTCAGAAGAAGATAACGGAATCCGCAGTCCTCTGCCATCTGCGCCCATTCCTCCGGCTGAAAGCGGACCGGATTAAACGAACGATTCAGGCCGAAATACTGTTTTTTAAAGGTTTCGCCGTCCGTCCAGTTTACCTGGTGGCGGGACCAGTCTGAATCCTTGTCGCTTAATGCCCAGGAGGCAACCATGCCGGGCTGGCAGTACAATCCAAAATGCATCATCAGCGCAAGCTTCTGATCCCGGAACCATTCGAGCTGCTGCAGAACAGCCGGATCGGTCGGACACACATACGTTTCAGCGGCGCTGTAGTTGTGGACACCCTGGGAAACAATTTCCTGTTCTGGATCAGAGGCGCTTCATTGCCCAGGATATCGATGATCGGTTCCGTTGTTCTGTTTTGATCGTTCGTGTTCTAAGTTCTCTGTGCTCATAAGAGAGTCTCCTTCTCGTCAAGATGAAATTCACACCAATACTCGAAAATACAGCCAGAACCCGTTAAAGAGCCGGTTTTGGCACTAAAATAAGAAAGAATCCTGCCCGGAGGGCTTTTTTCTGTAGAAAAAACCGCGGCGACCCGATGACGTGCAGGCGGCCGCGGATCGGACAGGAATCCTGTCCTCGAGATAGTGTGTGTACGGACTCCCGACACCGGGATATCCGTCTGTGTTGTCTATAGAATACCATATAAATGTTAAAAAGTCACCCTTTAATTTTAAACAAAATGTTCATAAAAAATCGGTAAAAGTGAACAAAAAGGATCATAAAAAAAATCTAAAAAAATAAGGCTTAATAGTGATAAGGTACTATTTAGCTTTGCGAGGGGCAGAGAACGGTGTGACCGCAATGGTCACGCCGTTTTTCTGCGTCCAGGGGTAGATTTCGCAACAACAGGCTCGGAAATCACAGGAATCTCTACATCATCCACGAAGTTGAAATAGATTTTTACCTTCTGTACCCGCTTGCCGCTGGATTTGTCCGGGGCATAGACGATGATTTTCTTGATATACTCGTTCACGATGGTCTGTGTCAGCTCCTCCACATCCACATATTTTCTGTGTCAGGGCGATAAAGGCATCCAGACCGTCATTCATTTCTTCCCGCTGTTCCACCCATTCTTCGATAACTTCAATTTCGAGCTTTAACCGTTCCTGCTCCGCTTCATAGTCCGCAGACATCTTTCTGTATCTGTCCTGATTGAGATTTCCAAGAACATAGTCCTCGTACAGCCGGGCGATGATGACATCCAGATCGGCAAGGCGTTTCTTTGCCTGTTCCAGCTTCTTTTTGTCATCCCGGATGCTGCGCTCCTGGTCAGTCCTGCGGCATTGCAGCCATTCCTCCTGAAAACCGTCCACATCGCTTCGGATATACTCATTGACTGCCCGGATGCGTTCCAGAACGATTTCACGAAGCACATCTTCCCGGATATAGTGGGCAGTACAAGTACCACGGTTGCTCTTGTAGTTGTTGCAGACGTAGTGATCCTGCTTGCCCTCAAAGCTTTTGCTTGTGGCAAAGTGGAGCTTGCCGCCGCAATCGGCACAAAACAGAAGCCCGGAGAACAATCCCTGCCGTTCCGCTTTTGCAGGGCGGCTGTTGTTTTCCTCAGTTCCTGCACCCTGTCAAACTGTGCCTGAGATACAATCGCTTCCTGTGTGTCCGGCAGATAAAACATATTCTCCGGCTCATTGGGAATCCGCTTTTTCAGCTTGTAGGACTTGGAATAAGTCTTGAAGTTGCAGGTACAGCCTGTGTACTCCTGCCGTTCCAAAATCCCTACAATGGACTGGTTGCCCCAGTGGTACGGTCTTTCCGGCCATCGGCTTTTTCTTTCGCTTGGCATAGAGTGCCTTTGCAGTCAGTAATCTGCTTTCTTCAAGACTCACCCTACCATGACCCAATAGGCAGTAGGGCCTATCTGAGCCAG
>ENA-OQJS01000105-OQJS01000105.1-human-gut-metagenome-genome-assembly--contig:-NODE-105-length-15727-cov-1.019103_pt1 | contig 15727 bp, 22 predicted proteins | sample MGYA00242598_ERZ504764 | MGnify/ENA primary metagenome ERZ504764 (study PRJEB26092, sample SAMD00036368) | human gut metagenome | host: Homo sapiens | study: EMG produced TPA metagenomics assembly of...
TCCACGCTACGGTGTCACAAGGACAACAAAGCTTGCAACGCCATCTCCTCACTGATTCGGGATAAATGGAAGTGTTCTTTTCACTCCGCCAGAGCTCCATGCTTGTATTCTTTCATATCGATTTTCCTCTTATGTTACTGATTTATAATCCAAGCAGTTTTGCAGCAACACCGGCCAGCATTCCGAGGAACGGGTTTGTTACTGCAGTGACAACCATTGTGGTTCCGCCGACGGCTGCATTGATAGCGAAGGCAGACGGCGCATCCAGTACAACGGTTTTGAAGATACCGAGTACAAACAGGAAACCTGCGATCGAAGAAGACGGAACAAATTTTCCGATTTTCGGAAGCAGTTTCAGAAGCAGAATTACACCGATCACAACCATCATGATGACACCAGCCCATACAGCGTGCGGTGCATTGGCAGTTGCGGAAATGATTGCCTCAACCGGGGCTCCTCCGAAAAAGGAAGAAAACATATCGGCCAGGGAAGAAATCACGGTCAGGTTATCGACGTTGTAATTTCCACCGGTTGCCATTCCTGCGGTAATTCCGCCGAAGGAAATGTTGGAACCAATGTTCAGGCAGACCATACCGAGTGCGCCGAGAATTACGTTGGCATTGATTGTAAATTTCTGGCGGACAAATTTATCATCCTCTACGACAATGCTGGATTTCTCTTTGTTGAAAAATGCATTGGCAATGCAGGATGCTACAACGGAAATGACGATGGTATAAACCAGGGTATTGGCACTGTCTTTGGTAAAGTAATAGGTGATCAGTGCTGCGGCCAGGGAAACACCGCCGGAAATGGCATCACTCTTGATCATATCGATCGCGGCCTTTACCAGAATGATACCGACACCGGCCATCATTCCATAGGCAACATCCTCACCTACAAAGTTTACGATTTTTGTCAGCAGTCCAAACACTCCGATCAGAGCCATAATCACACCGCCCGATAAAAATCATCGTACAGCGTTCCGAACGGTCTTTTCCAGCCGTTCCGGCGTAAGTGATCGTCTCCGCCTGGAAGGAAATTGGTGCGACACTCTGCGTAATCGTATTGCCCACCGCACCAAACAAAGAATGCCAGCGCCGTCGGAACCGATGCAAATCCAAACGTCAGAGCAAGAAGACCCTGCGGCAGACCATTCAGCACAACGCCGATGATTGCCAAAAGATCTGTTAAAATGGCTTTCATACTAAATACTCCTCCTCACTATGAAATATGTCGTTTTGAAGCAAAGAAAAGTGTAGCACCAAAACCGGTCAAAGTAAACCAGATCAGTCATGAAAGGTTTTTGTCAGTGATAATAAGTCAATCTTATATACAAAATATTATTATTTCTGTGTGCTAATAAATCAAGAGGATTTTTAAATGTCTGCATAACCAATAATCAATAGTTACAAAACTGGGTGCCATTATTTGGAATTGTGCATATAGAAGCGAAGAAAAAGATTTGCTATACTAAATCTGTATAAGGGTTTTTATCACAGTTATAAGAAATGGAAAGGGGATTTTACTTATGGCAATTACAGAGACAAAAACAAAATATGGACAGGTTCATGGTGTGCAAAAAGACGGCTACACGGTATTCCGCGGCGTTCCGTACGCAAAGCCGCCGGTAGGCGAAAAACGATTCTGCCCGCCGGAAGAGCCGGCGTGCTGGGAGGGCGTTTATAAGGCGGATCATTTCGGATGCGTCTGCCCGCAGACCGAGCATGAGCCGGACTCCTTCTATGGAAAAGAATTTTATCTCGACCCGGAATCGGCATGAAGCAGAGTGAGGACTGTCTGTACTTAAACATCTGGACACCGGCAAATACAGTGGATGAAAAACTGCCGGTTGCTTTCTGGATTCACGGCGGCGCGTTTATGCACGGCTTCAGCCACGAATCCGAATTTGATGGAGCTGCTTACTGCGAACGCGGAGTGATTCTCGTTGCGATCAATTACCGTCTCGGTGCTTTCGGATTTTTGGCACATCCGTGGCTGTCCGAGGAGAGCGGTGCCGGAAGAAGCGGAAACTACGCGATTCTCGACCAGATCGCAGCACTGAAATGGGTAAAAGAAAATATCGCAGCATTCGGCGGCGACCCGGAAAATATCACCGTATTCGGCCAGTCCGCGGGATGTATGAGCGTACAGACACTCGTCAGTTCTCCGCTGACTGAAAACTGGATCAGCAAAGCCATTTTCCAGAGCGCCGGCGGCTACGACACCGGACTGAACCGCGATATGCCGCTTTCCGAGGCAGAAACCATCGGCCAGGAATTTGTAGAGCTTAGCGGAGCAAAATCGCTGGAAGAACTGCGTGCGATTCCGGCTGAGAAAATTGTGGAGCTGCAGGAGGAGTTTGGCCGCGTAAATCCATCGAGAATGCTGAGCTTCGTACCGAACATCGACAATCATCTGCTGACCTGCGGCTATAACGATGCCGTAACCGAAGGAAAAATCAAGGACATCCCATATATGCTCGGTTCAACTGCAGACGACATCGGTGTGTTCCCGGAGATGAAAGAAAAAGGCGAGCACGGCGGCATCTATAAGGGATGCATCAACTGGAGCATTGCGCTGGAAAAACTCGGAAGAAAACCGGCTTACGTTTACTACTTCACCCGTGCCCTGTTAGGTGACGACGCCGGAGCGTTCCATTCCTCCGAACTCTGGTACATGTTCGGAACCCTGGGCCGAAGCTGGCGCCCGAAAACCGAAGGCGACTATGCCTCAGCAAAGAAATGATGGACGACTGGACCAATTTCATGAAAACCGGAAACCCGAACGCAGAGGGAAAAGACGACTGGAAACCATGCACAAAGGACGACCCGTATGTGCAGGTGCTGGATGTGAGAAAATAAGCAGAAGGAAATAAAAATGGCAATCGAATATAAAAGACTTACCCAAAAGGAACTGGATTTTTTCATTCAGATGATGAATTCCAGTCAAGCATTCGCAGAAGAGGGGCAAAAGAAGAAATTGATTTAGCACCTGCGTTAAAAGATTACTATGAACGTCATATGGCGGATGGTACTTTTGTATCTTGGATTGCTGTTGACGGAGAGAGCATCATCGCAACAAGTGGAATGTCATTTGTAGAAAAACCTCCATACTTTGGATGCCCGAGCGGCAGAATTGGATTACTGTCCAGTATGTTTACAGATCCGGCGTATCGAAGAAGAGGTATTGCAAAAGAATTGCTGTCCCGTGTGATAGAAGATGCAAAAGAATATGGATGCGGAACAATACAGATTACGGCATCGGATATGGGCGTTAAGTTGTATACAGATTTTGGATTTGTGCACAATGGGAATTTTATGCAGTATAAATTGTAATGTCCCTCAGAAAGAGATATTCTCTCCACTGGCTGCGATATTGGAAAAATATTCAACAAATAATAGCAAGGATTCTCTCACCTCTATAGGTGGTGAGATGAATTGCAAATAAGAAAGTTAACGGCAGTGGCGGGCGGAGAGAAATCGGTATCCCCACTGACATGAGGCAAACCACAGTCAGCATTTTGCTGACATGTCAGACTCTGTGAAATTACCGACTGTGGATTGAAACAAAGAAAGAGGAAAAATTAGAATAAAGAAAGAGCAGCATTTTACCGACGTGTGAAAGGTAAAAATGCTGCTCTTTTTGCGTGGCAGAATCAGTCGTCCAGATCGTTGCGCTCGCGGAAGATCTGATAAATGGTGTCGATCAGTTCATCGTCATCGAGGCCTTCGAACTCGGCTTCGTTGACATCGAGATTCTCGGAAATGATGCGCAGAATGTGTACCGGTTCGTCATCGCCGCCGTCGGCCGGATAGAGAACTGCGTACTCATCCTCCTTGTATTCTACGATATCCAGAAGCTCAAAACGGACAGAATTTCCGTCCTGATCGGTAAGGACAATAAGATTGGAATCCATAATTGCAATATACTCCTTTATGTGTTATTTTTGCCGCTCAAAAACATGCAAATATAAATTTATTATACTATGAGCAATTGGATTTGAAAAGAAAAAAGTGTCTGGTGCGATACGCTTGATATTTTGCGCCGATACGGTATAATGACAACAGAGTAAAAACTGGCGGCTGTGGCCGTACCCGGAAAAATTGGGGGGAAAGGAAGAACTTATGAATTATCAGGTATTAGATGTCAAAGTAAAAGATACAGAAGAAACTGCAAAATTATATACGTATTTTCTGGACAACTCGCGTGAGATTGCTCCGGAACGCGTGCGTCCGGTCATCGTGATCTGCCCGGGCGGCGGTTATGAATGGGTGTCCGAGCGTGAGCAGAGCCGATTGCGCTGAAGTTTGTCGGAGCCGGTTACCACGCTGTTGTTCTGCATTACAGTGTTGCTCCGGCAGCTCACTATCCGACGCACTCCGCCAGCTTGCCTGGACCGTTGCACATCTGCGGGAGCATGCGGCAGAATATCATATTGATCCGAACAAAGTAGTAGTAGCGGGATTTTCCGCAGGCGGCCATCTGGCAGCATCGTACGGTGTGTTCTGGAAAAAGAAAACATTCCTTGCAGAAGAACTTGGCGTAGACGCAGAGCAGCTTCGTCCGAACGGTCTGCTGTTATCCTACCCGGTTATCACATCCGGTCCGAAAGCGCACCGCGGATCCTTCACCAAGCTGCTGGGAGACCGGTACGATGAGCTGGTAGACGAGATGTCTCTCGAGAATCAGGTCAGCCTCGATACGCCGAAGACCTTCCTGTGGCATACCGCGCCGGACGACTGCGTGCCGGTAGAAAACTCCATTCTGTTCTTTACTGCACTGCATGCACTGGAGATTCCGGTAGAAATGCATATTTATCCGGTCGGCGGCCACGGCCTTGGCCTTGCAAGCGAGGAGACACAGAGCTATGAATACCAGAACGCAGTACGCGAAGAGTGCCAGAGCTGGATTTCACTGGCACTGAGCTGGATGCAGCATTTATAAAAAAAATGTCCCAGAAGGGAGAACAAAGATGAAAGTATTAATTGTAGTAGATATGCAGAATGATTTTATCGACGGAAGTCTCGGCACGAAAGAGGCGGTCGGGATTGTTGACCGCGTTGCAGAGGTGATGGATTCGTTTGACGGAGCTGTTATCTGCACCAGAGATACCCATTTTGCGGATTATCTGGAAACGTCCGAGGGCAGAAAACTTCCGGTAGAGCATTGTATCGAAGGAACGAAGGGTCATGCACTGCAGGATACAATTCAGAAAATGGCGGAGAAAAAACAGGCCGTGGTGATGAATAAAATCACCTTCGGTGCAAAAAATCTGCCGGAGGAGATCGAAAAACTGGCAGGCGGCGTGCCGGAATTCATTGAACTCGTGGGACTCTGCACTGACATCTGCGTGATTTCCAATGCCATGCTGCTGAAAGCATTTTATCCGGAAGTGCCGATTTCGGTCGATGCATCCGCGTGCGCGGGCGTAACGCCGCAGAGTCATAAAAAATGCATTGGAAGCTATGAAAATGTGCCAGATTGACATTGTAAACGAATAGACGGAAAAGAGGAAAAATTATGAGCACAACAAGATTATTTGATCAGGATGCGTACCTGGGTGAATTTGAGGCAACCGTAGAACGGAGCGTCTGCGAGGGCGGCATGTACCGCGTGCTGCTGGATCAGACCGCATTTTTTCCGGAGGGCGGCGGCCAGCCGGCAGATGAGGGAACACTGGATGGAATTTTTGTAACGGATGTACAGGAAATCGACGGCGAAATCTGGCATACCGTGGAAGCACCGCTCGAGCCGGGCAAAACGGTAGTTGGAAAACTTGACTTTGAAAAACGTTTTCCAATATGCAGAATCACTGCGGAGAGCATATCGTGTCAGGTATCGTGCATCGGATTTACGGTTTCAACAACGTTGGATTCCATATGGGAAGTGATGTCATTACCGTTGATTTTGACGGCGTTCTGACCGAGGAGCAGCTCTACGATGTGGAGCAGGAGGCAAACGAAGCCGTGCTTCGAAATGTTCCGGTTACGATCAGTTATCCGTCAAAGGAAGAGCTGGAAACCATGGATTACCGGAGCAAAAAAGAGATCGAGGGCCAGGTGCGGATTGTGACGATCGAAGGCTGCGACAGATGTGCGTGCTGCGGAACCCACGTTGCAAAAACAGGGGAAATCCGTCTGATCAAAATCTTAAGTGCCCAGAAATACAAAGGCGGCGTCCGCGTGACCATGCTTTCCGGTGAAAAAGCGTATGCGGATTACTGCTTAAAACACATCAATACCCTCGGCATTGCACGTTTACTTTCTGTAAAACCGGAAGAAGCCGGGGATGCTGTCGTACGGCTGAAACAGAAAAAATATTGAGATGAAAAAAGAAATCAAACAGCTCAAAAAAGAACTGTATGCACTGCAGGAGCACCGGAGAGAAAATAATGGCAAAAGAAAAAGAAATCAAAACAAATGCAATGCGGATTCTGGACCGCCAGAAAATCAAATACGAAGTTCTTCAATATGAATGCGATGAATTTATCGACGGGCTTCACACAGCAGAGAAACCGGCGCGCGGTCGAGCAGTCGTTTAAACGCTTGTGGCACAGGGAAAAAGCAAGCAGTATTATGTGCTGGTGCTTCCGATTGCAGAGGAAGTAGACCTGAAAAAAGCCGCAAAAGCGGTGGGGGAGAAATCCATCGAGATGATCCATGTCAAAGATATCACTGCAGTCAGCGGATACGTCCGCGGCGGATGCAGCCCGATCGGAATGAAAAAACAGTATCCGACCGTGATTCAGGAATGTGCGGCGAATTTTGACAAGGTTTACGTGAGCGGGGGAAGAATCGGAACCACGCTGTGCATGGCGCCGGAGGATCTGAAGAAGGTCAGCAGAGCGGAGTATGCGGATTTTATTCAGTAAAAACAGAAAAAACTGTATGGAAGCAGACCAGAACGAAGAAAAAAGTTCTGGTCTGTTTCTTTTTGCTGTGATGCGGCTGGAAAATTTCTTTCAAAAAAGGATCATAAAATAATAGCCAAAAAGCAGCGGTGAAATTGCGATACGATTCTACGAATCCGCGAAAAACGGAAAACCTTTCACACGATTTTTCTTTTTGGTGTGAGAAATTTTCATCCCGTTTTTGGAGGCAATTCACAAACCGGAAAAAGTTGCTGAAAACCGCTGGACAAATCGAAAAGAGGCAACTATAATGACCTCACAATCAAGTTGACCCAAACGAAACGGGAGGTGAGAGACAAAATGTCTTTGCAGCACTGTCTGGTACTGACAGTTGCGACAGGGGCGGTATGGATGGATTTAAGAACACGCAGAATTGCAAATGAATGGATTATCACCGCATGGATCGCCGGGCTGGTTACACAGCTCATCCGCTATGGCGCCGCGGGAGCGGGTATTTTTCTTTTTGGGATGCTTTTCCCGATACTCGCACTTTACATTCTGTTCTATTTTCATATGCTGGGCGCGGGAGATATCAAACTCCTATCCGCTGTTGGAGGCTTTCTCGGTGTGCCAGCGATCCTGAAATGTATGATTGTGTCGTTCCTGTCTGGAGCGGTCTTATCTATCGGAATTATTCTCGTCTGCGGAAATTTACCGCAGCGTCTTACCAAATTTTTCAATTATTTCCAAACTTATTTTACCAAAAGAAAATACCAGAAAAAAAACAGAGCCGGTTCCCTATTACGATGGGAAGTGGGGCATGGAGTGCATCCATTTTTCCGTTCCCGTGCTGATGGGAGTGCTGCTCTGGATTGGGGGATTTTATTGAATACTGCAAAGAAAAAGAGTGTTTTTGCAGTCTGTGACACGGAAATGGAATATGCACGCAATTTTATGGAATATCTGAACCAGAAGAGAAATATTCCGTTCGAAGTGCATGCGTTTTCCAGTGCGGAGATGTTCCTGGAGTTCGCAAAGAATAACGAAACAGAGATTCTTCTGATTTCGGATAAAGCGATGAAAGAAGAGATCCGCCGGTATCCGATCCGTCAGATTATCATTCTGTCTGAGGGCGTACACAGTCCGGTGCTGGATCAGTATCCGGCGGTCTACAAATACCAGTCATCGGAAAAGGTGATCCGCGAGGTCATGGCGTGCTACGGCGTAGAAAATGGTGTCGATACATCGCCTGCACTGCTGCCGAAAAAGGAAATGCGTATTATCGGCATTTATTCGCCGGTCGGACGGACGCAGAAGACCTCGTTTGCCCTGACGATGGGGCAGATTCTGGCGAAGGAGCGGGCAGTGCTGTATCTCAATATGGAGAGCTATTCCGGATTTGAACGGCTGCTGGAATGCAGTTACGACAGGGGATGAGCGATACTCTGTATTATGCGAGACAGGAAATCAAGGGCATCATCTACAAACTGGGCGGAATGGTCCAGTCGATGCAGAACCTGGATTATCTGCCGCCCGCCGCATCGCCGATGGACATTCAGACTGCAAAATATGAAGAATGGAAATGGCTGTTTCAGGAGATTGAGAAGAACAGCAGTTATGAAGTGCTGATTCTCGACCTCGGGGATGGCGTGGCGGACCTGTATCAGATCCTGGATTTTTGCAATGAAATTTACGTTCCGATAAGGAATGATGTGATTTCTGCGGCAAAAATGGAGCAGTTTGAAAATTTGCTGCGCCGGTGGGACTGCCAGTCAGTGCTGGACAAGATGCGGAAAATCCACGTTCCGTTCCACACGGCAAACCGGACGGGAAAAGCCTACTTTGAGGAGCTTGTCTGGAGCGAGCTGGGCGACTATGTGCGTCAGATTCTGCGGGACGGCAGAAGAGGAGAAGAAACATGACAATGCCGGAAATTCTGCGGAGAAACTGATGGAGCGGATCGATATCGCATCGAACCGGATGACGGAGAGGTTCTCGAAGAGATTGACGGTCTGATTTAGGGGAAGAAGAAACACGGTATCTTCCGGTGGCACAGAAGGCGGAGCTGCGCAGACAGCTGTTCTACAGTGTGCGGAGGCTCGATGTCCTGCAGGAGCTGCTGGAAGATGCGGGAATTACCGAAATTATGGTAAACGGTTATCAGCATATCTTCGTGGAACGGAACGGCAGAATACGAGAGATACGGCAAAAGCTTTACCTCCGCAGAAAAGCTGGAGGATGTGATTCAGCAGATTGTAGGCCGATGCAACCGCGTGGTGAATGAACAGAATCCGATTGTGGATGCACGGCTGGAAAATGGAGACCGCGTCAACGTTGTCATGAAACCGGTCGCATTAAACGGACCGATTCTGACCATCCGCCGCTTTCCGGAGCAGGCGGTGACGATGGAATTTCTGGTCTCCATCGGGAGTATTACAAAAGAGGCGGCAGAGTTTCTGCAGGCCCTCGTCCGGACCCGCTACAGCATGATGATCGGCGGCGCGACCGGATCTGGCAAAACGACATTTCTGAATGCGCTTTCCGCCTACATTCCAAAGGGCGAGCGCATCATAACCATCGAAGACAATGCAGAGCTGCAGATCCAGGGTGTGGAGAATCTGGTGCGGCTGGAAGCAAAAGAGGCAAATCTGGAATCAGGAACAGAAATTACGATCCGCGATCTGATCCGCGCAGCTTTGCGTATGCGGCCGAACCGCGTAATTATCGGCGAAGTGCGCGGAGCGGAAACGTTTGAATTATTATCCGCACTTATATGTACTATATAACAATTATATATATAACGTATATAAGGATGGAAAATATAGATTAGAGGGAAGGCATAGGAACGATATGAACATTAAGTAATAAGGTTATTGTGTAAAAGGTTAATAGAGGAAAGGAAGAGAGTAGGTGTCATTCAATATTATAATGTACTGTTCATAATGGAGTTATTGTCAGATAAAGACATATGGTTTTTAGAACAGTGGGTGAACGGTATAAGTAACATATATATGAAGGATATACATAACTGGTGTAGAATGCATTTTGTTAAATATCACACTGTATTTGTTTACAGGAAAGAGTATCCGGTAAAAGCAAATATTTGGAATGGATATTCATATATAAGGTGGCGGATGGAGCGGATGATGAATTTGGAATAAGATAAAATAGTGCTTGCATGAAAGGGAGTCTTAGAGTAGGGTATTCTTTTGAAAGTATGGATAGAACGAAGGCTGAAGGCTCTGCGCTATTCGTTTGGCAGAGCCTGAGTATTGTCCTGATCCGTAGAAAATAAATCTAACTGACCTTCTGGAGTGGAACTTTGACCGGATTCATCTTCAGTTGATTGTTCTCTTTTTTTGGGTGTTTTATGAGTGTATAATTTCTCAAAAGGAAGTGAATACTTGGATTTTTTATTGTATTCTAGTAAAAGAGCTTCTGCAAACCCTAATGAACCGGCACGACGTTCTCTGGCAGTACGACTGATTTCTCTGACAGAGACACGTCCTACTTTTTCTTTAAATGTGTCATCTTTCATTGTTTCTCCATAAGCATTATCCAGACGGGCAATAGCATTAAGCATATTGGAGCTAAAGGACATAGGCGCGCTTCCCATGTGGCAACGCAAAGGCGTAAAACACGATCAAGAGTGTGAAAACCATATTTTTCATAGATATTAATTAAAGTGGATACAGCACATATACCTCCGGGGCGAGAGGAAGAAGTAATAGAGAGATCATATGATTCAACAAGGTCACGAATAATAAGTTCTCTATCATTACCAGCTTCAATATTAGCCATGAATATTTCATAAGGTAGTAACGATTTGACATATTTCATCTGATTTGCAAAAATATCTGCTTCTTGAGTGTAAACAAGATCATCATAAACCATGCACCAGACAGGAGTTTCTCTTGATCCAGAGACGAGAGCGACAATTTCTATAGTGTGTTGTCCGTTGAACACATAATTTATCCCATCACGTCTACTTACTTTTACAGGGTTTATCTGATAAAGGTCAAAATTAGCTGCAGCACGCTGAACGTGTTTGATAGAAAGATTACGTTGGTAATCTTGATTTGAACATAAATTTTTAATAGGTATTTGCTCAAAATGCACTTGGGGAACAAACTTTTGTAAATCTTCGGTATTTCCATCCATAATTATATTTCCTCCAATTTTTTCAAAATATTATTTGTGGTTGATATTAGGCACATAAGCTGATATTTAAGCTTATATTTTGCTGTATCAGATGCAATTTTAAAATCTGAAACTTTTAATACTCTTTCGATAGAACTGTTCCATGAGGGAATCGTCAACGTAAGACTTGCAATTTCCGCATCTGGATCAAATTGTGGCAGATTGCGTATAGATGGAATAGAAACGGAAGATTCTTTCTTTAATATCGGTTTGGCGTAATTATTCCACAGTAATTCCCTTTTCATATCATGATAACTGAGATGTTCTATCTTTCGGCAAGAAGGTAGTTATTTAGACTTAAAAGCTGCTCTTTTGATAATCCTGAAAGTTCAATAATATTAGCTTGGGAAATCCAAAGCTGACCAGAACGAACTCGTTTGACAAGATCCGGAACTTTTTCATCAATTATATCTAGTGCACTACTGTAAGCAGAATATTTGTAAACGGTAGCCATTGCTACATTACATTCTTCGGATATTTTTTTTGCTGCGATGCTTGCACCGGAAATATGAGATTTATTCGTAGATGAAAGTTGTCTTGAAACTAAAATTTTTTCAGCATCATATTTTTTCCCAATCAGGTATTTTTTATTGATATTGGTTAAATCCTCTCGTTTAAGTTGGTCAGTACATATCCATGAAATTACATCTTCTTTACTGGAAAAATGGAGTCTTTTTATTCGGAAAGGAATACTGTGTTTACGAAATAATTCATATGCTTCTATACCATTAATGACAATACCATTCCATGTGCAGATGGGGGTGTGATAGGAATGACATAATATCTGTTGCTCAAGTTGTTTATAATCTTTTTCACTGAGATATTGATACAAATTGGTGAATTCTAGTTTTGTTTTTAATGTATATATACTATAATTGCGCATACTCATCTCCCATTATTTCTGATTTGAATTCTGTTTGTGGCAGTTTTGTGATGATGTTATCCATGGAAAATAGAGCTATTTTCTTATCTGGGTAAATATTGCCTTCTAAACGAAAAATGTTAAATTTCTCCCAAGAAAGGTTAAGCTGGGAAAGTGAATATAGTAATTCTCGGCTGTACAATTCATAACTGTTACCATTGATGACAAAATAATCCTTAACTTTATGTGCCAATTTATCCTCTGCACAACTAGCCTTTATACCTATCATTTTTTGATCAGGATTAACAAGAAGTTGAATATATTCTGGGTTACCAATTTGACGGAGTGTATTGCGGTGGATTCGTATACGATTTCTTTTTAAAGTCAATACATATTAGTGGATGGGAAGAGTGTTTGTTGTTCATAGGATTTTTCCTCACTTTCTGCTGTTGATGGTTCTTTTGCTTTTTCTATGGATTTATCAGTTGCCTTCTTCTTTTCTTGTATGTCAAATACTGCGTAGCCTTCAAATATATTGACTTGCATTGATTTCTGATGTTCTTCCACTGGAATACCGAATTGATTCTTCCATTCTTCAGGATAAGAAGGTGTCCTAGCAGTGGTTACAGTTCCATTGTCTTTTAGTGTACGAGGAAATATTTCAGGTGAAGTTAAATCGAAAATGAACAGTATTTCATTGCCAGAACGAATTAATTTGCCGAGAATCTTGTACCGATAATTAGGATTCCAATCCATGAGAGATATCACTTTAGCAAAGAAAATTCGACAGGTGATTTGTTTTGGCGAACGCTTTTTTCCAGAGGAACACCAACGAAAAGAGTCTTTTTCTTCTTCTCGACAGGGACGGACAGCCAGTTTTTTTTCAATGGGATTGACTAATATTTGCACATATTCGACATCGGGTAGCTTTTTTATGCAGGCGGTATTTACAGATACCTTGTAGTTATTAAACGTAAACGAAGGTTCGTAAATATGAGCGAAGAATTCGCCACGTACAACTTGATAACCGTCATAGCTGAAAGAATCATCGTCAATGACTTCCATTTGATTTGAGGGGCTGGGTGCGACTGTTATTGGCATAGGTGTGTTGATTTTCATCATATCAGAAGGTTCTGTAGTCATATTCCATTGATTTATAGGTTGCTCGCTCATTGGGTGTCTCCTTTAATTTCTGTAATAATATTCTTTATATTTTGTATAATGGTTTCTTTGGGAGTGGTTTGTAGCTCGGGTTCTTTATAAGGTTTACTTTCTGAAGCAGTTTGCCAGTTTTTGTCCACTGTAAATTCTGTTAATTCTGGCGCTTGAGACTGAGTATAGTAATTATTACCGAAGCTATTCATCCAGTCGGCAGGATAAGCTAACACACTCTTAGAATCAGATATTGTATCAGGCGTGTTGTTATTGGGGGCGGATACTTCGTTGGTACTTGTCGGGATTCGTATTTCTGTATCGTCCATGTTGAAAATAAGGACATTTTCATTGTCTTTTTGGTGGGCAACTCCTAATATTCTATATTTGCATTTTTTGTCCCACTTAAATATCTCGTATAATGTTGGCAAAAATGCAGCACCGGAAATTGGTTTTGGAATAAGTTGACCATCTTTGAGACGTGACCACTGCACTTTATTTTTTGTTTCAGAGGAACATGGTCGAATAGCAAGTAGTTTTGAGCTCGGGTGTATTAGCATTTCGACAAATTTTATGTTTGGAAATTTCCGTATAGCATCTTTGTTAAAAGAGATCTGTTTATATGAAAAAGAAACAGAAATCCGACCAACCGAGGAGAAAAATTGTCCTCTAGCAACTTCATAGTCTCTTAAATCGAAGGAACCGGCGGAAGCAGTAATTGTATCAGGTGCATTCATATTTGCCGGTTTAAGGACGCTTTGAGATGCTTCAAAGTAGTCTCTGGATTTAAATCCAGACCATCTTGGATTAATGCTTATAAATCCACTTAGAGAGCCTTCTTGTATCACATGTAATTCTGGTAAAATCTCTTTATTTCCATATTTCGCATTTGTAATTAATTTTTGAACAGCTATGAAATCATCTCGGGAGATAATAGCTTCATGATGTCCGACTTTTCTGTATTGATTACGGTCTTGATTGTTTTTCCTTGATTTATGGTCAAGATAATTCGGAGTCCATGTTTTTCTCGCCAGAACATCCCCACAATGGCGTTCATTTTGAAGGATTTGTAGTATGGTACTGGATGACCAGACATCATTATTCTTTTTTGTTTTACAACCGAGTTCTGTCAAAGAATCAGCAATTTGTTGAGTACTACTTCCATTAAGATACATATAAAAAATAAGCTGCACAATTTTAGCTTCATGTGGATTGATTACAAGATCTCCATTTTCGTCTTGGTCATATCCGAGCAGAGGAGGTGTAAGGAATATTCCCCGACGAAAACGCATTTCAATGGAAGAATTCATAATTTCACTTTTGGTATGACTTTCTTCCTGCGCAAGTGTTGACATGAATGACAGAATCATTTCGCTTTTGGGATCAAGAGTATTTAAATGCTCTGTTTCAAAAAATACACCGACGGGTGGACGGAGTGAAGAAAGCTCTCGTACATATCGGATACAGTCAACAACGTTTCTTGCAAATCGGGATACACTTTTTGTTATGATTAAATCAATTTTTCCGCCTTCACAATCTTCAATCATTTTTTTGAATGCATCTCTATGTTGAAGCGAAGTGCCGGAAATGCCTTCGTCGGCATATATTTCTACAAGCATCCAATTCGGATTTTTATTTACTACATCCTGATAATGATTTTTCTGTAATTCATATGAGGATGTTTGGCGTGGATCATCCGTAGATACCCTTGCATATACAGCTACTCGTAGTTTTTTTTCTGTTTTAAAAATATCCTCTGGTGGAAGTGCCGGAATTACTTCCAGTTCTTCTGGATCAATACCTTTGTATCTCTGCCGGATTCTGGCTTTCTGTTCATCAATATTACTGCTTCGTTCTTCACTTTCTTTCATCAATAGCGACATCCTTTATAGTTGATATAACTATCATAGAATTTTTGGATTGAAAAAGACATAAACCATCGGTTAAGTGATTAACGGATGGTTTATGTAGAAATAGATATTTGATTGTTATTGAATGATTTAATAATCATTCGGGTTATCAGCATCGTAATTGTGTTTTGAGGATAGATGCCAATCATTGATTCGTAAAATGTTTTTTATGGCTGAAAGAACCTCGAATATGTAACGTTTTTCAGTGCTGGTACAATCTGCCATTAATAAATCAATGTCAGTTTGATATTCCGTAGGATTGTATAACAAGTTCCCATAGAGTAATTCATCAATAGTAATTTCAAGTGCGTTGCTAATTTTGATTAAAGATTCTAAACTGGGTTTACGCTTGGCATTTTCAATATAGCTTATATAAACAGTAGAAAGATCAGCAATTTCAGCCAGCTCCTCGGCAGATAATCCTCGTTGTTTGCGGGTTTCTCTTATACGTTTGCCTATAAGTGCATAATTTATTTCCATGTCCTCACCTCCTTTCCATCACAACTTGACTTTCTTGTGTTGTAGATAGAAAAAATGGTGAGCTATACAACAGCAATTGGTTGTATAAAGAGAAGTATATCATATGTATATAGCAAAAAGAAGATTGTCGATTGATGGGAGAAAAAGGCGATAAGTTGATAATTGAAACAACAGACGAAAAAAAGGGTTATCATTTAATAGTATTAAAAAATTATGATACTGGGAGGAAAAATACATGGACAGATAAAGAAGGAAATCAAAACACTGGAGGAA
>ENA-OQJS01000106-OQJS01000106.1-human-gut-metagenome-genome-assembly--contig:-NODE-106-length-15717-cov-1.216100_pt1 | contig 15717 bp, 22 predicted proteins | sample MGYA00242598_ERZ504764 | MGnify/ENA primary metagenome ERZ504764 (study PRJEB26092, sample SAMD00036368) | human gut metagenome | host: Homo sapiens | study: EMG produced TPA metagenomics assembly of...
TCGAAAATAGTATTCATGATTCCATTATTAATTTTTATTTTTGTTTTCTAAATTCATTATTCAGTCGAAAGATAAACAGAAAAAAGCAGACAACCAACAGTTTTCAGCTTGTTTTATTCGTCATCGCTTCATCAGTATATCATAAAAGGTCTTGGGTAGGATGATGTTCGGCACGTCGAGTGCATCGGTAAACAGTGGGGCGATTTCTTTGTCCTTGAATCCTGCTATTCCACAGCCTATCCGAGTTACCCAGAATTTATTTTCCGGATGTACTTTGGCGTATGCTACAAAATCTTTTACATAGGGACGGATGGTTTCTACTCCTCCCTGCATGGTAGGTATGGCATAACATTGTCCGGTCATTCCAACGCCTGTCCCCCACTTCGCACCGAATCGTTCATAGGCCAGTCGTGCTGCTCCACCACCGTGATGTCCTGCCAGATTAGAACCGAAGACAAATACCTCACCCGGTTTCAGCGAGGAAATCCGGTCGGGGGTATATTCTCTGGTTTTTGCCGGAATGTATCCGGCTATATATTTTGCGTAACATGAGGCATAAGCTCCGTCTGCCAACTGCTTCAGCAGACTGAGAAATTCTTCAGGCAATAAAGAAAGTACCTTGTCCACTATAAACGAGGGAATTTCCTGATAGTATGCTTCGGCCACTGCCCCCGTGATGCAGGCAAGTGTATCGCTGTCACCGCCCATGGAAACTGCCATGCGGAGGGCACTCTCCATGTCCTTGCTTTCGAGAAAAGCAATCAGTGCCTGCGGAACCGTGCCTTGGCAACTCGAATCCCAACGGTAGGTTTGATGCAAATGTTCCCAGCTTTCATTCAGGTTGTAACCGAAGCGTTTTTCGATATATTGTTTGATTTCTTCTTTTCCGCTGCCGGTACGTGCAGATAGATGACTGCCGCTACTGCCTGCGCACCTTTTATTCCCTCGGGATGATTGTGTGTGATAGAAGCCGAAATGCCGGCCACTCTCTCGGTTTCTTCTAACGTATCAGACAGCCAGCCTATGGATGAAACTCGCATGGCAGAGCCGTTTCCCCAGGAATTGTAAGGACACCGACGTACTGCCGGCTTTCCGGTTGTGTCGTCTGTCAGGCTTTGAGGATGAAAAAGCCACAGACGGAACTTACCTCCGTAACCACCCATCGGACAAGGATAAGCGTTGGCTACTTTTACCATACACTCTTCCAGTAGCTGATGCGGGTAAGCCGTTTCGCCTGCCGCCTTGCACTTCATCGCCCAATCGGCTACTGCCATGGTCATAACGGTATCATCTGTATAATTACTGGAAGGAGAAAACATCGGAAAATTGTAATCGCGGGTATTGTGAAACTCGTACACGGAACCCACTACATCACCTATAACTGCACCTAACATAGCATGATATTTTAAAGATTATACAAATGTAAAGAATTTTTCTTCCAGTCAGACAAATAATACGCACTATTTATCACGAGATATTGCCAAGAAAGGTTCTCACACTATTTATAATTCTTAAAATTTATGTTAATATCACATTTCAGGTATCTACTCAGACGCGATATTGCTTTACTTTGTACTTCAAACAAGAGTGCACTTAAACAAGATCCGAACGCCTGCCATATCCAGACAGACTCAGGATGTAATCACTAAATTGAAAAGAATGGACTTAACAAACAAACTCTATAAGGTATTTTTAATTGCTGGAAGTGAACCGCTGGGCACGGCGGGCATGCAGGCCGACATCAAATCCATATCGGCATGTGGAGGATATGCTGCCGGAGCAATTACCTGCATAGTCGATGAAGATACAATAAAGGTAAAAAGTATTCAGACCATCCCTGTTGAGATGGTTGTCAGCCAGACTTATTCGTTTCTGGAAGACGTAGGGGCCGACTGCATCAAGACGGGTATGCTATACTCTCAGGAGTTGGTAACGGCTATCGGGGATGTGGTGAAAAAACAGTCTATACCGATCGTGGTAGACCCCGTGATGGTTTCTTCTGCCGGCGACAAGCTGCTGCAGGACGATGCAATCCAGGCCTACAAGGATTGTCTTTTCCCCTATTCTACCATCATCACGCCCAACCGGAGAGAAGCCGACCTGCTACTGGGAAAGAGCCTGACCAAAGATAACATGAAGGAGTATATTCCCGAACTAAGCAAGTGGGGAAACTGTGTCATCGTCAAATCCATAGAAGACGGAGATTACCTGATTGATGTATTTTACAACCCGATCAGCAAGTGCTTCAAGCTGTACAAGAAGGCACGCATACAAACCAAGAACGTAAACGGCACGGGAGATACGTTTGCTTCTTCCATCGCAACTTATCTGGCAAGGGGATACGACATGAATACGGCTGTCGACAAGGCAGAGAATTTCATCTACAATGCGATTCTCTACGGATCGAATGTCAAGTTCGGCTCCGGATATGGTCCGGTCTATCCGTTTTACGAAAATTTAAGCAACTTCCTGAAAGAAGATATCCAGTATGCAGCAGCCATACAGGTAGAACAATATATTCTCTGAAAGACAGCAAAGCAGACAAAAAATATTCGCATAAAAATTATAATACCCCTTACTTTTCAACTATTTTCAAAAGTAAGGGGTATTTTTTATCTAGCCTGATTTATTTCAGAAGGACTTCTTCGATTCCTTTCTCCAAGACTTCCTGTGGCAAAGCACCTTGTGAAACTTGTGGCGTATCTCCCAATGGGATGAATACGAGAGTAGGCAGACTTGTAATGCCGAAGGCTGCTGCAAGCTCACGCTCCTTATCGGTATTGACCTTGTAAATTACAATCTTATCCTTATATTTTTCTGCCAGCTTCTCCAGTACGGGGGACAGCCTGCGGCAAGGTCCGCACCAGTCGGCGTAAAAATCGATGATGGCTGGTTTGCTTCCCTCATAGACCCATTTGTCTGGATTCTTCTTATAGTCGTATACCTTTTCTATAAACTCCGACTGGTTGATGTGAATAACTTTACCTGTCTGTCCATAAACCAGACTGCCTGTCATAAAAACAGATACAATCAGCAATAATATCTTTTTCATATCAATTTTCTTTTATGTAACATTTATTTACCACTCAACAGTACATTCTGAATAGCTTCTACCAGTGTTTTCTTAGGAAGTGCTCCCTGTGCCATCTGCGGTGCATCCGTCAACGGGACGAAAAGCAAGGTAGGTACGCTTCTGATTCTGAAAAGAGCTGCAAGTTCTTCTTCCTCGTCTACGTTTACCTTATATACGTCTACCCGACCGGCATATTCTTCGGCAATTTCATCCAATATGGGAGCCAGCATCTTGCATGGACCGCACCAGGTAGCGTAGAAATCGATTATTGCGGGACGTTCACCCAAAAACTTCCATTCGGGATTTACTTCATAGTTTGCTACTTTATTCAGGAAATCGGCTTTTGTAAGGTTTACTGCTTTCATATTCTTTTATCTTTATGGTTTATACTTTACTATCGGAACAAATTCTTCTCATTTTCAATGATCAGGTATTTGTTTCTGATGCAAAAATACAATCTGCCTGAAAGGTTTACAACAACTTTTTTCTATCTTTGTATAGATAAAATCTATTGATGTATGACTTTACAGCAAATGGAATATATAGTAGCGCTGGACAAGTATCGTCACTTTGTGCTGGCTGCCGAGGCTTGTGGTGTGACTCAGCCTACTCTGAGTGCCATGATTCAGAAACTGGAAGAAGAGTTGGATGTGAAAATATTCAGCAGGGACCGGAAGAATATTTCTCCTACTGCCATCGGAGAAAAAATAATAAGGCAGGCAAGAATAGCCTTGAACGAAACCCAGAGAATCAGAGAGGTGGTAGCTGATGAAAGCAGCAGCATGAACGGCAGTCTGCGTATCGGCATCCTGCCAACCATCGCTCCCTATCTTGTTCCCGACTTTATCTATCATTTCAGAAATACATATCCCAATGTGAATCTTTCCATCGACGAAAAGGAGAACAAATCGCTGGTTCAGGATCTCAGATTCGGGAATCTGGACATTGCCATCACCACGCCTCCCGAAGCGCAGGCCAACATTCTGGAGATTCCGGTATATGTGGAAAAGTTTGTTGCCTACTTCTCGGAAAGATGCAGTAAAGCACGGCAGATAATCGCAAACGGCAATCTGCCACCGGAACACATGTGGATTCTGAAAGAGGGACACTGCCTTCCCAACAGTGGCATAAATTTCTGTAAAAACAAAGATATAGGTAACCATATCTATGAGGCGGGAAGTATTGATACGCTCATAAAAATAGTAGATAAAAACGGTGGATACACCATTATTCCGGAACTGCATATCAGTACATTGAATGAAGAACAGAAAAAGAACATACAAACTCTCGATGTCAATCCGCCTGCACAAAGAAATGTCTCAATTCTTATAAAGGACGATTTTATAAGGGAGAGGATGGTAAATGCCGTACTCGACACCATAAAGGCAATCATACCTGCACACATGATGGACGAACGTTTCAACAGGCTTTCCATCAAACTGAGATAAACAGTCCGTTCCACCTAGGAAAATAAAACGGGGGAAACCAAACTTCTGCTCTCATGACAGAAGCTACGGTTTCCCCCATAAATAGTTATTTAAAGAAACAAGAGAGCATCTTTATTTATCACAGCATCCTCCGCAAGAGCATTTGGGAAGTTCCTGCTTTTTGATTTCTGTGAGATAGAAACGGGCAAAGGCGTCTTTAATCTCATCGCGCACACGACGGAATTCGGCATCTATAAACTCCGGTGTCCCTACAGCATGCGAAGGATCGTCGAAACCAATGTGAAGGCGTCTGCCTACTTTTTCCGTAAAGGCAGGGCAACTCTCATTGGCTCCTCCACATACGGTTATTACATAATCCCAGGCCTGGTCAAGATAAGTATCTACATGAGTGGGAATGTGACTGCTAATATCGATACCTGCTTCTTTCATCACTTCCACAGCCTTGGCATTGACACAAGCTGCGGGGTGAGTTCCTCCCGAATAAACTTCAAGAGAAGCATCGAACGATTGCAAAAAGCCGTGCGCCATCTGGCTCCGGCAACTGTTTCCTGTGCAAAGAATCAATATTTTCATTAGAATACATGAATCTGATTATTACAGAATTAGATTAAACAAATATCCTGAAAGGATAATAAACAATGCGACTGTACCGAAAAAAATGCCGATAAGACGCCAGGTCATGACCTTCTTGAGTAATGTGGCTTCCGGCAAAGACAGACCGACAACTGCCATCATGAATGCAATGGCTGTTCCCATAGGAATACCCTTTGCAACAAATACCTGGATAACCGGTACAATACCGGCGGCATTGGCATACATCGGAACCGCAAAAATTACAGAAAGCGGCACAGCCAGCCAGTTGTCTTTTGAAAGGTAGGCTTCAAAAAATCCTTCCGGCACAAAACCGTGCATAAAGGCTCCGATACCGATACCTATCAGTATATATATCAGTACTCCTCTTACTATACGCCAGGCATCGCGGACGATAGACGGAAGCCGTTTGAAGAAAGAGATATGTTCTTTCTCCCACTCGTCTGCCTGAGCAGAAGAGTCTGCCTGGATCTGGCGGACCCAGTCGCTCAGATAAGGTGACAGATTCATCTTTCCCAAAACAAATCCTCCGATCACTCCGAGCAGTATGCCGCTGATAACATATATAAGTGTCACTTTCAGTCCGAATGAACCGAGAAACATTGCCACAGCAACTTCGTTCACAAGCGGAGAAGTTATCAGAAATGCAAATGTAACTCCAAGTGGAATACCCCCTTTCACAAATCCGATAAACAACGGAATGGATGAACACGAACAGAACGGAGTGATGGCTCCGAATAAAGAAGCCAGTAAATACTGCAACCCATACATTTTATGAGTAACCAGATAATTACGCAGCCGTTCAATGGGGAAATAGGCGTTGATGATGCCCATCAGCACACTGATGAAAAACAGCAGAATAAGAATCTTGACAGTATCGTAAAAGAAGAAATTGACTGCTATTCCCAGTGAGGTCTCTACACTTAGTCCGAAGATGTCGTAAACCAGCCAGTCGGCAAATCGTTGTATCATATATTTACTATCAAATACCTAACAGTCTTTTCACATCACTTTCCGAAGGAACCTGCCCTTTCATCTTCACTTCACCGTCTACTACTACAGCAGGAGTGGTCATGATATTATAACTCATCATTTCCATAATATCGTCCACCTTTGTAAGCTTCACGTCTAAATTGTTCTCTTTTATTACCTTTTCTATCACCTGAAAGGTTGTTTTGCACTTGGCACAACCCGGTCCTAAAACTTTTACTTCCATTGTTCTAAATGTTTTTTAAATGATTATTTATGATAAATACATGATATAGCAATAATACATGCCAATAATGACAAAAAGCACTCCTACCACCAGATTCAGCCATCTCTGTATGACCTGCATCTTTCCGTAAAAAGTACCCAGACGCTGCACACTGAACGCCAGTACCCATGCTACAAGCAGTACCGGAATAGCAGTTGCTACAGCAAAAACCACAGGCAAAACATAGCCGGCAGTTGCAGTAGCCGACATCGGAATCAGCATTCCAAAGTAAAACACCCCACTGGTAGGACAAAAGGCAAGAGCAAACAGAATGCCTATCAACAAAGCACCCCACCCTCCTTTTTGGGCCAAGCCTTCGGCATTTCCACTAAACCCAAACTGAGGAAGGTTCAGTCTGCTTCCGAAAAGCATGAACAGTCCGATGAGCAACAACAGCGGTCCTAACAGCCATTCACCGTATGTACCTATTGTCTTTTGAATCCCGAACATGCTGGATCCCTCCTTCAGTACAGTAATCAATATAGTTCCCAGTAAGGTATAGGCAACAATACGCCCCAGCGTATAAAGCAAGCCGTTACGGAAAATCTGTCTGCGATTTTCAATATCTTTTCCGATAAAACCGATAGCAGCTATATTTGTTGCTAACGGACAAGGTGAAAGGGCTGTAAGCAGACCTAATAAAAAGGCTGTCAGCAGGGGTGTCGTACTATTATCCAATAATGTCTGTAGCCAGTCCATAATGAAATCAGTTTATCATTTCATTAATTTTATCCACTAATCCTTTCTTAAATTCTCCCGGAGATTTACGGGCATTCGAAAAAGCAAATTCAGTCATGTTTTCGGCTTTTTCCTGTCCGTTTTTATGACTGACAATATAAAGAGAAGACCATGTTACCTGATATTTCTCGGCTATTGCCTCATTTTCCGGTTTCGAGATGTCTATAATTCTGAAACTCAATGTACCGTCTGCCAGTCTGTCTGCAAAGCACTGTCAATTGCTGCCCTTGCATTTTTTTCGATTGCAATGCAGGTAGCACAGCGTTGCTTGCTGTGGAAACAAAGAACTTCTACACCATCTGGACGAACTGCCGTTTCTTTTTCTGCCGGCAAAACGGTTCCTTCAGTCTTGGATTTCATCCCGCAAGCAACAAAAACAAAGCATGCAGCTAATAAAAATAAAATCTTTTTCATATTTACATATACTTAAAGTTAGTCTTTCGTAGAATAACGAACAATAAATAGAAAAAAAAGAGCCGGCTTAGCCGCAACAGCTCTCTTTCTTGCACACCTGTTGTCCGAAGAAACCGGCAAACATTTTCTGCGCCAGTGCCCAGTTCTCCTTATTAATGCAATATTTCACTTTAGGAGCCTCTATTTCTCCTTGAATCAGACCTGCTTCTTTCAGCTCCTTGAGATGTTGTGAAACTGTAGCTTTTGCTATAGGCAGTTCTTCGTGAATATCACCAAAAAAACAGGTTTCTTGGCGGAGCAGAAACTGCAAGATGGCCATACGCGCAGGATGTCCCATCGCTTTGGCAAAACGGGCTATCTGTTCTTGTTCGTCTGTATATTTCTTATCAGCCATAGAATATTTATTATTTGTTGTTCGCAAAACTACGAATAAAATAATTATCCTGCAAATTCTTTCTGAATTTTAACTGTAGGGATATTGCACAACGAGTGCTTTACCATTATACTTCTTCCCTCGCATACATGCAGTAAAGAGCATAAAAGTAAACAATAAAAATATAGTTTGAAAATAAGATATGACTTCCAGAATGAGAAGCCAGAGAAAAGAAAATCAACGGAAGGTTATCCACTTGTTGCTCATGAAGTTGATTGCACCGTACACAAAAAGTCCAAGGAACTGAGCAAGATATTCATTACACCCGCAAATTTCGACAAGAAACAAAAGAAACAGGAACTGCGCTGCATACGCTACCGCAAAAGCACAGGCAAAAAACAAGATTTCATGCCAGATGGTATTCTTTTTCCGATCGGCATCAAAAGGGAAAATCCAGAATTTACACCATATAAAGTTATGAATCTGCGCCACTACATAAGCCACTACATTGGCTATCATGTAATGTTCACCCTCTATATGCATGAGCAATCCTACAATCAGTGCAGTTATCAGGCGTTCAATGTACCTACTATGGCAAAACGTAGAATACGGACAGACTCTCTCATCAAAAATAATCGGGAAAAGGCATAAAAAGATTTCGAGGCAAAGCAAGTACAGTCGTCGCGACTATCTTGCCTTGCTCGAAATTATAATATCTGAAAATAACTTTTATTTTATTTCTTTTATTTCAACTTTCAAGTTAAGCTCGTCGAGCTGTTTCTGATCGAGATAACCCGGTGCATCCAACATGACATCGCGTCCGGAATTGTTTTTCGGGAAAGCAATACAGTCGCGGATAGAATCGAGTCCGGCAAACAGCGAAACCCAACGATCGAGTCCGTATGCCAAACCACCGTGAGGAGGCGCACCAAACTTGAAGGCGTTCATCAGGAAGCCAAACTGTTCCTGAGCCTTTTCGGGAGTGAATCCCAAAATCTCAAACATCTTGGCCTGAAGCGTGAATCGTGAATACGGATAGAACCACCACCTACTTCTACTCCATTTACTACCATATCGTAAGCGTCTGCACGGACAGCAGCCGGATTAGTATCAAGCAACGGAATATCTTCGTCCTTCGGATGAGTGAACGGATGGTGCATTGCCATCAATCGGCCTTCTTCTTCGCTCCATTCGAACATCGGGAAGTCTACTACCCACAAGCAAGCAAACTGGTTTTTGTCGCGCAAGCCCAGCTGGTTACCCATTTCCAGACGAAGTTCGCACAACTGCTTGCGAGTCTTCATGGCGTCATCACCGCTCAAAATCAGAATCAGGTCACCCGGTTTAGCACCGAAAGCTTCCTTCATCTGCTGAAGCACTTCCTGACTGTAGAACTTGTCAACGCTTGATTTCACATTACCGTCGGCTTCCACACGTGCATAAACCAATCCTTTCGCACCAATCTGCGGACGTTTTACAAATTCTGTCAGCTGATCGAGCTGCTTACGTGTATAGTGCGCTGCACCTTCGGCACAAATACCGCCGATATAAGCTGCATTATCGAATACAGAGAAACCGTAACCTTTCAGAATATCCATCAGTTCGACAAACTTCATACCGAAACGCAAATCGGGCTTGTCGCTACCATAGTATTTCATGGCATCAGCCATGGCATGCGGATAAACGGTTCTGTCAGTTCCACGCCACGCAATTCTTTAAACAAATGCTTAGCCATACCCTCGAACATCTGGATAATGTCTTCCTGTTCTACGAAACTCATTTCACAGTCAATCTGTGTAAACTCAGGCTGACGGTCGGCACGAAGGTCTTCATCGCGGAAGCATTTTACAATCTGGAAATAACGGTCGAAACCAGAAACCATAAGTAACTGTTTCAGTGTTTGAGGCGACTGTGGAAGTGCATAGAACTGTCCCGGGTTCATACGAGAAGGAACAACGAAATCGCGTGCACCTTCAGGAGTAGAACCAATCAGCATCGGAGTTTCTACTTCGAGGAATCCCTTGCTGTCGAGATAACGGCGTACTTCCATCGTCATACGATGACGCAGTTCCAGATTTTTACGAACTGCCGTACGGCGCAAATCAAGGTAACGGTATTTCATACGGAGGTCATCGCCACCGTCAGTATTGTCTTCGATTGTAAACGGAGGAGTCAGTGCAGTATTCAGCACATTCAGTTCTGAAACAATGATTTCAATATCTCCTGTCGGAAGATTGGCATTCTTGCTTGAGCGTTCGCTAACCTGGCCTTTCACCTGTATGACAAACTCACGGCCCAAATGATTGGCACGTTCGCACAATTCTGCATTCACATCTGTATTGAACACCAACTGAGTGATGCCATAACGGTCGCGGAGATCAACAAATGTCATTCCGCCCATTTTACGTGTACGCTGTACCCATCCGGCAAGTGTCACGTTTTTACCTGCATCGGCAAGTCTTAACTCGCCGCATGTATACGTTCTGAACATATCTTTTTCTATTTATAGACACTTATAATTTGTGACAAAGGTAGCACATGTTTTTGATTTATGCAATAAATTTGCGCCTGCAAAAGAGGGAAAGGGCTGTATGGCCCTTACAAATTAGCAGTAAAAATGAATTTACATTATAACAGAGCAAACGATTTAACCCAAGGCAGCATCATGGGAACGATGTTGCGCTTTGCCGTTCCGATGATTCTGGCAATCTGCTGCAGCAGTGCTACAACATAGCCGACACACTGATAGTAGGTCATTATCTGGGGGCAGATGCACTGGCTGCCGTAGGATCGGCTTATACGCTTATGGTATTTATCACATCGGTGTTTATCGGTCTGTGCATGGGCAGCGGCGCTGTCTTTTCGATACAATACGGAGCTAAAGATTATGAAGGTATGAAACAAAGTCTGGTTTCATCGCTGGTGCTGACAGGAGGTGTCACACTGGTGTTGAACATAATTGCACTGGCTGGTATCCATCCTATCATCCGCCTGCTTCAGACTCCCGCAGAAATAGAAGGCCTGATGTTCGACTATCTGTTCATCATATTCCTGGGCATAGCAAGTACATTCATTTATAATTATTACGCATACCTGCTGCGCGCACTGGGTAATTCAATAGTACCTCTCTATTTTTCTGGCAGTTTCTGTAGTATTGAATATTGTGCTTCGACTTACTTTTTATTCCGATATTTCATTGGGGAGTATCAGGAGCAGCAGCGGCTACTGTCATTTCGCAAACCATAGCAGCGGCAGGACTTTGTATCTATGCATTGTATCGTTTTCCGATATTCAGACTGAAGCGTAACCAAATCCGCCTGCACCGGAAATCGGTAAAAGAAATTGCTACTTATTCGTCGCTGACGTGTATGCAACAATCCGTTATGAATTTCGGTATTCTGATGGTACAGGGACTGGTTAACAGCTTCGGGACAAGCGTCATGGCAGCTTTTGCTGTTGCGGTAAAAATTGATTCGCTTGCCTACATGCCGGTACAGGATTTCGGAAATGCCTTTTCTACATTTGTAGCACAGAACTTCGGTGCCGGACAAAAAGAACGTATCAGGCAAGGCATCCGCAGTGCTGTCAGTGTTACTACGTGGTTTTGCCTGATAATCTCGGCAGTGGTGTTCATCTTTGCCCGCCCGCTGATGCAGTTCTTTATCGATAACACGGAAACTGAAATTATCAATATCGGAGTCGAATATCTGCGGTAGAAGGCAGCTTCTATGTAGGTATAGGTTATCTGTTTCTTTTATACGGGTTTTACCGGGCTGTACGCATGCCGGGCATGTCGGTTGTACTGACTGTTTTTTCACTGGGTACACGTGTCGTTCTGGCATATGCACTGGCAGCAATACCAGCCATAGGTGTTCACGGCATCTGGTGGTCGATTCCTGTGGGATGGATATTAGCCGACTGCTTTGGTGCATGGTATTACCATAAAGTTGTCAGGCACGGTCTTTGGAGTTCAGGATATGGCTCTGTGCAAGATACTCGGGAGCAGCGGCATAGATATACATCACACTTCCTCCTTTGATGGTATCGATAAGCGGCCGGGAAAGTTTTTGCGGAACGGCAGGACATCCGAAACTTCTTCCTAGCCTCCCCCCTGCACGAATGACGGAAGGATCGGCATAAGCAGCTCCATGTACTACGATGGCACGTTCGCGGGCGCGATCGTTTATACCTTTCTCCAGTCCGTCGAGTATCAACGAATAACCGTTCTTTCCCTGATAAGTAGAAGCCGTAAGATAGAATCCCAATGAACTTTTGTACGAGCCATATTCATTGGAGAAAGACGTTGCATATACTCCTCCGCTATTCTTTCCATGAGCTACTACCGAAGAAAAAAGCATTTTCTTTTCTTTCATATCAAATACATACAGGCGCTTTTCGGTAGAAGGTTTGGAAAAATCTATCAGAGTCAGTATTTCTTTTTTGCGCTGAGCAATCCGGTAATATCCTGTTACCGCCTGACGAAAAGCAGTGTAATTCACTTCACCCTCCAATTGCATTTCTCTAAAAAGTTCAGCACACCGGTCGGGTTTTGCCATACTTTTAACTTCAGGTACGGCAGATGCTCCCTCACCCAGTCCGGTAAAGGAATACAAAAAAGAAACAAAACAGGAAAAATAACAGTTAATGATATAACGCAGCATGGTCTTTCTTAAAAATAACGGCTGCAAAATTACTCATTTTATCTGTAACTATTTATTATCAGATAGTTAAAAGCAACAAGTTTTATTATTTATTCACTCTATTACGACTATCAGCGTAGCTTCGGCAGGCATATTGTCGAATATAAACTTGGAATGTGAAGTAGCATTACGCACACACATGTGCGAACGGGGAATGGTTCCCAGCGACCAGCTGTATTCTATCATTTCTGTACGGGGTACATTAACGGGTACTCCATGTATATATGCCCCGTTGGTAAACCGTGAGGCATAAGGAGCATATCCGCCCGTAGCTGAACCTCCGTCTTTCAGGAACACCATTTTTGTTTTTCTTTTCCTGAAGCAGAAACATTCCCAATGGCGTTTCCTGAGCATAAGGCGGACGATGCACGCCTGTAGTAGCCGGATTCATGCTTCGTATCACCCACTCACCTTCTGACAGACGTTCTAAAGTTGCTATATTCTGATCGCCCCGGTCGACAAAAACGACATGGTGAAAAACAGTGCTGTCGGGCAAGACACGAAGATAGCGCGGCGGTACAAGATATTCTTCATCTTCCACCACCGGAGCTATACGCAGGAAACTGCCAGCCTTTCCACGGAGATATGCCAGCGAGCCGTCACGTCCATAACGTTCCGGGACAGAAGAATCTGTCGTTAGATACAGGGGAACAGACTGATATCGCTCCACGCCAAGCGTATCGGCAACCCGTCCATAAGCATTGCGTATATAACGTCGTACCAAAGGAGCCTCACTGTTTAGGTTTTTATAGTTTCGCAACACTACCCATTGTGACGTATCACGATGCATGTTTTCGATAAAGGCAAGACACTTCCGTATCGTTTCCCATTTGAAACTGCGTACGGTATCACCATAAGGATAAGTATCCTCAAGTGTATATTTATCGTAGAGCAAATCCTTGGTCAGATTGATATCAGCCGCAACGAGAAGTTCCGGAGTATGAGCGGAAGAACCGGAAGAAGAAGACTGTCGGGAGTTAGTTCTGTTTCTTCTGACAGACGGGGCATACCGGTTTGTTGTTCGCCGCAGGCAAATAATAACAAGCAAACGGTCAACAGCAATATGGAGAAGCCCTTTTTCATAGCAAGGAGGTTAATGTTCATTGTAAAAGTAATAAAAAAAATTTCAAAAAAAAGAATCTTTTATCTAATAAACAAACCACTTTGCCTGTTTGTTGCAATTCCTTAAAAAAACACTCCGGAGCAAACGGAAAAACATCCATTTTTCCCATCTGCTCCGGAGTACCCAGAATAGTTACAAATATGACCTTATCCCATTTTTCCTGTCAGATAAGCACGTGTACGCTCGTCTGTCGGGTTATCAAACATCTTGTCTGTACGGTCATACTCTATCAGTTCACCCATATACATAAACATCGAATAGTCGGATATACGCATAGCCTGCGACATGTTGTGGGTAACGATCAAGATAGTAACATCTTTCTTCAGACCGTCCATCAGTTCTTCTATATACTTGGTTGCAATAGGGTCCAAGGCAGAAGTAGGTTCGTCCATCAGCAGCACATCCGGTTTCAACGCAAGCGAACGGGCGATACACAAACGCTGCTGCTGCCCTCCTGAAAGGAATGTACCACGTTTGGTAAGTGAATCTTTCACTTCATCCCACAGAGCAACACTACGCAAATTACGCTCTACGATTTCATCTTTTTCCGATTTGGAAAGGCGGATTCCATTCAATAAATAGCCAGCCAGTACATTATCGTAAATATTCATGGTCGGAAACGGATTCGGACGCTGAAATACCATACCGATACGGCGACGTTCTTCCATCGGTTGCATCTGAAGCACGTTTTCGCCATTCAACAGAATTTCACCTGTCACACGAATATTTTTATAGAGTTCGTGCATACGGTTTACGGCACGCAGTAAAGTACTCTTTCCACAACCCGAAGGTCCCATGATAGCCGTAATTGTATTTTTCTGAATGTCTGCCGACACATGCTTCACAGCCATCGTACTGGATGTATATGAAATACAGACATCCTTTATTTGTAATATCGGTTCTTTTATATTTTCCATTTCTTTGCGATTCGTTTTGCTAATAAGTTCAGACATAGTACAAAAGTAAGCAGGAACAGTGAGGCTCCCCAAATCAGGCTCTGCAAATTAGGGTCATTGAAGAATTCCCAGATAAGCAAGGGAACGGCCGACATCGGCTTAGTCATATTCCAACTGATAGCAGCTCCTCCCAGTGCAGTAAACATCAGCGGAGCTGTTTCACCTACTACACGCGATATAGCCAGCAAGATACCTGTAAAGATACTTCCCAAAGCAGAAGGCAGCATTACCTGCAGCATAACACGCCAGTAACTACCTCCCAGCGCCAGTCCGGCCTCTTTCAATGTCTCCGGCAGCACTTTCATTGTTTCTTCTGTAGAACGGATGATAAGAGGCAGCATCATAATGAACAGTGCCACGCTTCCGGCTATAGCCGAATAGCCCTTCATCGGCACTACCACCCAGATATATGTAATAATACCGATAATGATAGAAGGAGTACCCTGAAGCAAGTCTGTAAGGTAACTGACAATCGTTGCAAACCAGTTTTTCCGATATTCAGACAAACAGATTCCACAGAACACACCCACTGGTATAGCAACTACGGCAGCAAGCATCAACATCAGGAAAGTACCCACAATTCCATTGGCAATACCACCCGGAATATCCTGCCCCGCCGAAACAGCCTGCATCGCCTTATATGCATTGGGAGTTGCCTCGGTAATGAATGACCATCCCAACTGTTTCCATCCTTTTATCAGCACTTCTCCCAAAATAGCAAGCAAAGGGATCGCTGTCAGTCCGGATAGCACACACACCAGCACATAAAGCAACCGATTCTTGAATATACGGATTCGAATGTTATTATCACGTACCATTTATACAAATTCTATTTTATAGATTACACATGTCTTGCCTTGCGTATCAATATTTTTCCAATCATATTGATAACAGCTGTTATAAGGAACAAATAACAAACCAGATGGCAATCAATGACGAAAGTTTCAGTCCGTCGGCTTCACCAAACTGATTGGCTATGATACTACGCCATCGTGTTACCTGTAGTAACGCAAGGTCTTCAGGCATTCTGATTGGTGTTACCAATC
>ENA-OQJS01000107-OQJS01000107.1-human-gut-metagenome-genome-assembly--contig:-NODE-107-length-15612-cov-2.384501_pt1 | contig 15612 bp, 16 predicted proteins | sample MGYA00242598_ERZ504764 | MGnify/ENA primary metagenome ERZ504764 (study PRJEB26092, sample SAMD00036368) | human gut metagenome | host: Homo sapiens | study: EMG produced TPA metagenomics assembly of...
TTTTGGTTTTACTTGGCGATACTGTTATATTTGGTTGACTCAACTTAATCAGTTGTAAAAAGAATGTCATGATTGAACTTTGCCTAAAAAAACGGAATATTAATTTCGTTGATAATATGATCAATCGACCAAAAATTTGGTGAACTTCCTACTGGTGAATGGGCTTTATTGGAAGATGACATGTTGTGCGAACTGTCATATCTAAAGAAAGTATTGGGCTCTTATCTTGTAAGGCGTACTACCCGCTATTTTGATTTTGCTTTTGATCCTTTGCCTGATAAGCTTTTTAAGAAGAAAGGTGATGAGATAAAAGATGTCAATGCAATGATGCGTGATGACAAATATTGGAGTCAGTACAGGCAAGAAGATTTGACTCAGTCGGAAAACAGAATGAGCAGTTTTGTTGACGACTTGACCAAAATAAAAGGATTCAAGTATATCATGTTCGTATTGAAAGCTTTTATTGAAAACTTCGTGGAGACCAGTACGCCGGATAGTAAGGTAGATATAGGTCCCATCAATACCATGATTACTTCAAATTATATTGATGGACTTCGTTTGCGTGCTTCGGCCCAGACTACGGCAAACCTGAATCCGCATTTGTTTTTGAAAGGGTATTATGCATATGGTTTTAAAGACCAGAAATCCAAATATATGGGTGAGGTAGAGTATTCATTCGACAAGAAGGAATATTTGCCGCGTGAATTCCCTAAACATTCACTCACGTTTACTTATCAATATGATAATATGTTGCCTTCTGATAAGTTTATTAATACAGATAAGGATAATGTATTTACTTCATTGAAGGTTTGTACTGTCGATCAGTATAATTATGAGCGTAAGGCTACCATAAAATATGAACGTGAACGGGAGTTTGGCTTTAAAACGACTGCAATGATTCGCTATGCTAACTATGAGCCATGCGGAGAATTGTTCTATCGTACGATGGCCGGTGAAAGCTCATTGCAGACGTTTATTGCTGAACAGCAGTTGTCTGGACAAAAATGGGTACATTCTCCATTCAATACTCATGACATTACGGTAGCTGAAGCATCTGTTGCATTCCGCTATGCTCCTGGTGAAACATTTGTCAACACCAAACAGCGGCGTCTTCCTATCAATCTGGATGCTCCGGTGTTTACTTTGCAGCATACATTGGCTTTGAAAGGTGTATTGGGAGGCGATTATACGTATAATGTAACGGAAGCAAGTGTCTATAAACGTTTCTGGTTTAGTTCATGGGGAAATGTTGATGCCCGTTTGAAAGGAGGTATTCAGTGGAATAAAGTACCATTCCCGCTGTTGATTATGCCCGCTGCCAATCTTTCTTATATCATTCAGGATGAGACATTCAATTTGATTAACAATATGGAGTTCTTAAACGACCGTTATGCTTCATTGGATGTTTCATGGAATATGCAAGGTAAATTGTTCAATCGTATTCCATTGTTGAAAAAACTGAAATGGCGTGAGTTTATTGGCGTAAAATGTTTGTGGGGAACGTTGACCGATAAAAATAATCCGTTCCTGGAGCAAAACCGTAATGACGATATACTGATGAAGTTCCCGGGACATTATGATTATAATGGAGAATACCGCTATTCAAGCAATGTGATGGATCCCAAGAAGCCTTATGTGGAGATTACCGCTGGTATACATAATATCTTCAAGCTTTTGCATGTAGAGTATGTACGCCGTTTGAATTATAACAATCTTCCAACTGCAAACAAGTGGGGTATTCGCTTTATGATTCGTACCGTATTTTAAAATTTCTGCCAAAATTGCCTGATGTATTAAACTTTTTGTAATTTTGTCATATATTGAATGTAGAATATGGTAAAGTCAGAAATACAGAATATAAAGTTGCGATTTGGCATTATTGGTAATGCCGAAGGCTTAAATCGGGCTATTGACATTGCAATACAGGTTGCTCCTACAGATTTGTCTGTACTGGTAACAGGAGAAAGTGGTGTCGGTAAAGAAAGCTTTCCGCAAATTATTCACCAGTTCAGTCGCCGCAAACACGGTCCCTATATCGCAGTCAACTGTGGTGCAATACCTGAAGGAACTATTGATTCAGAGCTTTTCGGGCATGAGAAAGGGGCTTTTACCGGAGCTATCAGTGACCGTAACGGATATTTTGCTGAAGCCAATGGGGGAACGATTTTTTTGGATGAGGTGGGCGAACTACCATTATCCACACAAGCTCGTTTGTTGCGTGTCCTTGAGTCTGGCGAATATATTAAGGTAGGTTCTTCTAAAGTTCAGAAGACAGATGTGCGTATTGTTGCTGCTACAAACGTGAATTTTGCAGATGCAATAGCGGAAGGACGTTTCCGTGAAGACTTGTATTATCGTTTGAATACAGTTCCAATCAAAATACCTCCTTTGCGTGAACGTCCGGATGATATTGCTTTGCTGTTCCGTAAGTTTGCTGCTGACTTTGCTGAAAAATATCGTATGCCTGCCATTCAGTTGACTGACGATGCCAGACATATGCTTGTATCATATTCCTGGCCTGGCAATATTCGTCAGTTGAAAAATATAACAGAACAGATTTCTATTATAGAAACCAACCGCGATATTACAGCAGACATTTTACAGGGGTATTTGCCTGCGCAACCGGTATCTCGTCTGCCGGCTTTATTGGGAGTGAAGAATACTTCTGGAGGAAAAGGCTTTGAAAGCGAGCGTGAAATTCTTTATCAGGTTTTGTTTGATATGCGTCGCGATGTAACCGAGCTGAAAAAACTGGTTCATGATATTATGTCCGAACGTGCCGGAACTCCGATAAATCATCCTGCGGAAACTGCGACTGTACATTATTTGCAGAATCCGGTAGGAATGGTACAAGAACCTCCAGTAGTGGTTGCTCCGGTTTCTGTGCCTGTTGTAAAGCCTTCTGTTTCGTCAGTAAATACTATATCTCCAGTAAAGGTTTCTTCGGATGAAGTAGCAGAAGTACAAGATACAGAAGAATATGTAGAGGAAAATCTTTCTTTGGATGAGGTGGAGAAAGAAATGATTCGGAAAGCATTGGAGCGCCATCACGGCAAACGCAAGAATGCGGCAAATGATTTAAAAATATCAGAGCGTACGCTCTATCGAAAAATAAAAGAATATGGGCTTGATTAAAAAATATTATAAGTTAGTTTCTGTTTTGTCTGTTGCTGTCTGTATAATGGCGGCATGTACTGTATCATATAAGTTTAATGGTGCATCCATTAATTATGATAAGGTAAAAACAATTTCTTTCGAAAATTTCCCGAACCGTTCTGCAGCGTTTGTATGGGGACCTATGGAGTCGATGTTTAATACGGCTTTGCAGGATATATACATGCAGCAAACTCGCTTGAAACAGGTTAGACAAGGGGGAGATTTGGAATTGTCAGGTGAGATTACAAACTACGATGCTTATAATAAGGGTGTAGGTTCCGACGGTTATTCTACTATGGCTGAGTTGAGAATGACTGTTAATGTACGTTTCGTGAATAACACAAATCATGCTGAAGATTTTGAACAACAATTTTCTGCGAGCCGTGAGTATAATGCAAGCCAGCAGTTGTCTTCTGTTCAGGAAGATCTGGTTAACCAGATGATCGATGAAATAGTGGAACAAATATTTAATGCAACAGTAGCGAACTGGTAATTCATTCAAATGATGCAGCAACGTTTATATGAGTGGATATTGCATCCGGAATATTTGAATAAGGATAGCTTGTTTGAGTTGAGAAATTTATTGGCTCGCTATCCTTATTTTCAGACAGTCCGGTTACTTTATCTGAAAAATCTCTTCTTGCTTCAGGATGCTGATTTCAAGGATGAATTAAGGAAAAGTGCATTGTATATAGCCGATTTAAGTGTTCTTTTCTATTACATCGAAGGAGAGCGTCTGGTAATAAAGAAACACCCCTCTGAAAAAAATGTATCGAGTGATTCCTCTACTGACCGGACTTTAGATTTGATAGACCGTTTCTTGTCGGATTTATCGGAGGAAACTTCTATGGAACTGCCATTGCCGGCAGAAGTTAATGTAGATATACTTCCATTTTGATGCAGGAACCTGATGCAGAATCTGCTTCTTCTACCATGTTGAAAGGCCAGGATTTGATTGATAACTTTATTGAACAGTCAGCAGGTTCTGAAACCTTGGCTGTGGTGGAAGAGAATGATTTGATGCAAGAATCAGATGCAGCAGATGAAGTTCCAGAGGAAACAGATATACAAGAGGGAGAAGATGAGGTAGAGAGAATAGAAGAAAGTTCGGATGAAAATTATTTTACTGAAACTTTGGCTAAGATCTATGTAAAACAGCAACGATATGATAAAGCTCTTGAAATAAATTAAAAAATTAAATTTGAAATATCCAAAAAAAAATGCTTACTTTGCAGACCAAATAAGATTTTTGGAAAAATTGATTATTAACGCTAAATCAAAATAAAAGAAAATGTATTCATTGTATTTATTATTTGTAGGATTAATCGTACTTGCAGCTGTGTTGATGTGTTTTGTCGTGTTGATACAGAATTCTAAGGGAGGAGGTCTCTCTTCTAGTTTTGCTGCTTCAAACCAGATTATGGGAGTTCGCAAAACAACAGATTTTATTGAAAAACTTACTTGGGGATTGGCTATCTTTATGGTTGTAGTAAGTGTTGCTACAGCTTATGTTATTCCTACCACAAGCGAAGCTTCATCTGTTATTATGGATCAGGCAGTAAAAGAACAGAAAACTAACCCTCTGAATGCTCCTGCAGGATTTGCTGCTCCTCAGTCTGATGCAGCAACCGATCAGCCTGCTGCTGCTCCTGCAGCTAAAGATTCTGCTGCTAATTAATAAAAAAGATATATTGCAGAATGAGCGACCCTCGAAAAAGGGTCGCTTTTTTAATTGTCTATAAAAATAGTCTATTTCCTTGATTTGAGTTACTGCAAGGTTTATTTATTGGGTTGGAGCTAGCTAGATCAGGACTATTATTGTCTAAAGTTATTGAACGGGTGTATTTCGTGTTGGAAGAGTGATGACAAAAGAGTTATACTGATTGCTATTAATATGGTATAGTTGGGAGTAAATAAAAAAAGAGACTGCTTTGAATAAGCAGCCTCTTTCTACCTTAATTATTGGAAGGATTTATTATTTCTTGAAATATCTGTTGTACAGACCTTCGAAACCTTTACCATGACGAGCTTCGTCTTTTGCCATTTCGTGAACTGTATCGTGGATTGCATCCAAGTTCAGCTGTTTAGCACGAGTAGCGATACGTTTCTTGTCTTCGCAAGCACCGTCATCACTTCATACGTTTTTCCAAGTTAGTTTTTGTATCCCATACGCAGTCACCCAGCAATTCTGCGAATTTTGCAGCGTGTTCTGCTTCTTCCCAAGCGTAACGCTTGAAAGCTTCAGCTACTTCAGGATAGCCTTCACGGTCTGCCTGACGGCTCATTGCCAAGTACATACCAACTTCTGTACATTCGCCCATGAAGTGGTTGTTCAAATCCTTAATCATTTCGTCGTCGCAACCTTTAGCTACACCGATAACGTGTTCGTCAACAAACTGCAAGCCACCTTCTGCTGTTTCTTCCATTTCTTTGAATTTAGAAGCAGGAGCTTTACACAAAGGACATTTTTCAGGAGCTGTTTCACCTTCATAGATGTAACCACATACAGTACAGATAAATTTTTTCATAAGTCAAAAAAAGTTTTAGTTATTAGTAATATTTTATTTGCCATTTACAGGCATTAATTTTCATTTTTCTCGTTTAGACATTCAGGACAGATACCTTTATAATAATGATGTATTTCTTCTATTTGGAATCCATCTTTATGTAAGAGGTCTGCCTCTTCGCTTTCCGTTTTCATTGGAATGTCATATATTTTTCCGCAAGTTTTGCATTGGAAATGTGCATGCATAGAAGTATCTCCGTCAAAACATGCATTGCGTTCGTCAATAGTTAACATGCGTGCTGCACCATGCTCAATAAACAGCTTCAATGTATTGTATACAGTTGTTTTCGACAGGGTGGGTATATCTTTGCATAATGCTAAATAAATTTCATCTATACACGGGTGTGTATGATGCTTTAGCAAGTAGTCCATAATAGCAATGCGTTGTACGGATGGCTTGATGTTATAGCTAAGCAGATATTCGTAAACGTTCATGTTATTCTTTTTATTTTGTAATTGTTACAATTTTAATTCTTTGGCAAAGATATAAAGATTTTCTTAAAATCCAAAGCAAAGTTAGTTTTTTTATTTTTCTCATAGTGAACAATAAATAATTCCTATCTTTGCAGTAATGCACTATTTATATAACAATTTATATGAAATATGGTTTTGTAAAAGTGGCAGCTGCTATACCTTTAGTGAAGGTGGCCGATTGCCAGTTTAATGCTCAGCAGACAAGTAAACTGATTGTCGAAGCTGATTCGAAAGGCGTACAGGTTATTATTTTTCCGGAATTAAATCTAACTGGATATTCGTGTGGCGATTTGTTCGGGCAGACTTTATTGCTTGAGCAGGCAGAAATAGCTTTGATGCAGGTTATGAATGAAACTCGTCAGTTGGATATCATATCTATTGTGGGCATGCCTGTTGTTGTCAATTCTACCTTGATGAACTGTGCTGTGGTCTGCCAGCGTGGAAAAATATTGGGAATTGTTCCTAAAACATATTTGCCTAACTATAAAGAATTTTACGAGCAGCGTTGGTTTGCTCCATCAACGGCACATGCAGATGATGAGATGGTTCGTATATGTGGGCAGCATGTTCCTGTCAGTTCCGATTTGATATTTGAATCAACAGATTTATGTTTTGGTGTAGAAATTTGTGAAGATGTATGGGCTACCATTCCTCCAAGTTCTCATTTGGCATTGAAAGGAGCTGATGTAATATTCAATATGTCTGCTGATACCGAAAATATCAGTAAGCATCAGTATTTGCGTTCTTTGCTGGCACAGCAGTCTGCTCGTTGTCTGGCTGGATATGTTTTTGCTTCTTCTGGATTTGGAGAGTCTACTACTGATGTCGTTTTTGCAGGAAACGCTCTTATTTATGAGAACGGAACACTACTGGCTGCTTCCGAACGCTTCTCATTTGAAGAACAGTTGGTTGTCAGTGAAATTGATATCGAACGTTTGAGAGGAGAGCGAATGGTGAATACGACTTTTGCTGCTAGCGTACGGACATATAAAGACTATCCGGTAAAGCGTATTCCAATTGAAATGACTAAAGCGAATGAAGATTTTACATTGACACGTACGGTGGAACCTCATCCTTTTGTTCCGGCAGGAGGTAAGTTGCTTGATGAACGCTGTGAGGAAATCTTTTCAATTCAGGTAGCGGGATTGGCTAAGCGTTTGGTACATACGGGATGTAAAACGGTAGTTGTCGGCATTTCCGGTGGATTGGATTCTACACTGGCTTTGCTGGTATGTGTAAAAACGTTCGATAAACTTGGATTGTCCCGAAAGGGTATTGTCGGCATTACGATGCCGGGATTTGGAACAACCGACCGTACTTATCATAATGCTTTGGATTTGATGAGCTCATTGCAGGTAACGACGAAAGAAATCAGTATACGCGATGCTTGCATCCAACATTTTAAAGATATTGATCATGACATATCTGTTCATGATGTAACTTATGAAAATGGTCAGGCTCGTGAGCGTACTCAGATTCTGATGGACTATGCAAATAAGGTAGGAGGACTGGTAATTGGTACAGGCGATCTTTCCGAACTGGCACTGGGCTGGGCTACATACAATGGTGATCATATGTCTATGTATGGAGTAAATGCAAGTATACCGAAAACACTGGTTCGGTATTTGGTTACTTGGGTAGCAGAAACCGGAGTGGATGAAAAATCACGTGCAACGCTTCTCGATATTATCGATACCCCGATCAGTCCCGAACTGATTCCTGCAGATGAAAATGGAAATATCAAGCAGAAAACAGAAGATTTGGTCGGACCTTACGAATTGCATGATTTCTTCCTTTTCCATTTCTTGCGTTTCGGTTCTCGTCCGGCAAAGATTTTCTATTTGGCAGAGATTGCTTTCCGTGATGTGTACGATAAAGAAACAATAAAGAAGTGGCTTGTAAATTTCTGCCGTCGTTTCTTTAATCAACAGTTCAAACGCTCTTGTTTGCCTGACGGTCCTAAGGTGGGATCTGTTTCTTTAAGTCCTCGTGGTGATTGGCGTATGCCGAGCGATGCTAGTTCAGCATTGTGGTTACAGGAATGTGAACAGCTATAATGATATTGAAGAAAATGACATGCCGGAAGCAACTGTTTGGTTTTTGGCATGTCATTTTACTTTTTAGGCATCTTTCCCTGAAATCATCAGAAAAACATCTGCATCTTTTCTTGAAAACATCAGCATCTTTTTTTATTTTTTTCAGCAATTTTTCATCCTTTCTTCTGCATCTTTTTAAACGTATATTCTCTGGCATGCAGATTAGTCTATAATCCAAATCTTTGAGTGTCTATTTCTTTCACTTCTTTTTCCTTGAATGCCTTTTGAATTTATAGCTGAAAGACAGGGTCAAACTGCGCTGGTCTCGTTTGACGCTCATGTCTGCAATTTGAACTCCGTTGCGTATGGTTGTATACGGATTCATCGAATTGAATATGTCATTTAGGCGCAGTTGTATGGAAGCTGCTTGATTAAGAAATGTATATCGGATAGCGGCATCTGTCTTTCCCATAGGCTTTATCGTATAACTTCCCTGTATTCCTTTGGTTTGTCCGAAGGCACTGAGTTCTATTTTTATATCGGGTTTTTGGGATAGTGTAAATGTGTTATTCCAAATGCCTATTCCGGTCCATTGTTTTCGGTCGAAAGGTGCATCAAAATAATGGCTGGCTTTGTCGTGTTTCAGGATTGCGCTTAGCGATAGTCGGCTATTCCACCATTTCCCGATTTTAAAGGGAGGATGGAAGAAAATGTAAGTTGATTCATATAGTCCCAGTTCTGATAATTATATATGGACTTCAGTTGGTTGGGAGGCAGGTACATCATTTGCGTAAAGTAATGAGGCCTGTGGCTGTAGCGCATCTGAAAAATATATTTGCGTTTTAATATATAGCTAAGATGGGCGGAATAATCGGTGTACGGCTTGAGGTAAGTGTTGCCTATTGCTACTTGGTAATTGTCGATATGGTTTATGGCTCCACTCATTACCCAATAGCTTGGATATGTCTTGTCGGAGTTGAATGAAAATTGTAACAAATGGAAAGGGGAAATAATGTATCCAAGTTGTAGGGTAGGGTATATGGCCCATTTTTTATAATTCATCATTTTGTAAAACTCTAGCGAAACGGATGCGCTTAAACTTAGTTTCTTGTTGAATTTATATTCGGAGCCTGCATATAAATTATAGGTGTATTCCTTTATTCGGGAGTTCAGATTCTGTTTGCTCATTGTTGGGGCATCGTATTGTTGCCGGTTACTGTTGGTTACATACGAAAAGGAAGTGCCATAGTCCAATTGCCATGCCTGATTGAGAATGTGATGTTGGTCTGCGTATATTTTGCATCGGTTGATCACTTGGCTGGACGAGCTGAGAAATTTCTGCAAAGCTTCAATCGGTTGAAGTGTTTGAAAATGCTGATCCTCTATATTCCGGTAGTAAGTATAATCTGCGCCGGTTTTTTAATCCGGAAGCTGAAGTCAGGTATAGTGAGAGATTGTGTACCTGGATTTGACTGTTGGAAATGTTTTCAGATGCAAACTGATTGCCGGAAGCTGTCAGGGTGTTTTGATCGTCAGGAGTAAGACTGGTTGTATAATCCAGACTTAGGCTGCTTTGAGAAGTAAATTTATAGGTGCTGCCAATTTTCAGCAGATGTGTGTTGCTTCGACCTTCTCCGGAGAAGTTTTGGCAGACATGGTGTTGGTTGCCATCGACTGTATGGAGAGTTTCCAGACTATTACCCTGACGGCTGTATTCATTAGTAAAATGATAGGTAAAATCTGCATCAAACTTTTTGGAGGTATAGGCTAGCGTAATACCACCTTCTCCGTCGCTTTGCTGCTTTTGGCTGTAGGTTCCGTTGATTTCTCCTTGTAATTTGCCTTCATCTGTTTTATACTTTGGGGTATGAATATTTATGGATGCACCACGAACATGGTATTGTGGGGGAGTGGTGTACATGATTTCGACTTTCTCCACTCGTGAGGCTGGCATGCTTTTCAGGAGTGTAAGAATTTGCTCGTAAGTCATGGAAGATACCTTATCGTTTAATAAGATATTAACCGAACCACTTCCTGCGAGTGTCAGAGTTCCATTATATTCCATAATTCCGGGAAGGTTTTTGATAACTTCATAGGCATTGGTTACAAGTTTGGTGTTTGTCAGCTGGGTAATGTCATATATCAGTTTGTTTCCTTCCATTTTTAGCAGAGGTTTTTCTCCTTCGATTATTATTTCACGAAGCTGATTGTCTTTAGGATGCATGATGATGTGGTGTCGGATATTGTTTTCCTGAAAACACTTTCTTATTGTCTGGAATAGCAGGTGTTGTACGGTCAGGCAGTAATTTTCCCGTTTTTGACGGAAATGGAAATTTCCTTCCTTGTCGGTTATCGTTGCTTCGATAAATACAGAGTCGGCCGACTGGAGTATAACTGTTGCTCCGTCTATTCCTTGTTGTGAAGCATCTGTTACCTTACCTTCTATAACTTGTGCAGACAGGTGGGTACAAAGAGTTCCCGCACATATCACAATGCCTAATATGATCAGTCGTTTCTATAACGTTTGGGTTATTTGTTTGTTTTCCCTTGAAAAAATCTCTCTACATTGAGCTCTTTTATATTAGCTTTCGGTCATCTTGAAGCTATATTTGTATATTTCTTCGGCTTTCCGGCCTGCTCGACCGCTTTGATGAATTTTTCGTAATAGACGGCCTCTTGTTCAGGCTGTTGCAATTTGCCGTATAAGAAGGCCGTCTGGTATAGCATATGCAGCTTCTCTGGGTTTTCTTTTAAAATCTTGCTGTAGCAGGCAATGGCATCCTTGTATTGATGGAGTTGGATGTGGTTTGTTGCTGCTGTTTCATACAGAGAAATAACCAGTTGCTTGTCGGGCTGTAAGAGATCAAGTGCATCTTTTATGTCCTGCTGGCTTTCTTTTATCATGCCTATTTTACTTCCTATTACACCCAGTTGAGATAAAATGTAAGCATTTTTCCTCTCTGATAGATTATTGGCACGGACCAGACAATCGTATGCTTGGCTGAGGCTGTCTGTGTATGCATACGATAGTCCGAGATAATATTCTGTACTGGCCTGTCTGTCACCGGATTGTCTGATTTTCTGGTACAGTTTGATAGCATCTTGGTGCAACCCTGCCTGATTGTATGCGTATGCTTTCAGTCTTGTTTATGTTTTAAGTCGGTAGAGTCAATGGAGGTATATCGGCATAGATATATCAGTGCAGAATCAGGTTGTTCCATGCTTAAAAAATTTTGGGCAAGTGCGATAGTGTTATTCTGATTCTCTATATCTTGCATTGCAATTATTTTGCGGTATATAAGTGCAGAGTCTGGTTTTTCTAGTTTGTCGTAGCATTTGGCAATAGTATTCAGTTTGGTTTCCGAAGAGTCTTTTTTTATAAATGTATTATATAGCTCAATACTTTGCTGGTAGTACCCCCTTTGGTAATAACAGTTGGCCAGTGCATGTACGATCGTATCAGAAACATGTATGCTGAGTGCTTTTTTGTAGTTCGATAAAGATTTTTGCAGCTTCCCTTTTCGATGGTATTCTTCTCCTTGCATGTAATAGACTTTCCAGTCGGTTGAATCGCTTGGAAGTTGATAGATTGAAGTTCTTGCATAACAAAATACAGTCATCATCAGGCTGATAAAACAAATGATAGAATGCTTCATAGTGGTTATTTTTCAGGTTTAAACGAAACGGGTAGGGTGAACTCCATGTTGACTTTGGTACCGTCTGTGAGTTCGGCAGGTGCCCATTGTGGAGATTCTTTCAGAAGACTTATTACTGCTTGTTCGAAAGCTTTTTCTTTTGGGGATTCAAGAATCTGAAATTTTTCCAGCTTGCCGGCTGTATTTACTGTAAACTTGATGACGACTTTTGCATCTTTATTTTCAAGTCCTTTGGGATATTTCAAATTTTGGGCTATCCATGAATAAAAGGCTGTAATGTCTTTATCTTTATCAAAACGAGGACGCTTGAGTATTGTCTTTTTAGGATGAATGGATACGGTTTGTAATATTTCAGTATTATCTGTTTTTTTTATTGTGCTTTTATAGTATATCCATCCACTTATTCCAAGTATAGCTAATAATATGAGTGTATATAGATATATACGTTTACTATGCTGTTGGGGTTTATTCTTTCCTAAGAAATAAACTTCATTATCTTCTTTATTCATAATTATTTAATATTTTAAATGATTGATTTTTCAACTAATGATTTCAATACTTTCAGGGCTTCTTTCGAAACATGTAAAATGAACTTTGCAGAAGTTTTTGTATCAGCAAGTATAAGTTCTTGTTTGTTGATATTTATTACATATATGAAGTTGCTGTTTATCACAAGACTTCTGCCTACTCGAATAAATATACTGGCATGGTCTTTTAATTGTTGTTCTATGATTTTTTCAAAAGCTGATAGGTTGAAGGAAAATGTATATTCTTCACCATTTATTAATTTCATAGTTGTGTAGCTGCCGTCTGAACTGATGTAGACAATTCCGGTATCTAAGACTCTTACCAATATGGTATTGTTGGAAACTGTTAGGTAATTTGGCATAACATTAAATGTATTCATTAAATGTGTTTCTATAATTGTATAAAACAAAAGAAGAAATTTTTGGTCAGATAGTGTAATTCTCATTTTGCTTTTTTGTGAAATCCCTTTTTCATTTTATGAATTTATCTAGAATCGTTTTTTTGATATTCTTTTGTAGCGGTATTCTTTTATATGTTCTGATTATTTTACGAGGATTTATTTTGTACACAGTAAAATGTTCTTTGGAATATTGATGATGAGTTGGGAGATGTACTAATAGTATTAGTTATTATGTGGTGTATTTTAGGTAAAAACATGCTGTTGTTTTTAATGAAAACAAGGCGTTGTTCTGGCGCCGTGCCGCTTTTTGTTGATAATGCGGTGTATTTTCCCTCGCGCACATGCGCCCGACCGCGCAATAAATATTATTGTGCATGTTTTCCTCCTCCTTCTGCGTATGCTGAAAAAATATGCCGCGTAACATACCTGTTTTCCAGTGCCTTACGAAAAAACTTTGAAAAATGGTCAAAAAAAAGTCGTGTAAAAGTTGGAGTTTGCGAAAAAGTGCGTAATTTTGCACCCGCTTTCGAGAGAGAAACGCGCTGAAGCATTGACAGAGTGAACGTGAGGTTTCCGGTTTTTCTGGTGTTGCCTTGTATCTTACCTTAGCCGTGCTAAGGGAGCGAGAAGGGCTTGCGGTTCCGGTTTCTGACCGCTGAAAAATTTTTTCGAAAAAAACTTCGAAAAAATTTGGTGGTTAAGAAAAAACCTCTTACCTTTGCAAACGCTTTCGCTAACAAACGGAAGCTTAGAAATAAGAAATAGTTCTTTGAAAGACTTTAGATAAACAAACGAAATGTAGTACAAGCAGTAGTCATGTGATATATATAATGTGTATCCGTGATGAAGTGATAAAACCGTCAATCTGATTAAATAATCAAGAAACATTCGGTCACCTGAACAGAGGCAAAAAGTACTCGCAAGAGTAAAAAGATATTTTACAATGAAGAGTTTGATCCTGGCTCAGGATGAACGCTAGCTACAGGCTTAACACATGCAAGTCGAGGGGCAGCATGAACTTAGCTTGCTAAGTTTGATGGCGACCGGCGCACGGGTGAGTAACACGTATCCAACCTTCCGTTTACTCAGGGATAGCCTTTCGAAAGAAAGATTAATACCTGATAGTATGGTGAGATTGCATGATAACACCATTAAAGATTTATTGGTAAACGATGGGGATGCGTTCCATTAGGTAGTAGGCGGGGTAACGGCCCACCTAGCCTGCGATGGATAGGGGTTCTGAGAGGAAGGTCCCCCACATTGGAACTGAGACACGGTCCAAACTCCTACGGGAGGCAGCAGTGAGGAATATTGGTCAATGGGCGAGAGCCTGAACCAGCCAAGTAGCGTGAAGGATGAAGGTCCTACGGATTGTAAACTTCTTTTATACGGGAATAAAGTATCCTACGTGTAGGATTTTGTATGTACCGTATGAATAAGCATCGGCTAACTCCGTGCCAGCAGCCGCGGTAATACGGAGGATGCGAGCGTTATCCGGATTTATTGGGTTTAAAGGGAGCGCAGACGGGAGATTAAGTCAGTTGTGAAAGTTTGCGGCTCAACCGTAAAATTGCAGTTGATACTGGTTTCCTTGAGTGCAGTTGAGGCAGGCGGAATTCGTGGTGTAGCGGTGAAATGCTTAGATATCACGAAGAACCCCGATTGCGAAGGCAGCTTGCTAAACTGTAACTGACGTTCATGCTCGAAAGTGTGGGTATCAAACAGGATTAGATACCTGGTAGTCCACACGGTAAACGATGGATACTCGCTGTTGGCGATATACTGTCAGCGGCCAAGCGAAAGCATTAAGTATCCCACCTGGGGAGTACGCCGGCAACGGTGAAACTCAAAGGAATTGACGGGGGCCCGCACAAGCGGAGGAACATGTGGTTTAATTCGATGATACGCGAGGAACCTTACCCGGGCTTAAATTGCAGACGAATTACGAGGAAACTTGTAAGCCGCAAGGCGTCTGTGAAGGTGCTGCATGGTTGTCGTCAGCTCGTGCCGTGAGGTGTCGGCTTAAGTGCCATAACGAGCGCAACCCTCGTGGTCAGTTACTAACAGGTTAAGCTGAGGACTCTGGCCAGACTGCATCGTAAGATGTGAGGAAGGTGGGGATGACGTCAAATCAGCACGGCCCTTACGTCCGGGGCTACACACGTGTTACAATGGGAGGTACAGAAGGCAGCTACCCGGCGACGGGATGCCAATCCCCAAAACCTCTCTCAGTTCGGACTGGAGTCTGCAACCCGACTCCACGAAGCTGGATTCGCTAGTAATCGCGCATCAGCCACGGCGCGGTGAATACGTTCCCGGGCCTTGTACACACCGCCCGTCAAGCCATGAAAGCCGGGGGTACCTGAAGTGCGTAACCGCAAGGAGCGCCCTAGGGTAAAACCGGTAATTGGGGCTAAGTCGTAACAAGGTAGCCGTACCGGAAGGTGCGGCTGGAACACCTCCTTTCTGGAGCGTGACCTGAATAAGGGTTTTGTCCCTTGTGCTGCATGGGAGTTTGTTTAACGATATAGAAGAGAGAAAGATGAAGCCGAGTCGGTAACAGACTAGGTTGAACTGAATCACAAAAGCTAGTCCTATAGCTCAGTTGGTTAGAGCGCTACACTGATAATGTAGAGGTCGGCAGTTCAACTCTGCCTGGGACTACCCGAAAAAAAAGGAAGAAAAAACTTCCTTAAAAATTTGCGGGAACGAAGGGAAACGCTTACCTTTGCAGCCGCAAAAAAACGGGGGATTAGCTCAGACGTAGGCTAGAGCACCTGCTTTGCACGCAGGGGA
>ENA-OQJS01000108-OQJS01000108.1-human-gut-metagenome-genome-assembly--contig:-NODE-108-length-15539-cov-1.473138_pt1 | contig 15539 bp, 13 predicted proteins | sample MGYA00242598_ERZ504764 | MGnify/ENA primary metagenome ERZ504764 (study PRJEB26092, sample SAMD00036368) | human gut metagenome | host: Homo sapiens | study: EMG produced TPA metagenomics assembly of...
GTGTTGATTAAAAACTCCGTTAGTCCCGTACGCACCGCAGAAGTCTGCAAATCATTTTGATTTGTAGACTTTTTTATGTTATAAACTGTAGTCTTGACATTTTTCATTACCGAATCATTGCAGAATTTCTAACCGTTGCAACGGCTTATGTACAAACTCGTAGATTTTATCTTTTCCTATTTGCTTATATTATTTAGTTGACAAGTTTTTTTGTTGTAGATCTTACTGACGAACATTGTCATTCGAAAAAGGATAGAAAAAGAGAAGTTTATGGTTATAAGAAAGGGTAAAAAAAAGTACCATATCAGTAAGCAAATAATCCGAAACAGAGTGAATAGATCTTAAATTTGACAGATATTAGATAATAAAGTATCAAACGCTCTTGGGTTAGATGTGCTATATTTGCAGAAAATACTATGATATATGAAAAACAAAAACTATTTGTATGGTTTATTGCTGTACGGATTCATAGCCGGATTTACTTCTCCGGTTTCAGCCGAAATCCGTCAGTGTGATAAAGAATTTATATCCTCAGATGATTCACGCATCGTTTATATGGGAAGAATTAGCCGGAGTATTCCTCATATTGTCCGTTTTACTTATCCGGGAGTCAGTATACTGGCAAACTTTGAAGGAACATCCTTACAGATGAAAGCAAAACCGGGAAGCGGAGCGTTTATGGTAGAAGTTGACGATGAATTGCCTTATCGGATTAACTTCGCTGAAAACGATTCGATCCAGACGTTAGCAGAAGGATTACCGGAAGGAACACACCGTGTTCGCATTATGTATGCCATAGAAGGATATGAACTGAAGCCAGCATTCAAGGCTTTTATTTAGATAAAGGATGCAGACTGGCCGAGGCTCCGGTGTTACCTGAACGTCGAATTGAATTTATCGGTAATTCCATTACTTGCGGTTATGGAGTAGAATCAGAAAATCCTTCTGATCCGTTTACCTATGAAACAGAAAATCATTTTTATACATATGCAGCCCGTACGGCAAGAGCATTGAAAGCCCAGCATCTGGTAGTGGCCCGTTCCGGAATCGGTGTATACCGTAACTACGGTGCACCTCGTTCGGGCAGTAAGGACTGTATGCCTGCCATGTACGAACAGGTCCTTTTTACAGACTCTACAGAGTTATGGGATCATACGCTTTATACACCGGATGTGGTGTGTATTAATTTGGGAACAAATGATACAAGTCTCGACAATTATGACATGAATCTGCTGACTGAGGGATATCGCAGTTTTGTGAAAAAGCTCCGTGCTGTCTATCCTCATGCTAAACTGGTATTGCTGACAGGTTCCATGATGAATGGAAAACCATTGGATGATGTAAAGAAAGCAATGGATACCGTAGTGGGTGAAATGAACAGTCATGGAGATAAAGAGATATATCGTTTTGATATGTCGCCTCAGACAGGTTCGCTGGGGATAGGTGCTAGTTACCATCCTTCCATGCGACAGCATCAGAAGATGGCTTCAGAGCTGACCGCCTTCCTTAAGAAACTGATGAAATGGTAAACTGAAAGAATTACTTTAAAATATTGAAGATATGAAAAAATGGATTATCAGTGCCTGTCTGCTGATGATGCAGGCTGGGGCATGGGCAAAAGTTACATTGCCTGATATTATGAGCGACAATATGGTTTTGCAGCAACAGACGGAAGCCTGTTTGTGGGGAAAAGCCAATGCAAATGCCGAAGTTACAATCCGTCCGTCGTGGAATCGTGAAACATACAAGGTTACTGCCGGTGCAGACGGAAAGTGGATTGCAAAGATTAAGACTCCTACGGCAAGTTACAACGCTTACACCATTTCTATTTCCGATGGTGAAGAAATCATTTTGAATAATGTACTGGTAGGAGAAGTATGGTTCTGTTCTGGTCAGTCGAACATGGAGATGCCGTTGAGAGGCTTCTGGAATTGTCCGATAGCAGGAGCTAATGAAACGATCGCTACTTCATCAAAGTGGAAAGGAATCCGTGTAGCTACTGTTGAAAAGAACGGACAATTGCACCTGTCGACGAATGTAAAGGAAGCTGGAAAGTTAGTAATCCGGAAAATGCTCCGGCATTCAGCGCAACAGCCTTTAACTTTGCGATGATGATGAATCAGGTACTGGATATTCCAATTGGTATTATCAACTGTAGCTGGGGAGGTTCGATGGTAGAAGGATGGTTGCCCCGTGAGATTGTTTCTCAATATCCCGATATTGACTTTGAAACGTGATATCCGTAAGGAAGACGGACACGACTGGTGGCATTATCTGAGTCCGACATTGATGTACAACGGTATGCTGAAACCTTTGCAGAATTATACTATTAAGGGATTTTTGTGGTACCAGGGAGAATCGAACGTAGGTAAACATAAAACGTATGCTGAACGTTTGAAAACGATGGTCGAACTCTGGCGTAAAGAGTGGGGATTGGGTGAGTTGCCGTTCTATTATGTAGAGATAGCTCCATTCAATTCTACAGAAACTACAGGATGTGCATTGCTTCGCGAAGCACAGTTCCAGGCACAGTCTATCATTCCAAACAGTGGAATGATTTCTACAAACGATTTGGTAGAACCTTATGAAATAAAAAATGTTCATCCTAAAAATAAGACTGATGTAGGAAAACGTCTTGCCTATATGGCATTGAGTAAGACTTATCATGTTCCGGGTATAGAAGCTTACGGACCGGTTTACAAATCGATGGAAGTAAAGGATGGTGCAGCTATCTTGTCATTCGATCATGCAGAAGAAGGATTTAACCGTTTGTCTGATATGGAAGGATTTGAGGTTGCAGGAAGTGACAAGGTCTTTTATCCGGCAAAAGCTGAGGTCTTTAATAATTTGCAGATAAAGGTGACTTGTGATAAGGTTGCACAGCCCGTTGCTGTACGTTATTGTTTCCGAGATTTCCAGCCGGGAAATGTTGCAAATCTTCGTGAACTTCCTTTATATCCGTTCCGCACAGATAATTGGGAATAAATTATAAAACTTATTTATTCTAAAAGAGCCATGTCAATATTCCGAAATGGAGTTTGATATGGCTCTTTTATTGTTTTCTATGTCATATATGTTTATTAGTTTTAAATTGAACATTGACTGGTTATTGGGAATATACGACAACTATAGGTTATGGCAGAGGGCTGTTATAGAAAATAATCTGTTGGATTGTATTATTTCCACAGTGTGAAGAACTTAAAATGATTAGATCTTTGAGGTTGGGAACCGGCATATGAAAAAATATGCTGTACATTTTGGCTGTTGAGTAAATGAAAGGTCTTGGATAGCATATCAGATTGGAAATTCTGATGAACGAAAAAGGCTGTTTCAGACCTAAAACCTCTGAAACAGCCTTTATTTTTACTTAATTTACAGACTTATTTTACTTCTTCCAAATACAAGACTCTGCTGGAATAATCATTCTGTTTGTGATAATCAACGATATGGTTGTAAGGTATTTCCAGTCCGTTCGCCATCAGATAAGCACCACTGTATACCTTCCCTTCAAAGGCAAGCGGTTGATTGTCTATGCGGTTCAGTTCTGTGATGCGGTACTTTTTGTCAGGATTAAGTCCTGCCATTGTTACGCGAGGCAAATGTTGGTTGACGAAGTGTTCTGTTTTCCACCAGTAGAATACGGCCTTGTCCTTTTCAGGGCTAGTGTACATCAGCGAAGCTACTCCCAAACGGTCGTAAGGTGAGATGAGGCGGTAAATATCTCCCAACTGCACAACTGGGCGAATCTTTTTATAGTCAGCTATAGCCTTGCGGCACAAGTCCTTTTCTTCATCGGTCATATTCTTGGGCTGAATTTCCATACCCAGTCGTCCGCTCATTGCCACATCAATACGGTATTTTAATGGAATGGTACGGAAAGTCTGATGATTAGGAGCTGCGCTGATATGTGAAGCCATGGCAATAGCAGGGAAGAAGTACGATGTTCCCCATTGCATATATACGCGCTGAAGTGCATCGGTATTGTCGCTCACCCAAAATTCATCAAAATAGGGAAGAATACCATAGTTGGCACGTCCGCCACCGCTTGCACATGCTTGAATAGTCAGATCGGGATATTTGGCACGGATGCGCTGGCATATTTTTTCGAATCCTTTGTGGAATTCTATATACATATGGCTTTGTTTATCCGCAGGCAGATAGTTGGAACCATGATTCATGATAGCCATGTTTGCATCCCATTTGATATAAGCTATTTCAGGGTAATTTGTCATCAAGTCGTCTACGACTTTAAATACGAAATCCTGTACTTCCGGATTGGCCAGGTCAAGTACTACCTGTGTACCTCCACGTCCCAGTACCGGGTCACGCTGAGGAGCTTTCAGTATCCATTCAGGATGTTTTTCATACAGTTCGCTGGTCGTGTTTGCCATTTCAGGCTCTATCCAGATACCAAACTTGATTCCGTGTTTCTTGGCGTCTCTTATCAATCCCTCAATGCCTTCAGGCAGCTTGTTCTTGTCTACTACCCAGTCGCCCAGTGAAGAACTGTCGTTCTTACGCGGATATTTGTCGCCGAACCATCCGTCGTCCATTACGAAAAGTTCACCTCCCATTGAAGCAATGTCACCCATCATCTGGTCCATGCCCTTCTGGTTAATATCGAAATATACACCTTCCCAGCTGTTCAGCAGAATGTCGCGTACGGTGTTACCATGTGCCAGCTTATACGCTCTTCCCCATTTATGGAAGTTACGGCTCGCACCGCTCAGACCTTCGTTGCTATATGTAAGAGCAACGGCAGGAGTCTGAAATACAGTTCCTTTAGGAAGTGTATACGAAGAGTTCTCTTCGTTGATACCTGCATAAAACTGATGGTAGTCGCTGTCGTCAGTATCTATTCTCAGTTTGTAGTTTCCCGAGTAACAAAGTGCAGCTCCGATAACACGTCCTTTGTTTTCCTGAGGAGCGCCATCGAGTGAAAACATCACTTCCGCGTGCGATGTGTGTGAATTGCGTGCACCGTCTTTGTTCTTGATAATTGTCATGCCCGGTTGTAAAGGCTCTTGGGTAAGCTGACCTTCGTTAGCCCATGAACCTGATAAATGTGAAAGCCATACGTTTCCTCTGCGGATTGGCAAGTAGGCAGATGCAAATTGTGTCAGGTAAACAGGTTTTTTCTCTGTGTGGCTTATTTCAGTCCATGTTTCTATCATGTCTACATCTTCGTAGGCTTTATAGCGTACATCTATATAGAAAGGATATACCTTATCTTTCAGACGTACAGTGGTTAGTGTAGCCTGATTCTCTTTATCAGTACTTACGCTTACCACTTCCATTTGTGTTGACATGTTTCCATCACCATGTCTGACAGCCAGTGCAGTTTCTCCAGGGCAGTTCATACCATAAGTCGGATAAGCTGTATGGTCGCAGTTCTTGCCCCCGTTGATATTCTGTAAATCAGTTTCATTTAACTTGTTTCCATAATAAAGATACTTCAGCTCACCACCGGTTGGTGCATTCAGAACAAGCGAAGTGTTTGGGGTAGAAATGCAAATGTTTTGTGCCCACATGTTTCCAGCAAGTAAAGAGAATCCTGCCAGCAGATAGATTTTGTTTTTTACTTTCATGCTTTTCATCTTTTTGATAATCGGTTTATGCAGTTATTAACTCATTTGCAAAAATAGTAATTATTTTATGAACAGACTGATATGGTTTTATCTTATTTTGATAGAAAGGTGGAAGTAAGATAAAATATTATCGGGAACAGGTGATAAAAGTTTGTAACAGAAAATAAAAAAAATATCAGCATGTTTTCCTGAAGATATCAGCATATTTCTTTGAAAATATCAGCATGTTTTTTCTATAAACGTGAACACGTTTTTTCTTCGGTTTTATGGTTTTGTCATTTTATTATGTATATTTGTGATAATGAAAACAAATGCTATGGAAAAACTGGTAAATGAAAATTTTATACGCGAAATAACTCCACTTTCGGACAAGGACTGTTTTTATATAGCCGACCGGCATAAGAAAGAGTTTACCTATCCGATGCATTCGCATAAAGAGTTTGAATTGAATTTTGTAGAACATGCGCCTGGAGTGCGCCGTGTGGTGGGTGATTCGGCAGAGGTTATAGGCGATTACGATTTAGTGCTGATAACAAGTCCGGACCTGGAACACGTTTGGGAGCAAAATACCTGTTCGTCATCAAATATCCGGGAAATAACCATTCAGTTTGTACCCGCTTTTTTGAGTGGACTGATAGATGCCAATCAGTTTGATATGATTCGAAAGATGCTCGACAAGGCGCAATACGGCTTATGTTTTCCAATGGATGCGGTGATGAAAGTGTATGCACTGATAGACAAGCTTCCGGAAATGAAAGGTTTTTATGCAGTAGTGCATTTTCTGACCTTGCTGTATGAACTTTCCCTTTTTACAGATCAGGCACGTACGTTGTCTAGTTCTTCGTTTGCAAAAATCGAAGTGCACTCAGACAGCCGGAGAGTACAGAAAGTACAGGATTATATTGGAAAACATTATCAGGAGGAAATCAGACTAGGTCTGCTTGCTGATATGGTAGGTATGACAGAAGTTTCGTTCAGCCGTTTTTTCAAGTTGCGTACCGGAAAGAACCTGTCAGATTACATTATTGATTTACGTTTGGGGCATGCTACCCGTTTACTGGTAGATTCTACGATGGCGATTGCTGAAATCTGCTATGAGTGCGGTTTCAACAATCTTTCCAACTTTAACCGTATCTTTAAGAAAAAGAAGAATTGTTCTCCGAAAGAGTTCAGGATGATTATCGGAAGAAACGTACAATTATTTGATAAAGCTAGTATGGTAAGTAAAGCGGTGTTTCCTTTCAAGACTAATGTCTGTAAAAGAAACATCGCTTTTTTATTTGTCAATGTTATGGTAAGATGAACTATGCTGTTAGCGTATATAAATAAGGTAATAAAAAGCGGTTTGTGATAGAAATGCAACAATCATGATAAAATAGTATTGCTTTTTTATTTTATGATAGTCTACTTTTGCAAGTGTTAATCGAATGGATTTTTAATTTGAAATGCTATGGACCGAAACATGATTAAAAGCGTCTTTTCTATTCTGCAAGTTTGTGTATTGTGCTGCCTGATGTTTTTATATGGTAGTGTAAATGCTAGTGCAGCTGTGGAACGTTTGTCTGTAAAAGGAACCTTTCTTGTAAACGAAAAAGGCGAAAAGGTCGTATTGAAAGGAGTCAGTATGGGCTGGCATAACTGGTGGTCTCGCTTTTATAATGCTTCGGCTGTGAAAACGCTGAAAGAGCAATGGAATTGTACGCTGATTCGTGCCGCTATGGGAGTAGAGCCCGAAGGAGCTTATCTAAGCAATCCGGAGAAGGCGTTGAAATGTGTGACGGCTGTTGCCGATGCTGCTATCGCCAATGATGTGTATGTCATTATAGACTGGCATAGCCATGGGTTACATACAGAAGAGGCGAAAGAGTTTTTTAGTCAGATAACCGCTCGCTATAAAGGTGTTCCCAATGTTATTTATGAAATATTCAAGAACCAGTAAAGGATACCTGGGCTGATGTGAAAAAATATTCAGAGGACGTTATTGCTTGTATTCGTGCCGTCGATAGGGAGGCATTGATTCTGGTGGGTACTCCTCATTGGGATCAGGATGTACATCTGGCCGCCGATGATCCAATAAAGAATGTACATAATATAATGTATACACTGCATTTTTATGCTGCTACTCATAAAACTTCGTTGCGTGAGCGTGCCGATTATGCGTTGGAAAAAGGACTTCCTCTTTTTGTTTCCGAATGTGCCGGCATGGAAGCAAGCGGAGATGGAAATATAGATTTGGAGGAATGGAATAAATGGCAGGCGTGGATGAAAGAACATGCTGTCAGCTGGGCTGCCTGGTCAATAGCTGACAAAGACGAAACTTGCTCGATGCTTTATCCTTCAGCACCTGATACTGGGTGGAAAAGTGAGGATTTGAAGGAGTGGGGGCGTATTGTAAAAGAAGTGTTATTGGTAAAATAAGATATGTTGTTTATAGATAAAGTGTTTTTTTTAGGTAAGGTTGAAAGGATAATGGTTTTTGTGCCGGTAATTCTCTGAATTATCGGCACTATTTATTTGAAAGTATTCGGGAGATTTATAGGACATAGAGTAGATGTAAGTAATTAGACTATCTGCAATGTTGTGAATTATTGGATAAAATTATATCATATTTCTAGATAGTTTCTTCTTACTTTTGCATTGTTGAAATAAATCTAATAGATATGCGGAAGCAGAACTTTTTTTTTGTTGTTAATGTCACTTGTGGTTATTGTGTCGTGTACCACAATGTCGAAAAATCAGAAAGAGAATAATTTTGTACGAGTAGAGAACGGACAGTTTATCCGTAATGGAAAGCCTTATTATTACATTGGTACTAACTTTTGGTATGGTGCAATATTAGGCTCAGAAGGCGAAGGAGGTAACCGTGTGCGTCTATGTCGCGAGCTTGATTCATTAAAAAGTATTGGCATTGATAATTTACGTATACTGGTTGGTTCTGATGGCGAGCGCGGAGTAGCTGCTAAAGTGGAACCTACGCTTCAGGTTGCTCCAGGAGTTTACAATGATACTATTTTTGCAGGACTTGACTATCTGCTTGCTGAAATGGCAAAGCGTGATATGCTGGCTGTGCTTTATCTGAATAATTCATGGGAATGGAGTGGAGGATATGGACAGTATCTGCAATGGGCTGGTTATGGAAAAGCACCACAGCCGGCAGTTGATGGGTATGCGGCTTATATGAATTTTGCCGGTCAGTTTGTATGCTCGGACAGTGCCCAAGCTCTTTATGCAAATTATGTAAAGGATGTAATAACCCGTACCAACCGTTATACAAATGTGCGTTATATAGACGATCCGACTATTATGTCATGGCAGATAGGTAACGAACCTCGTGCTTTCTCACCAGAATATAAACAGAATTTTGCCAATTGGATGGGTAAGGCTGCTGCTTGATCAAATCTCTTGATCCCAATCACCTGGTTTCTACCGGAAGCGAAGGTAAATGGGGCTGTGAGATGGATATGGACTTGTTCGAAAAAATTCATGCAGATGCTAATGTGGATTATATGAATATTCATATCTGGCCATACAATTGGGGATGGGCTCCGAAAGATCGTTTGCAGGAGAATCTGGAAAAAGCAAAACAGAATTCGAAAGTGTATATCGACGAACATCTTGCAGTTGCAAAGAAGTATCAGAAGCCTTTGGTAATGGAAGAATTTGGATATCCTAGAGATAATTTTCAATTTAGTAAATCGTCGTCAGTGAAAGCACGAGATGCTTATTATAAATATATATTCGATTTGGTATTAGATAATGCTTCATCTCACACTTTGTTTGCGGGTTGTAATTTCTGGGGATGGGGAGGCTTTGCTAATCCTTCTGAAGAATATGAATATTGGAAACCTGGAGACGATTATACTGGCGATCCTGCTCAGGAGCAGCAGGGGCTGAATTCTGTATTTGCATCGGATAGTACAACTATCACTTTAATAAAACAGGCTAATAGAGTATTAGGTAACAATTGAAATCTGAAAAATATATCATAATCAGGTAGTATTTATACAAACTATACCCTGATTGAAAACATATTTACCCCTTTTGTTCTAATGTAAATGCCTATTTTTGCTTCGTGTTTTTTATGCAAAACTAATTTATAATTGAAGAAATAAAATTGTAACAAGTTATAATTTTATGATAAAATTATATCGGAATATAGATTGCGTATTCTGTAACTTTGCATTGAAGATATATGATACAAGTCTTTATATAGAGTAATAAAAATACTTGAAAACTTTAAAAAATATGATGTTATGAACAAACATGCAAAAAGAACTGTATTGGTTGCAGGAACTTGCTTATCAGTAATGGTTGCAGGTTTTCCAGGGACATTGTCTGCATCAACAGGAACTATGATTGCTGCTCAACAGACAAAGTCTATTTCTGGTACGATTGTTGATTCTAATGGAATTCCAGTGATCGGTGCTAATGTCTTGGTAAAAGGAACAACGAATGGTACAATTACTGACATTGATGGTAATTTTACTTTAACTGTTCCTGCTGGTGCTATATTACAAATCTCTTTTATTGGTTATAATAGTCAAGAGGTAACTGTTGGAGAACAGACATCTTTCAATGTTGTATTGAAGGAAGATACAGAAACTTTGGAAGAAGTTGTCGTAGTTGGTTATGGTGTTCAGAAAAAGAAACTCGTAACAGGTGCTACTGTTGAAGTAAAGGGTGATGATGTAGCAAAAAGAAATACGATTAGTGCATTGGGAGCTTTGCAGAACCAAAGCCCTGGTGTAAATATTCAGGCTACTTCAGGTAAACCGGGTGATGGGTATAAAATCAGTATTCGTGGTGCTGGTACTAATAGTTCTACTAATCCGCTTTATATTATTGATGGTGTTGCCGGAGGTGATATTAATGCGTTAAACCCTGCTGATATTGAACGTATTGATGTCTTGAAAGATGCAGCTTCGTGTGCTATTTATGGAGCTCGTGCAGCTAATGGTGTTATCATGGTTACTACTAAGCAGGGTAAAGCTGGAAAGGTTACTGTGACTTATGATGCAAATGTCGGTTGGCAGAATGTATATAAAAAACCAGACTTGCTGAATGCTAAAGAATATATGGCTGTTCAGGATCAGGTAGCTTATAATAATGGAGGTAATCCTTATGACTGGTCAAAATATATAGATGCTGATTTATTGGCAGATTATCAAAGTGGAGCAAATGAAGGAACAAACTGGTTGGATCAGATTATTAATGACAATGCAATAACTACTTCTCATGCATTGAATATCTCAGGTGGTTCTGAACTTTCAAAATTCTCTACAGGATTTGGTTATCAGTATCAGGACGGTGTCATAGGAAATATAGCAAAATCTGATTATCGTCGTTTTACTTTTCGTTTAAATTCTGAGCACATTATTTATAAAACAGATGATAGAGATGTGATCAAGTTTGGTCAGAACCTGTATTATCAGCATGCTCAGACACAAGGTATTCAGATTGGTAATCAATATAGTAATGCCATATCTACTATGTTACGTGCAAATCCGTGCGTACCTGTATATAATGCAAATGGTGATTACTTTATGTATGATGATTTGAAGAACTCTGGTACAGATGGTTGGTTTGCTTATAACTCATATACAAGCAATCCTGTTGCTGAAATAGTCAATACTCAAAGTGGAAACAACAAGAGTAAAAACTTCAACTTGAATGCGGTTGCTTATTTTGAAGTACAGCCAATTAAAAACTTGACTTATAGATCACAAGCGTATTATAAACAGTATTCAAGTTTGTGGAAAGGATATACTGGTGAATACAAGATAAATGATCAAGGTAATGCTGCTGACCAAAGTACATTGTCTGAAAATATGACAATAGGATGGAACTGGGGAGTTACCAATACCTTGAACTATAAATTTGATCTTCCAAAAGAACACCACTTTGATGTATTGGTTGGTACAGAGTACTCTCGTGAAGGTAATAATATGGCTGAAACATTGGAGGCAATAGCTAAAGGTAATGTCTTCACAGATTTTTCTCATGCTTATTTTGATAACTTTACAGGACGTACAGGACTTGCAACAGTAGGAGGCTATCCAGTAGACGACCACTCTATATTGTCATACTTCGGTCGTGTCAACTACGATTATAAAGAACGGTATATGTTTACCGCAATTATGCGTGGTGATGGTTCTTCTAACTTTGCGGATGGACACCGCTGGGGATATTTCCCTTCTTTCTCTGCTGGTTGGGTTATCTCGAACGAACAGTTTATGCAAAGTACAACAAACTGGCTTGATTTCTTGAAGTTGCGTGCAAGCTGGGGACAGAATGGTAATGAGAATATTGGTGCTTTCCAGTATCTGGCAACTTATTCGTTCGGTGACTTAGGACAGTATCCGTTTGGTAGTGATAAGAACTCTGCTACTCAGGGAGGTTATCCTACTCGTCTTTCGAACACTGATTTGACTTGGGAAACTTCTGAACAGACCAATATTGGTGTTGATACTCGTTTCTTGGGCGGAAAATTGAGCTTTACATTTGATTGGTATAGTAAGAAAACAAAAGACTTGTTGATCAATGTTCCGGTTTCTTCTATCAATGGATTTACAACAAAAGCAGCAAATGCCGGTAGTATCGAGAATAAAGGTATTGAAATCTCTTTAGGTTGGAACGATAGTGTTGGTGATGATTTTACTTATGGAGCAAACTTTAATTTGTCACATAACAAAAATGAAGTTATAGAGGTTAATAATGGTTCTGGCTATGTAGAAGGAGGTAATGATAACCTTTCTCAGAATACTGGTTTTATGGCCCGTATGAAAGAAGGACATCCAATCGGATACTTCTATGGATATAAGACTGACGGTGTAATGCAAAATATGGATGACGTTCAGGCTTATTTGAACCAGAATTGTGGAGGAAATGTTGCTAATTCTTTGCAGGGAACTTCAATTAAACCGGGTGATTTGAAATTTGTGGATGTAAATGGTGATGGAGTTATCAACTCAGATGATAAGACAGATTTGGGAAATCCGCATCCAGATATTACAATGGGATTGAATTTAAATGCTGCATATAAAGGTTTTGATCTTTCAATTTCTGCTTATGGAGCTTTCGGACAGCAGGTTGCTCGCTCTTATCGTAAATTTACAGATGGTCAATATGAAAATTATACTACAGAGGTATATGATTACTGGCATGGCGAAGGAACATCTGATCGCTATCCACTTTTGACTCCGGGTAATGCAGGTCCAAACTGGCAGAATATTTCAGATATTTATGTAGAAGATGCAGATTATGTGCGTTTGCAGAATTTGACAATAGGATATGATGTGAAACGTGTTTGGAAAACTTGTCCACTTCAGCAGTTACGAGTTTACTTTACAGCCCAGAATTTATTTACTATTACTGGATATAAAGGTATGGATCCAGAAAATGGTATGGCTTTAAATAGTAATGAGCCTTGGGTTACAGGAGTTGATGTTGGTAACTATCCTCAGCCTAGAACTTATATGTTTGGTGTTAATGTTAAATTTTAATTATGAATAATACGATGAAAAAGTTTATAAATATATTAGCTGCAGCGCTCCTAGGTTTGGGAGGAGTAACATCGTGTACTCTTGATGCTGTGAACTATGTGGAGAAAACACCTGAAAATTTCCCTGTTACATCTAGTGATGCTTCTCAGGCACTTGCGGGTATTTATCAAAACTTAAGTTTGGTTTGTGCTAATCCACAAATGTCATTCTTCTATTTGTCAATGTTGGCAAGTGATGATAATTTAGGTGGTGGTGGTACAAATGATAAATTAATGCAAGCAATGGATTTGCTTTTGAACTACCAAACAGATATGACACATCAGTTCTGGAGTGATCGTTATCAGGGTATCAACCGTGCCAATGCATTATTGGAAGGTGTGGAAAATATGGAGCTAGAGGAAAGTGAGAGAAATCAGGTAGTAGGTGAAGCTAAATTTATGCGTGCTTTCTTCTATTATGAGCTGGCTTCTCAGTATGGTCGTGTACCTTTGGTTCTTTCAACAGAAGAGGCTGAGCCGTCTCAACCAGCAGCTGCTGCTTTGTGGGGACAGATTCTGATGGATTTACGAGATGCTGCTGCAACAATGCCTGCTGTTCGTAAGACTGATGGACATGTGGATAAATATGCGGCTGAGGCTATGTTAGGACGTGCATGGTTGTTTTATACCGGAATGTATGGTAATGGTGACGACTTAGCTGCACTGACTAGTACCACATATAATCCTCTTTCAGAAGTGGCTTTGCCTGACGGTACTACATTGACAAAGAATGAAGTAATTGGTTATATCGATGACTGTGTTGATAATTCTGGATATTCATTAGTCCCAGATTATCGTAATTTATGGGCCTATACCAACCGTTGTACAGTAGAAGATTATAATTATACGAAAGGACAGGGATTAAAGTGGGTTGAAGACGATGCTGCTGTAAACCCTGAGTCTATGTTTGCTATCAAATTTAATAAACTTGCTAGTTGGCAGACTACAATCGGTTATGCAAATGGATATGCATTGCATTTTGGTATGCGAGGTGGACAGGATTATTCGAAAACATTCCCATTTGGTCAAGGATGGGGAGCTGGTCCTGTTGCTCCAAATTTAGTGAACGACTGGAGTTCAGCAGAGTCGGATGATATGCGTCGTGAAGCTTCTGTTCAGAATGTAAAAGATTTGCCGGCTTACACATATGGTGGATGGCTGATTTTGTTCAAGAAACAGATTACTATGAAAAGAAGCAATCGTCAGTGTCAGCACAATATACAGATGAAAGTGGAACTCTTCAATATACTCCTGTTTTTGAATATTTAATGTATGGTGAAAATGGATGGCAGAACGATAACTTGATGCAAACAGGTAATATTCATGATTTAGTTTTGATTCGTTTTGCTGATGTTCTGTTGATGCAATCTGAGTTAAAAGAGGATGTGTCGGGTATTAATAGAGTACGAGAACGTGCAGGCTTGGATCCTATAGGTTCTTATTCTTTGGAAGCCTTATGGAATGAACGCCGTTGGGAGTTAGCTTTTGAAGGTGTAAGATGGAATGATATACGTCGTTGGCACATTGCTGCTGCTGCCCTTGAAAAACAGACAAATCAGCCTGTTTATTATTTAGGATCATCTGCTAAAAATACACCACATGCTGGTGGATATGCAGCCCGATACAATGCTACTGCAGGTTTCTTTAAGATACCAGAGACTGAAGTTTCTTTGTCTAATGGTGGATTGGTTCAGAATGAAGGTTGGACGGATGCAAGCAGTGAATATAGTGGTTGGTAATAATTAACTAATAACAAAGCGAAAATAATTATGAAAAAGATACTATTTGCGTTGCCATTTTTATTTGCAATTCTTTTGGTTGCATGTGATGCTTCGGTTGATGATAAACAACCCGGAGCAAGTGTAACGGTTGATGAGTTGACTAATAGTTTTCAACTAGTAGCTCGTAGTGAAGGTAATAACAACATTACAGTAAAATTATCTCCTGTACGTTACGTTAAAGTATATTCTGCAGATAATGATGCACTGTTAGCTGAAGGTACAAATCCTACTTTCCAGGTAACACCTCCTACAACAGAATTAGATGTGTATATAACAGCTATTAATCAAGATGGTAGCATTACAAAATCATCAACGAAAAGTATAACTGTTAGTGAATACACAGATTTGCCTGCTATTTATGAGCAGATATTTGGTCTGGAAAATGGAGAAGAACAATTAAAAAAAGTATTTTCACAAGTAAAAGAAAATTGACTATGAGGATGAATTGTTAGTCGATCAGCCAGAACCACTGATCTCTTATATTTTATCCTGTCACGGAAATCAGCATGAATATTTAAATCATCGTTATTTAGAATTTAAAGACTTTGTAAGAAAGAAGATGGCAGCCAAAGGAGTGATCAAGATCACAAAATCTGCGGGATTTTTTATATGTAAACCATAAAGGAGGAG
>ENA-OQJS01000109-OQJS01000109.1-human-gut-metagenome-genome-assembly--contig:-NODE-109-length-15478-cov-1.126572_pt1 | contig 15478 bp, 15 predicted proteins | sample MGYA00242598_ERZ504764 | MGnify/ENA primary metagenome ERZ504764 (study PRJEB26092, sample SAMD00036368) | human gut metagenome | host: Homo sapiens | study: EMG produced TPA metagenomics assembly of...
CGAGTTTTGCGGGTGCGGCGAGCATCATCCACCACAGAGGCGGATGCCCCTCATAGTGTGGACGTTCCAGAATCATCTCCCGCCAGGAGCAGTCGCGCGCGATGAGCCAGGCTTGTGCCTCGTCGAACCATGGTTCGTGGAAGCACATCACTGTGGCCACCACGATGACGTACGCCGCGAGCACGATGCAGTGCAGACGATGCGGCGAGAGCCAATGCCGGATTGCGTCGCATCGTGTTCTGTTGTCTGTGGCTGCTACTGTTGCAGAACTCATGTTTCCTGTTTCCCGTTGCGTTCGAAATACGCGCGATTGCTGCGTGACTTGTGAGTACTTGCGTGGCCGCGCACGGAGTCATGGCGGTTCCGTCATATTCCATGTTGCGGAACGCCATTGGACATATGGGCATACCACGCGCCAGCCGTGCCGGCCATCCTTAGAACGAGGAACGTGCGCCGCAGAGCTTCTCGAACTCTTCACGCACTTGCACCTTCACCAACGCATCCTCGAACGTGATGGTGCCTTGTTCACCAGTCGCGCCAAATCCTGGTCGAGCGTGTGCATGCCTTCCTTCTCGCCGGACTGTCAGCACGGTACGAATCTGATGCGCCTTGCCACTGCGGATCAGTGAGGAAACGGCCGGAGTGTTGATCATCACTTCAGTGGCTGGTGCACGGCCATGGCCGGTAGCGCGCGGAATCAGCGTCTGCACGATCACGGCACGCAAGGTGGAAGCTACCTGCACGCGAATCTGCTGCTGCTGATTTTCCGGGTACACGTCGATCAGACGGTCCACGGTCGAACCGGCGTCCTGCGTGTGCAGGGTGGCGAACACCAAGTGGCCGGTTTCCACGGCGGTCAACGCGGTGGAAATGGTTTCGAGGTCTCGAAGCTCGCCCACTTCGATAATGTCGGGATCTTCACGAAGCGCGCGTTTAAGCGCTTCCGCGAAACTTTTGGTGTCGGTGCCCACTTCACGCTGGCTCATCACGCAACGCTTGTGTTGATGCACGAATTCGATCGGGTCTTCAATGGTGATGATATGGTCGGCGCGTTCGGCATTCGCTCTGTCGACAATCGCGGCGAGCGTGGTGGATTTGCCGGAGCCGGTCGGACCGCATACGAGCACGAGTCCACGCGGCAGTAACGCCAGATCGGCGATATGCGGGTCGAGACCAAGCTCCTGCGCGGTTTTGATTTCCGTGGGAATGGTTCGTAATGCCGCGCACACGCCCAAACGGTCGCGGTATACGTTGGCGCGGAATCGCAGCAGATCGCCGATGGAGAATGAAATATCAAGTTCCAAATCGTCTTTGAACCGTTCCATCTCCAGCTCGTTGGTCATCACTTTGATGGCTTCATACGTGCGGTCCTTGTTCCACACGCTCAGCCTTTGGCAGGGCGCAGCTTGCCATCCACGCGCAGCATTGGCGGATCGTTGACCACCAGATGAAGATCGGACGCGTTCAATTCCACCAGCTGGCATATGGCAGCCACGAATTCCGGATCCGCATCGGGATGTTCGGCATGCAATGTTTCTTTGACCTGGTGCGCTTTGATTCTGCGTTGTCCGGGAACAGCGTCCTCGTCGGAATCATTGGTTTCGGGCACTATGAAATCCACGATTAGCCTGTTGCTCATATTGGGTTGCGGTCTGGCAGCGGGCGCAGGCTGCGCAATATGGTTGATGGCGGAAGGCTGCATGGTCTGCGTGTTCTCCTCGTACGCCGCATAGTCGTCCGGCTGTTGCGCGAACGGCGTGCCGCCTGGAATGAATGATGGCGGATCGCCGTCGATTTGCTGGATCGGTCCATGATACTCGAATGCAGGGGTGACTTCCGTCACGTCATCGTCGAATTGCAGATTCTGCTGATTCACGGCTTCGTTTTCCGGGGTTTCCGGAAAAGCGGTGTCGTAGGAGAGTTCCTGTTGTTCTGCAATGAGCGGTGTTTCCGCAGGCCGTGTCGGAGCGGGCTGCGGTTCCGCTACAGATTGTGATGCAACGGCTTGCGGGGCAGCTGACTGTTGCATAGGCTGCCGCTGTGCGCTCTGTTGAGGCTCGGCCGCCGGCTGTTGCTCGACCGCGGCCTTAGGCGTGGGGTCGGGAACGGTACCGGAACCATGCCGCAACGCGGGCATGGCGTCAAGCGACGCGAAAATATTGCGCAAACTGTCATCGTCAGCCTGAATCGCATTGTCGGGCGACCAATGGCGTCCCCTACGCGGATCCTCGTTGAATGAAGGAGCGGTACTGGGAATGGTCACACCTTTCAAACCAGACAAATCGGTGTTCGCATCCCAAGTCGGCTGCGCATCGGGATCCGTCGCGGTGTTCATTTCGGTTTTCAGCTCGGGTTGCTGTTCAATATTGGTCATCATTGTCCTTTATGTATGTTGAAAACGCAGTCACACGATTACACAACTACACGGTCACGCGAAGCACTTCATCCACGGAAGTAATGCCTTGCAGAACCTTCTGCCAGCCATCCTCACGAAGCGATGTCATGCCTTTCGACTTGGCCGCTTGCTCGATTTCCAGCGACGTGGCGCCACGCGCGATCAAATCCTCCATCTGCGTGTCCACGCCCATTACCTGCTGAATGGCCACACGCCCGTGATATCCGGTGTTGGAACATTCGCGGCAACCCATCGCACGGTACACGGTCGGCAACGGAGAGCCGGGCGTATATGGCACCCCCATCATCTTCAACTCCACGGGAGTGGCCGTATCGCCTTCCGGACATTTCTTGCACAGGCGCCTCGCCAGACGCTGCGCCATCACCGCAGCCAGCGACGAGCTCACCAAAAACGGTTCCACGCCCATTTCCGTCAAACGCGTCACCGCACTCGGAGCATCATTGGTGTGCAACGTGGACAGCACCAAATGGCCCGTCAGCGAAGCCTCGATCGCAATGGTCGCCGTCTCCTCGTCTCGAATCTCACCGATCAGCACCACATCAGGGTCGGCACGAAGAATCGAACGCAACGCGGCGGCGAAGGTCATACCCGCCTTATTGTTCACCTGCACCTGATTGATGCCCTTCATGCGGAATTCCACAGGGTCTTCAACCGTGATGATGTTGATTTCCGGGCGGGCCACATCGCCCAACGTCGCATACAACGTGGTCGACTTACCCGAACCGGTCGGACCAGTCACCAACACCATGCCGTACGGGGCGGTTGTACGCTTTGGAAAACACATCGAAATTGCGTTCGCTGAAATTCAGATCCTCCACTTTGAGATTGCCCGAAGGCGTGCTCAAAATACGCATGACGATTTTCTCGCCCCACACCGTAGGCAATGCCGCCACGCGAAGATCAACCTTCTGACCGTTGTGACGTACGGTAATACGGCCATCCTGCGGCTTGCGGCGCTCGCCGATATCCATTTCGGCCATGACCTTAATGCGGCTGATCACACCTTGGGTCATGGCGCGTGGCGCTTTTTGGAAGATATGCAACACGCCGTCGATGCGGTAGCGTACGAGCAGACCGTCTTCCTGCGGTTCGATATGGATATCGGAGCAGTGGTCGTCGATGGCCTGGTTGATGAGCAGACTTACGAAGCGTGCCACGGGGGAGGCGTCTTCGCTGTCGTCTTGTTCAAGGTCGACTTCTTTTTTCGCGGTCGCGGCGATCTCGTGCGATAGTTCGGTCAACTCCGCATTGGCGCGCAGGAACCGGTTGATGCAGTCGCGTACCTGCGATGGCATGGCGACCATGGCGATGACGGGCATGCCGGTTGTTGCGGAAACATCGTCTACCGCGGCGAAGTTTTTCGGATTCGCCATGCTACGGCGATGCGCCCGTTGACGATGGAAAGCGGCAGAAGCTGGTTGCGTCGGCACAGATCGTCGGGAACCATGCTGATGACTTCTTTGTCGATCTGGTATTCATTGAGGTCCACGAACGGCAGGCTCATGCCTTGCGCCAACGCCATGGCATATTGGCGTTCGGTCTGTTCGTCCATGCCTTCGGTGGACGTTGGCATGGCGGGAAAATCTCCGGTGGCGTCGCTTGTCATTGCCGCATGGCGGTGGTGTGCTCGGCGTGAACACCTGATGGATCTCGCCGGTTGTCGGCGCGATCGGATCCATACTTTGCGGGAAAGCGTTCGGCGTGTCGCTGTTTTTGTTTCGCCTGAGGAAGGGGAAACGGCCTCCCGAACCGGCGTCGCTCATAATGACCTCCTGCACCGCATGCGCGCTTATGCGCCTGTCATACGGCATAACATGAAACCCCAAGCAAACGGCAGCATTTGTGGGGTGGCTGATGTTCAGTTGTTCGAAGTCATGTGAGCTACAACGATTGCAGTATTGTGTACTGCTAAATCAGCATTGTAGCCGCAAAAACAGGTAAAAGCTAATCGGGGCAAAGTTTTTTGAGAAATATGTTGCTGTGAAAACGTTGGCAGAATATCGTGATACAGTAACTCATGTTTATGGCACCGCGTTTGGTTGCGTGCCGAATTCCTGCCGCTTCCATGAGTGGGGTGGCATCTTGTGAAGGAGCTGCTCATGGAGTACAGCTTGCGCACAGCGGGAGACGCCCCCGATTCAGGGGTTGCGGCGAGTCGCGTCAATCGATTGCCAAAACGTGGCGAGTCCGGCTTCACGTTGGTGGAAGTGCTGGTGGCGATCGTGGTGTTGAGCATCACGGGACTTGCCGCCGCACAGTTCGCCATTACGGCCATTCGCACGTCATATGCGCAGCAGCAGCGGTCCACCGCCGTGTCGCTGGGCGACGACGGCATGGAAAGAATGCGTGCGCAGATCGCCAATGTAGACGCCAACCAATATCTCGATGAACTCATCAAAGGCATGGGGGGAAACGTCCGTCACCGCCGCGCAGAGAATCTTCCGACGTTGCGCCATCACGTCGCATTGGCGGATCTGAGCTATACCAGTTCGCCTGATCCAGACAAGAGCAAGTATATTCAGCCGGTTCGTGCCACTACGGGCAAGGACGCCAAGCATACCGAATATACGGTGAACACGGTGGTGGAGCGCTGTTTCCGTGCCAGCGGCGAGATCTCGTGCAAGACCGCATCTCAGCTGGGCATTTCCCGTAGTTCCGCAACGAGCTATACGGCCAATACCTCAACAAGCGCCACGGCCGACATTCTGGATCCGGGCAAAACGGTATCGGGCGCGTTTACGTTCGGTGCGCACACGTATATGCCCATGATCCGCGTGGTGGTAGGCGTCACCTGGGACGACAACATGCATCAGGGCAAAACCTGCCTGTACACCACGTCGGAACTGCTGGATATTGGCGTCGACAACAAGCTCATCATCTAGTGAGGGGTTGCAATGAGCGGAACAACAAGCGGAAAACTGCGTATTCGCGCCGTCGCGCAACGTATGGCGCGCGGTGAAAGCGGCGTCACCTTGGTGGAGATGATGGTGTCGCTGTTCATCTTCGCCATCGTCTCCACCATGTTCACCACGGCGATCGTGCAATACCTGCATTCCACCAGCGCGGATGCGATACGAAGCAGGTCTTCCACGGAAATAGCCACGTCGGTGCAAAGCCTCGACCGGTATGTGCGCTACGCGGAGGGTGTTGAGTATGACGCCACGAACCATACGCTCACCATGGTCACTCCGGGGGATTCTGGTGCGAAGCAGTGCGTGGTGATCACGTACCAGGACGCCACGTGGAAGAACGGTACGGTAAGCGATTACGGCAGCGTGAAGGTAAAAACGAAGCCGTATGATGCGTCCGTCACGTCATGGAGCACGCGCGCGGTGTTGGGGTCGGTAATGAACAACGAGTCGGGAGGCACGTCTGATGATTCGCTGTTCGCCTCGCGATTATTCACGGTGGATGGCACCAATCGGGTGGTGCGTTATTCGCCGGTGACGGGGTCGTATGTGAGCGGCAAGCCGGTCACGTCGAATACGTCCACGTCGTTCACCGCACGCAATGTGAAATCGGGTGGAACTGCAATCGATTTCACTCCGTGTGGCTGAGTGTTCCGCTAGATCTTGCGGCAGACGGCTGGTTCCTTATGGGGCCAGCCGTTTTTTGTTGCCCCCGTCAGCACCCTGCGACACGCCCGAAAAGGTGGTTATTCCAGTTTTTCCAAAAAAGTGACTGCAAAGATTTGCTGAGCGGTTGTGCTGAAAAACAAGCTATTTGTGGTGTTGTTATTTTTTGTTGCATCGATTTTGGTTTTTGTGTTGTACCTTTTGTGGCCGCTTGAAAAAGTGCGATTTGCTGGATGGTTGTGAAGGGGGTTGTGGGGTAAGCTGAAACGCTTTTGTACGGATGAAGGATGAGGGGAAAATGAATCGAAAATGAAACGCTCGTAAAACGATTGACGCCGGAATAATGGTTCTGCAAACGATGTCAATGCGGATAAAGTTAAGACTGTTGGTTATGTGAGCCAGCAGCCCCACAAGGGACGATCGATAGAAGAACGCCGCGAAGCTCCATCGTGGGATGCGAGCGGCGACCTTTCCCGAAGGAAAGAAGGATTCAATTATGAAGAGCGTGCGCAACGCACTCAACCGCCGTGCCAAGGGCGAAAAGGCTTTACCCTTGTCGAGCTGCTCGTGGTGGTCATCATCATCGGCATCCTCGCCGCCATCTCCGTGCCGATCTACCTGAACCAGCGCAAGTCGGCCTGGAACTCCCAGACCGAGTCCGACGTCAAGAACGCCAGCCTTGTGATGGAAACCATCATGACTAACAATAATGGGAAAGTTCCGACTCTGAAGGCTTCTTCTTGCACCGGTTCGTCAACTAACAGCAAGTGCGACATCTATGATGGCAATGAAGTTACGGTGAGCGATGGCGTCACTATCGTGATTACTGCGACGGCGGGTGCCGGAACTTATACGGTCGAGGGCACCAACTCGAACAACACGGGCTGCAAGAACTATGTCTATAATTCGGCAAATGGTTCCGTCAGCAGTACAGATCATAAGGATTTGGTTGCGAAGCAAGACTGATTGCCCCGCTGACTATGGGATCTAAAGGTATCGGAGCGTATGAGGTATCGCTCCGATACCTTGTTCCATATCCATATTCGTTCTATTGTTCGTCAATCATTCCATGGGGGAGTAATGGCCAGGGAACAGGCGCAAGTGGCATTTCAAAACGGCACCAAGAAGTGGCGTTACAAGGGTGTTTCCGCTGACGGCCGCACCAAGCAGAAGGGCGTTATCGAAGCGCAGACGCGAGATCAGGCTATCGATCGCGTGAATAAGCTCGGTCTGATTCCAACGGAACTTGTTGACGTGAACGCAGGCACCGGTCTCAATACCAATATTGAAATCAAAGCGTTCGAAAAATATCCAAGCAAAAAAGACTTCGCGGTTATGTCACGTCAGCTTGCCACCATGGTGGCGGCAGGCGTCTCCCTGATTCGCGCACTGAATATCGTTACTGAACAAATCGGAAATGTGAAACTGCGCAATGCGGTACGTGACTGCATGCAGCAGGTTGAGGCGGGATCATCGTTTTCCGAAGCAATGGACAATAATCCCGACCATCTGTTCCCGCCCATTATGACCAACATGGTGCGGGCCGGCGAAACCGGCGGCTTCCTTGACAAATCCCTGATTACCGTGGCCGACAGCTTTGAAGCGGACGTGCGTTTGCAAGGTCAGATCAAAGGCGCACTGGCTTACCCGGTGGTGGTGCTCGGCATTGCTGTGCTGCTGGTGGGCGTGATGCTGCTGACCATCGTGCCATGTTCGACAGCATGTATGCGTCGATGGGCGCGGAACTGCCATGGGTCACGCAGATCATGGTTGATATGGCAAGGCCGCACCGGTTGGCATTCCCGTGATCATTGTGTGCGCGGTGGCGTTCGTCATGTTTTGGAAGCGCAATCGCAACAAAGACATCATTCGTACCTGGTGGGATCCGTTCACGTTGAAGGCGCCCGTGTTCGGCAAACTGACCACCAATGTGGCATTGGCGCGATTCTGCAACAATTTCGCATCCATGCTCGCTTCGGGCGTGCCCATTCTGCAGGCTCTTGACATTGTCGGATCCACATCCGGCAATTATGTAATCGACGAAGCATCCAAACGAGTGTCTCGACTCGTGGAACGCGGCTATAGGCTGGCGGACAGTATGGGTACCGAAAAAGTGTTCCCGAACATGATGGTGCAGATGGCGGCGATCGGTGAGGATTCCGGCGCCATCGACCAGATGCTCGCCAGCGCGGGCAAAGCGTATGACGAAGAAGCGCAATCCATCGCCAAACAGCTCACTTCGTTGCTGGAACCGTTGATGATTCTGGTGCTCGGTAGCGTGGTCGGCTTCATGGTGGTGGCATTGTACATGCCGATGTTCTCCATGTTCGACGCCATCAACGGGCAAGCGTAAGCGAAAGCGGGAAGGTTGAACATGAAGAACGGATTGTGGGCCGGACTCAACCGCAGGTATCGTGCCAGATTATGCCAACGCATGGGGGAGCGGGGCGCGGCCATGATGCTCGCGGTACTGTTCGTAATGGTGGTGCTCACCACGTCGGCACTGGTAATGACCATACTGCTTTCGCAAGCATTGCCGTACAGGAATAATAAGGAGAACGCGCAAGTCGGGTATGCCGCCGAATCTGGACTCGAAGTGGCATTGAGTTTCCTGCGCGAAGCGGAAGCAAGCAAGGACTATAAGAAACTGCTACCGTCGACCGCATCAAACACTGGCAATGCCAGCTTGGATGAGACCTTCACTACAGCATCGGACGGGTCGGTGCTGCTCAACAATGCGGAAGTCAGCAACGACGTGTCGGCAACGGGCGTGAGCTCGTTCACTCCAGACGATATCTCGTACCGAGTGCAAATCGGATATTATGACGACGATCCAAGCTCATCGCCAGCCAAACGACTCACATCCGAAAGCGAGCTGAAGAACGCGAAATATGCGTGGGTGCGTTCCTACGGGTATATCAACAGGTATCCGAATGGGCGAAGCGCGGGTACGGAAACCAGCGCGCGCCGAGCCATGAGCGCCATCTACCAATTCGAGACAGCGAGCGGTGATGACAGCTACGTGATTTCCACCAAGGGTGGACGTCTCGGTATGGGCTTCTACGCGGCAGCGCCAAACAACGAGCGCCGTACCAACCAGCCGACCTGGAAGGAAATCGCCTCATATGATGTCGATGAGAACGGTGATCCGACCGGCATGGTGAACTATGTCAACAAGCCTGGCTCCAAGAATGCGGCCGACGCTATGAGCAATACCATCACTATGAATCCGGCAAACCAAACTTGCATGCTTGCCACCACCAAGCCTGTAGACAAGGTCGAAACGCTTGACGCCATGCTTGACCCGAACGGCAAGCCGGTGGAAGGATCGGCGTTGGTGATTCTTATGCAGGCACATAAGAAAGACTCCAGCAGCGACGACCTGTATTACACGGAACAGTGCAAAGCCAACGGCGCCTACAAAGACCTGAACACATGGGTGTATTGGAAGGATGATTCCATTCGCCCTGCATCCAATCTGACATTGTGCGTTACCGGAGCTGACATTACGCATGTTGGCGGAGGCACTGCAGGAGCCGCCACATTGCAGAAATGCGGCGAGTCGTACGGCCCCAACTACCAAAACGACTATTACACCGATCCTGACAAGAAAGCGCAGCAAGACGAAAAGAACGATCCGTCAAGCCTGCTCAACAAATACCAGAAGTGGGCGTTCTATAACGGTTTCATCAATGCGGGCTACTACAACGAGCTAGATAGCGTGCGCGATGAGGCGAACAAGTATGATGCGTCTCTACCGGAATCGCAAGGCTATGCCGTCGGCGGTGTGCAAATGCAGAAGAAGACCCGCTTCCAAGTGCTGGAAGTTTCCAACAAGGCGAATGTGGGCGCCACTATTCAATATCTGAGCGGCGGTCACTGGGCGTCCAACGTCGATGATGCTGCCGATTTGACTCCGCATTTCCTGATGGTGTCGAAGTGGGATTATTCGCTCACCGACGTGAAATCCTGGTTCGACGTGAACGGTGATTTCGAAGACGCCACCGCATCGTTCGGACAGGCGGGAGAAGCCGGCTATGCCACGAAGCAGATCGTCAATGAAACGTCCGGATTCTGCATTTCGTCATCGCAAGACGGATTCGACGCATACACGTCAACCTGCCGAGTGGGTGGCGGTGATTTCAACCCATACTGCTACCACAACACCATCAATGGCAATCCGGCGCAATCATCTTCCGATCTGCATCAGATCGACTACTGCGGGGTGTCCGATTCCACCAAGCGTAAAACCGATCAGGCCGAATATGTTGAAGACACGTCGAGTGACGGCAGTGGCGTGAACACGCAGATTTGGACGATGGTGAACGGGTCGAAGCGTTGCTATGGGTTCGGCGGTTCGGGCAAATTCCAACTTATGGAATGCTCGGCTGCGCCAACATTCACCCGATACAACGAAAAAGCGTCTGACGAGCACAGTAAAGGTACGTTCCAACTCAACGGTCAATGCCTGACGGAAGTGTATCCGGGAGACAAAATCGACGGCAATCCCTCATACTCCGGACGTATCGACGGGCATGCCGACGTGATTATGGCCAAATGCGGATCGTCACGAGACTTTTGAACCGAGAAATCAAATCGCAGGTGTGGAATGCCTCGGTTAACCTCGGAACAGGCGGCTCAGGCGGCGGCGTGATTTATGGCGGTGGTAGTTCTACCACATTGGAGCCATCCTCCACCAAAGGCTACGTGACATCCAAAGAACTGAACCCGTCCACTATCGCATGGTGAGCGCTGCGCGAGATGGATGTGAACATGAGCATTGTGAACGATACGCCAACTGTGGTGCTGCTACTCGTGGCATCGCTGGTAATCGGCTGCATTTTCGGATCGTTTCTGAACGTGGTGATTTGGCGCGTGCCCAACCACATCAGCTTGGTAAATCCGAAACGCAGTTTCTGCCCGAACTGCGAAGCCCCGATCGCATGGTATGACAATATTCCATCATTTCTTGGCTGGTGCTCGGCGCGAAATGCCGGCATTGCAAAGAGCCGATCGCCGTACGCTACCGATTGTGGAGCGTGGCGGACTGTCGTTCCTCGCCGTCACCTTGGGGGCGCTATTCGGCGCGTATTCGCCATGGATATTGCCGGAACTCTACGTATTCGCAGCGGTTTCGATCGTAATCGCATACATTGATCTCGACCATCATCTGATCCTCAATGTTGTGCTATTGCCAACGCTGATTGCAACACTGGCACTGCTGGCTTTGGCATCACTCGGTACGAATGAGTGGAACAGGCTCGGTCGCGCTGTGATATGTGCGATAGTGCTCGGCGCGTTCTACCTATTGCTTTCCATCATATGGAAAGGTGGCATGGGCGATGGCGATATCAAACTTGCGTTCATACTTGGCTTGATTACGGGCTGGCTCGGATGGTCGCAATTCATCATCGGGCGTTCGCAGCCTTCTTTATTGGAGGATTCTTAAGTCTTGTGTCTGATTATCGGCAAAAAAGTCGATAATGCATGGAGCATACCGTTCGGACCGTCCATGCTGCTCGGCATATGGCTTGGCATATTCGTCGGGGCTCCGATCGCCACACTGTACTTGCAAGTGACGGGACTCGCCTGAACCAATCCCCAGCCAACCTGCAACACGTTATATATAAGGAGAGAGCATGAGATCAATAACGGCGCTGTCGATCGCGAACGACGCCATCCGTGCGGCGGTCATAGCAGACCCGTATTCGGATCTGCCCACCATCAAGCATTTCCAGGCGATCCCGTTGCCGAACGGAGCCGTAGTGGATGGCGAAGTGGTCGACCATGATGTGGTGGCCGGACTGCTGAACACACTGGTGAAGCGATTCAAATTCCCCCGCGAGGACACGGCTCTCGTCTACTCCAGCCGACGCATGGTGTTTCGCGAGGCGGACTTTCCCTACATGTCGCTGAACGATCTGAAATCCACCTTGCCTTTCCAAGCCAAAGGCATGATTCCGCTGCCTATTGAGGAATCCGAGCTCGACTTCGTGCCATTGAACGTCATCGACAGCGAACAAGGCAAACAGTTGCACGGCATACTCGTGGCGACATTGCGTAACGGACTGGAAAAAACCGCGCGCACAGCCGAAGACGCGGGATTTGTGATCACATCGATCGATGCGGGCCCGTTCGCGCTTGCCAGACTGTTCGCCGACACCAACCAGCAGCAGACCGAAGCGGTGGTCAACATCAGCGGCAACGGCACCGACGTGATCGTGCTCGAAACGGGCAGCCCGCCTACATGCGCGTCGTGCATCCGGCGCGGATGACGTGACTGACGCCATCGCCAACGCGCTCAGTATCTCATTCGAAGACGCCGAACGCATCAAAAACCAGATCGGCCTGCAAAACGTGACCGGCGACGAACGACTCGAAAAAGCCGAGGAAGTCATCCGCGAAACCACGGCGCAGCTGATCGTCGGCATCCGCAATACGCTCAACCTGTACGACGTGGACCATGCGGGCGGCACCATCAGCGGCGTGGTGCTTACCGGAACCGGCGCACGACTGATCGGACTGCCGCCGGTATTGGCCAGTTCCATCAACAAAGTGGTGCGGATCGGCGACCCCTTCATCCGTTTCCGGCTTTCCAAAGAAGTGGAACGGCAGAACATCATGGCGCACGCGATCGATTTGGGCGCAGTGCTTGGACTGGTAATCGGAAAGAAGCCGAGGTGAACGGACGATGAGCAGAAAAAACAACGGAAGCATGAAGCAGATCGGCAGCTCCCACCGCGGTCGACGCGGCAAAATCAAGGATAATCCGAATCCTGAAACCAGTGATGGCGAGAAAACCTCGATTTTGTCGATGAATATTTCCGACATCGGCAAAGCGCTGCGTGCGAGCAGTTCGAAAACCTCCAAAAAGGCTGATCTGCCCGCCGAATGGAATGTGCGCGCCAACCTGCTGCCACGTTCCATCGTGACGCTCAACCGTGATCGTGCCATCAAATACTTGCTGTCATACGTGCTTATCGTGGTGGTGGTTGCGGCCATTGCCATCAGCGCGGGCATGGCGGTGCGCGTGAGCTGGGCCGACCATCGCGTGGAGGAGGCACAGGCGAAAACCCTGTCGTTGCAGAAGGAAAAGGCGGAATTCAAAGACGTGGAAGACACGTTGAACTCGCTGTCCGATTCGCAAAGGTCACGTATCGCCGCGCTCTACGACGAAATGGATTGGATGAAGGTGGTGGATTCGCTCAATGGCGCGCTGCCAGCCGGAGGCAGTACACGAACCTGTCGTTGAGCAGCTTCCAGATTGGCGGGTCTGACGCTTCTTCGCATAGCGCTACATCTTCAGTATGGTCTGGGAATGGTGTGATTTCCGTTGATTTTACCGTTCTTTCTCCAGATTTCATATCTGCAAAAGATTTTATCGGTAATTTTGCTGCAATTCCTACCTATAAAACAGGCTATGTGAGTTCCATTACCGAAAACAGCGATGAAAACGGCACCACCTATACATACACGGGAACGGTGTCGTTGAAGATGGATACCAATACCACGTCACGAAGCGACAACGCGGCCGGTGCTGACGAAGCCAACCGAGCATTGCAGCAGCAGCTACGCGACAGCCTGAACAAAGCCGCGGCAGGGGAGTCGACTGATACTACCGACAGCGCGACCGCAACTGACGAAACATCCAATGAATGATCGGGAGCAATCATGAACAAGCATAAAATCGCATGGATCGCATTGGCCGCAGGTATTGTCTTCGTCATCATGCTGACATGGCTGGTCGGCGTTTCCCCGCAAATCAGCCATATCAAATCATCCGACGCGCAAACTGCGCAAATCGATGAGAACAATAAGGAAACACGCGACGAAATCGAAACATTACGCATCGCCAGCGAAACGATCGGCCTGCAGAAAGACCGTTTGCGCCAGTTGCAGCGGCAGATTCCAGACGGCTATAACCAGCAGGAATTCATCAATTCGTTGGATGCGTCCGCTGCGGGAACCGGCGTCGCCATCAAATCGGTGAATTTCGATGATGCGGTCGACGCCGACATTCCAGCTGAAATGCAAGGTACCATTCAAGCCGGTCAGCTGGTGCAGGTGTCGGTAAGTATCACCGCCACGGGAAGCTATGATGCCATGCGTAATTTCGTGGCATCCGTGCAGAACATCAACCGTATCGCCGTGCCGGAAAATGTGACCTACACACTTGACAGAAACGGTGACGAAACGAAAAATGCCGTGGTGATCGATTGCAAGATCTGGTCGCTATTGCTCGACAACGACACGGTTGAAGACGAGAACGCCACGAAACAGTAACGCGGGTGGTGTTCTGTCACCGCGTAAAGGTAGGCTTTGCGCTTGTAAAGACCCCAAACCGTTCAAACCAGAAGGTGCATTGTGGCTGTATCCAAACTCGATGAAGTCGTATCCCTCGCCAAGCGTCGTGGCTTTGTTTTTCCCGCCGGTGAAATCTATGGTGGAACCCGTTCCGCGTGGGATTACGGTCCGCTCGGCGTTGCGCTGAAAGACAATATCAAGCGCGAATGGTGGCGTTCCATGGTCGTCACCCGTGGCGACGTGGTGGGCGTTGACACGTCCATTATTCTTCCGCCGGCCGTGTGGGTGGCTTCCGGTCACGTGTCCGTGTTCAACGATCCGCTGATCGAATGCCTCAACTGCCACAAGCGCCACCGCGCCGACAAGCTTGAGGAATCCTATGCCGAAAAGCATGGCGACAAGCTGCCGGAAAACGGCCTGAAAGACATTGTGTGCCCGGATTGCGGCACCCGTGGCAACTGGACCGAACCGCGCGACTTCAACATGATGCTGCGCACCCACCTCGGACCGGTCGAAGACGAGAACTCGCTGCACTACCTGCGTCCGGAAACCGCACAGGGCATTTTCGTGGACTTCAAGAACGTGATGACTTCTTCGCGTTCCAAGCCGCCGTTCGGCATCGCCAACATGGGCAAGTCCTTCCGTAACGAGATCACTCCGGGCAACTTCATCTTCCGCACCCGCGAGTTCGAGCAGATGGAAATGGAATTCTTCGTGGCTCCGGGCACCGATGAGGAATGGCACCAGTACTGGATCGACGCGCGTACCAGTGGTACATCGACCTTGGTGTGAAGCCGGAGAACCTGCGCCATTATGAGCATCCGAAGGAGAAGCTGGCCCACTATTCGAAGCGCACCGTCGACATCGAATACAAGTTCGGCTTCCAGGGCTCCGATTGGGGCGAGCTCGAAGGCATCGCCAACCGTACCGACTTCGACCTGTCCGCGCACGCGGAGCACTCCGGCGAGGACCTGAGCTACTTCAACCAGGCCACCGGCGAAAAGTACGTGCCGTACGTCATTGAGCCGGCCGCCGGCCTGACCCGTTCCCTCATGTGCTTCCTCGTCGACGCCTACGACGTGGACGAGGCTCCGAACACCAAGGGCGGCGTGGACAAGCGCACCGTCCTGCACCTCGACCCGCGTCTCGGCTCCGGTCAAGGCCGCCGTGCTGCCGCTGAGCA
>ENA-OQJS01000110-OQJS01000110.1-human-gut-metagenome-genome-assembly--contig:-NODE-110-length-15437-cov-2.779491_pt1 | contig 15437 bp, 19 predicted proteins | sample MGYA00242598_ERZ504764 | MGnify/ENA primary metagenome ERZ504764 (study PRJEB26092, sample SAMD00036368) | human gut metagenome | host: Homo sapiens | study: EMG produced TPA metagenomics assembly of...
TTATGATAAATAGTGTCATATTTGTGATGCTATGGAGCCGTACCATTGGGTTCAAGTTTGTTACGAATACCTAAGACTTGCATAAGTTCAATCGTATGGAAAAAACTAATCACAGGAGGTATTATATTGCCAATCTTCATGAGTGGATGTATTGAACTGTTACAAGCTTCATGCACAGACAACCGAAGTGGTGACTGGCTAGATTTTCTAGCCAATAGCCTGGGAGTAGGATTAGCATTGCCTGTCAACTATTATATACTCCGCCCTATAATAAAAAGATTCCTGCAAAAATGAGAAACTCCGGGAACTTCACAGCCCCCGGAGTCAATGAAAAACGTTATTAATTATTTTTAAAGATAGAGAGTTTTTTCACAATTTCAACGGAAGTCCTTCAGTTCTTCCTGCAACTTTTGCCGGGTAAAATAAATACGGCTCTTTACAGTACCAAGTGGAAGCCCCAGCTTATCTGCTATCTCACGATACTTGAACCCTGATACGTACATAGAAAATGGAATGCGATATTCCTTAGGCAAAGCATTAACTATGCGACGCATTTCCTTCAAATCATAAGAACCTTCAGTTGAATCACCTTCAATGTCTATATTCTGATTCAAATAAAATTGATTATCGGTCTGGTCTACATAAGTCTGATCGCGTAAAGCCTTACGATAATTATTAATAAAGATATTACGCATGATGGTATAGATCCATCCCTTGAAATTTGTTTCAGCTGTATATTTATCTTCATTGTCTAAAGCCTTCAATGAAGTTTCCTGAAGGAGGTCATTTGCTTCTTCGCGATCTGCTGTCAACTTATAAGCAAAATTCAATAGTTCTGTCTGAACGCTCAACAGATCCTGAGCAAAATTAGCAGTTCTCATAATTTTATAATTGGTGTTTGAGATTAATATTCTTGTTTCGTTTGGTACTGCAATATTAGCTCATAAACGGACAACCAATTTCATAAAATCAGATAATACACAGGGGAATATCTATCATATAACAGTTTTTACCCCCTTCTGTAACAGTTTACAGGTGGTTTTTGAAGGTTTCAGAAAAAACAAACTGTTATTTTTTCCATGTAGAGTATGGTTCTTTCATCAGAAAAGAATTGTAATATCTCACCTGCCCTGTTACTTCTTCTCCAAGAAAAGCAGGAGATGAGAATGTTTCTTCCGCGGTAGAGAGTTCTACTTCGGCAACAACGAGTCCATCATTTTCGCCATAAAACTCATCTACCTCGAAAGTATGATTATCAAAGTTTACCAAATAACGTGTCTTATCGATGAGTCCAGGCTCGCAAAGTTTCATCAATTCTTCTGCTTCATGAAGCGGAATCTGACGTTCCCACTCATAGCGACTTAACCCCGACTCATCCGAGGGCCCTTTTATTGTAAGAAAACCTTCCTTATCGCGGATACGTACTCTCACAGTTCTCCCACGAGCACTACAAATATAACCTTGCTTTATCCGGCTTTTGCTGTCAGCCAGCTGACGATAGGAATCATCCTTCACCAAAAACTTACGTTCTATTTCCTGTGCCATCGTGGTTATCGTTTTTTAAGACAATGAATAAAGGGTCATAATCAAGACAGCCAAAATAATTAAAGCTACACACAAATACTTTATCAAACGATTTGCTTTTTCTTCTTCACGCTTGCTGTAATCTTGCTTCTTGTTATGTTTTTTATTTCCCATAGCTAGTATATTTAGATTAAACTTTAAAATTGAATGTGCGACATATTGTATCAAAAAGAATCTATTCTTCTTATGCCTCGCTATCGGAGAATTCCATCAGATATGCCTTGATGAAACCATCAATTTTACCATCCATAACTCCATTCACATCGGATGTCTGGTAATTAGTACGATGATCTTTTACACGACGGTCGTCAAATACATAACTGCGAATCTGTGATCCCCATTCGATCTTTTTTCTTTCCGGCCTCAACCTTTGCCTGTTCTTCCATACGATGCTGCAATTCTTTATCGTACAAAATAGAACGCAACTGACGCATTGCATTTTCTTTATTCTTAGGCTGGTCGCGAGTTTCGGTATTTTCAATCAAAATTTCTTCTTCCTCACCAGTATAAGGATCTTTATACTGATAACGCAAACGTACTCCTGATTCTACCTTATTGACGTTCTGTCCACCGGCACCTCCACTTCGGAAAGTATCCCATGACAAACGAGCAGGTTCTACAACTACTTCAATGGAGTCATCTACCAATGGAGTAACAAATACCGATGCAAAAGAAGTCATTCGCTTACCCTGAGCATTATAAGGTGAAACACGAACCAAACGATGCACACCATTCTCTCCTTTCAGATAGCCATAAGCATATGCACCTTCTATATTCATGGTAACAGTCTTAATTCCAGCTTCATCACCTTCCTGTAAGTTTGCTACCGAAAGCTTGTAGCCGTTACTTTCAGCCCAACGCATATACATACGCATCAGCATAGACGACCAGTCCTGACTTTCTGTACCGCCAGCTCCTGAATTGATTTTCAATACACAATCCATCTGATCGGCCTCAGAACGAAGCATATTTTTCAATTCCAATTCTTCAAGAGCCTGTAAAGATTTAGCATAAGCCTCATCAACTTCCTCTTCAGTCACTAATTCATCTTTATAAAAATCGAAAGCCAGTTCCAGTTCATCTGTCAATGTCTTTACTGCATTATAGCCTTCAATCCATCCCTGCAAGCTCTTCACCTTTTTCATCTGTGCTTCTGCTTTCTTAGCATCATCCCAAAATCCTGGAGCTTGCGTACGAAGTTGTTCTTCTTCTACCTGTACCTTTTTATTTTCTTATATCCAAATAACGATAAAGGGCTTCAGTACGTGTCTTTACATCTTTTAGCTGTTCTATTGTTATCATATTGAATCTCTTGTCTTTTATTCGAATTGCAAAATTACATATTTCGTCTGTTAAGTAAAAACAGAAGATAAAGATTTTGGCAGCTCTAAAAACAAACCGGTTTTATTGCAGCCTTATATCCTTTACTCTTCGTACATTTTTTCTATTTCCTTAGCATAATTTTTCATCAATACCGGACGCTTTATTTTCAGCGTATTAGTAAGTTCACCCTTTTCCATACTAAAAGGTTCTGGCAGCAGAGTGAAACGTTTTATCTGCTCGTAGTGGGCGAACTCCTGTTGCAATGTATCAATACGCAAACGGAACAAATCCAGTATTTCCTGCTTCTGCAACAAATCTTTCATATCAGTATACGCAATATGATGTTCTTCCGCATACTTCTTTACTTGCCCATATTCAGGTACAATCAAAGCCGAAACAAATTTACGCTGGTCGGCTATAATAGATATCTGATCTATATAACGATCTACGACCAATTTTGTTTCGATGGCCTGGGGGGCAATATACTTTCCGTTAGAGGTTTTAAACAAATCTTTAATACGTTCTGTCAAAAATAAGAAGCTGTCTTCTATATAACCGGCATCTCCTGTATGAAACCATCCATCTTCAGTCAACACCTGACGTGTCATTGCTTCTTTCCGATAATAACCTTTTGTTATTGTCTCACCCCGAAGAAGAATCTCATTGTTTTCCCCTATCTTTATTTCCAGATTTGGCATGACACGACCTACAGAACCAATACGGAAACTATCAAACCAACAACAAGATACTGTAGCCGTAGTTTCTGTAAGTCCATAACCTGCAATCATATTTATGCCTACTGAATGAACGAATTCTTCCACCGCACGCGGAATGGCAGCTCCTGCAGTCGGGAAGAAATTTCCATTCTCAATACCAATTGTCTTTTTCAGTAAGCTATAAATTGTTTTTTCATAGAACTTATATTTCATATGCAACAATGGAGGAGGAGTCTTACCATTCATCAGATAAGTTATATTATGCTCTTTTCCCACCTTTAAGGCATCAAGCATTAAACTCTTCTTCAAACCTGTTGTCTCATTTATTTTTTCCTGAACTCCTGCATATACTTTCTCCCAAAAACGAGGAACACTGCACATTGCAGTAGGACGAATCTCCTTAATAGTTTTCTGTATATCCTGCGGACGTAGATTAATACAAAGTAAACATCCCTTATTTATACAATAATAACTCCAAGCACGTTCGAAAATATGAGTAAAAGGAAGAAAATTCATAACGACATCCGATTCTCCTAAGGTCGTCAACCGACCATCATGTGCCGCAAAAGCAGCTTCATAACACGAATGATGCAACATGACTCCCTTCGACTCTCCTGTTGTTCCAGAAGTATAAAGGATATTGGCCAAATCTCCGTTTCCCGATTCAGAGGTGCGTTTGTCTACTTCTGCCTGGAACTTTCTCTCCATTCCTAACTTCAGGAAATCCGAATAATATATAGAATTTGTATCAGAAGCAGAGCGCTTTACCTTCGGATCGAATATAATAATCTGTTTCAGTGTTTTACATAAATTCTGTACACGACAAGCTACGTCATACTGGTATTGTTCTCCCACAAATAAAAAACGGATTCCAGCATCCTGCAATATATAGTGTACCTGTGCTTCCGAACTCGTAGCGTATAATGGAATGGTAACAATCCGACTTCCGAACGCACCAAAATCCGTATACAAGCATTCCGGCATATTCTGAGAAAAAACGCCGATATTTTCCTGAACTTCTGCCCCCAATGCAATCAAAGCATTCGAAACCCAATTTACCTTTTCAGCAAACTGATTCCATGAAACAGATATCCAGCTTTCAGTTTCATAGTCACGATATTTTAAGGCTATACGATCACCATATTTTTTTGCCTGCCGGCAAATCAAAGTAGATAAATAAGAATTACTCATTTAAAATTTAGTTATTTTATTATCGCTGAATGCAAAGATAGAGTTTAATTTGGAATAAATGAAGTATCTTTGCTGCACAAAACAGAATCTTTTTTTATGTTAGACATTGGTTACTACACATCTGAAGCATTAACATTACTTCAAGCTCTAATCGGTATCCCTTCTATCAGCAGGGAAGAAGAAGCTGCTGCCGATTTTTTACAAAACTATATAGAAGAAACCGGTATCATGACCGGCAGATCAGGAAATAATATCTGGTGTATCAGCCCGATGTTCAATACTCAACGCCCAACTATATTGCTTAACTCGCATATAGATACCGTAAAACCAGTTAACGGCTGGCGCAAACAACCTTTTACTCCTAAAATGGAAAACGGTAAGCTCTACGGTCTGGGAAGCAACGATGCAGGTGCCAGTCTGGTATCTTTATTTCAAGCATACCGGTACTTGTGTGCGACTGAGCAAAATTACAACCTCATCTTCCTTGCTTCATGCGAAGAAGAGGTTTCCGGCAAAAACGGAATAGAAAGTGTTTTACCGCAATTACCTCCTATTACATTGGGAGTCGTTGGTGAGCCGACAGAAATGAATCCTGCTATTGCAGAAAAGGGATTGATGGTACTTGATGTTACTGCACGTGGAAAAGCCGGTCATGCAGCACGCGAAGAAGGCGATAATGCAATATATAAAGTACTGAGCGATATAGAATGGTTTCGCACGTTCCGCTTCCCTAAAGAATCTTCTTTACTGGGACCTGTCAAAATGAGTGTTACACAGATTAATGCAGGTACACAACATAACGTTGTGCCAGACATATGTACTTTCGTTGTTGATATCCGAAGTAATGAATTCTATTCTAATGAGGAACTATTCAAAGAAATCACTTCTCATATCAGCTGCGAGGCAAAAGCACGTTCATTCCGTCTCAACTCCTCACGTATAGACATTAATCATCCATTTGTACAACGGGCTGTTGAACTCGGAAAGACGCCTTTCGGATCTCCTACTCTTTCCGATCAGGCACTCATGCCTTTCCCTTCGGTAAAATAGGTCCGGGTAAATCTTCACGTTCGCACACTGCTGATGAATATATCATGGTAGCCGAAATAGAAGAAGCTATCGGCAACTATATTTCAATATTGGACGGACTAAAATTATAAACCACTCATTTAAAAAGAAAACTATGCAATTACTCCGAAAGATATTCAATTTGTTTTATCTGTTGTTGGCAGGAATACTCCTTCTTACAGCTTGTGGCAGCAGTAACAATAAGAATAGCCAAGAAAACGAAAACAACAGTACGCCCTTAGTCAAAGCTCCTGACTTCAATGCTGACAGTGCCTACATCTATGTAAAAAAACAAGTAGATTTTGGTCCCCGTGTTCCAAACACGGAAGCCCATCGTGCCTGCGGTGATTATTTGGCTAAACAATTGGAGAGTTTCGGAGCTAAGGTTTACAACCAATACGCCGACCTTATGCCTACAACGGCACAATATTGAAATCACGTAATATTATTGGAGTGTATAATCCTGATACTAAAAAGCGTGTTCTGTTATTTGCACACTGGGACACTCGCCCGTATGCAGATGCTGGCGAAGAGAAACATCACCATACTCCTATCGATGGAGCAAACGATGGAGCCAGCGGTGTTGGTGTTTTACTGGAAATAGCACGCCACTTACAACAGCAGGCTCCAGCCATCGGAATCGATATCATATTTTTTGATTCGGAAGATTACGGCACTCCAGATTTCTATGACGGTCCTTATAAAGCAGATACATGGTGTCTGGGATCCCAATATTGGGGACGCATTCCACATACTCCCGACTATAAGGCACGCTTCGGTATATTGCTTGACATGGTAGGAGGGAAAAATGCGACATTCTATTACGAAGGATATTCCAAACGTACAGCCAGCCAGCCTATGCAAAAGATTTGGGATATAGCCCACAACCTAGGATACTCCAAACATTTCATTAAAAATGACGGTGGAGAAGTAACCGATGACCATGTATATGTAAATCGTTTCAGACAGATACCATGCGTAGATATCATTGACTTCAATCCTAATAATGGAGAAGGTTTTAATCCTACCTGGCACACCATAAACGACAACATGGATAATATTGACAAAGCAACTTTACAAGCTGTTGGTCAGACTGTCATGACAGTAATATATAACGAAAAATAATAACAAGAATAAAGTATGAAAACAATCAACGAACTTCAAGACGAGGTAATCGAAGAATTCAGTGACTTCGACGACTGGATGGATAAATACCAGTTACTTATCGACTTGGGAAATGAACAAGAACCACTCGATGAAAAATATAAAACAGAGCAAAATCTGATAGATGGCTGTCAAAGCCGTGTATGGCTTCAGGCTGATATGGAAGATGGAAATGTAGTCTTTCAGGCAGAAAGCGACGCCTTGATAGTAAAAGGTATCATTGCTTTATTAATCAAAGTTGTATCAGGACATACCCCCGATGAAATTTTAAATTCCGATCTCTATTTTATTGAAAAGATCGGGTTAAAAGAACATTTGTCACCAACTCGTAGCAATGGCTTACTGGCTATGGTAAAACAAATGCGTATGTATGCTCTGGCCTTCAAAGCAAAACAAGCTGAATAAATATAATCAACCTTCAAGACAATAAAAATGCCGCTTTTCATTTTAGATAGAAAAGCGGCATTTTTATTGTTAGCTAATATTCTTTTCAGAGTTAAGTTTCTCACATTTAATCAATACTTTATCTCCATTGGCAAGAGTTGTGGCAAATAGATAAACATCCCCACCCTCTTTTAGCTTCAGCTTCTTACGGAGCTCGGCCACCGTAGAAGGGAAATTACGTACTGTCAGATTTGCCTTCTCTACACCTTGCAAAAAACTTTTCAATTCCTTTTTCCCAAATCCCGATACAGCCAATACCCGGAAACAACGACCGGGAAAATCTACTTCCACATCCGAAGTATACAAATGACTATTAGCGTGAAGTTTTTTCACACCATACCTCTCTGACAAAATACGGTAAGCTCCTGCTTTCAATAAAGCGGCTCCCGGTTCATAAAGATAGCTCTCTACCTTTTCAGCCAACGTACATACAGCTTTCTTCTCCTCCGAAATCGTAAAATCGAGGTGTTGATGAACAAAGTTATTAACAATCTGTTCACAACTTATAACAATTTCATTATCAATACATTTACCCTCAATTTTTTCCTTATCAAGAATAATTATCAACTCTTTACACTCGTTATTAACAGCTACAATATGTATTTCACTCACATACTTCAGTTCGTTTAATGCCGAAGCCATATCAAGCATTGGGGAAAGCTTTATCATTACCGTATGCGCTCGTTCAACCAACAAATCCTCGAGTGCACATACATCCGGTTCACAATCAGCAATCAAAACAGTCTTACCACCATTACTGTCGCGAGAGCTGGATCAAGAAACAAACAATCTACTGGTTTCATTGTTTTCAGAAACTCAGTTCCATCTGCTTGATGTATCCTCACATGGTTCAGACCTAACAACGGAAAATTATGCTGTGCCAGCTCACACAATACTTCCTGTCGTTCTACATAGTCTGCCTGATTAAAGTTACGAGCTATAAACGAAAAATCTACTCCTAAACCAGCTGTTAAATCTGCAAAGCTATCTCCTTTTACTAATGAAGCCTTATATCGTGCAGTAACTTCCGATGAACATTGTTCCATTGACAAATGCTGCGGATAACGTATCCCTTCGGTCTGCGCCCATAGAGGAATCTTCTTTTCAGCAATCTGCCATCCCGCTATCTGCACAACAGCCTCAGCCATATTTACATCTGGATACTTTGAGGCTTGTAAAGCAAGTTGCCGTACATCTTCATGACGATTTTTACAAATAAAACAGGATGTTTCAGGAGATATTTCTTTCATTTGATTTTATGTTTTCAGAGAAATAAAACAACTTCACTTTTCCAATAAAAGTAACAAATAAAAAAATATCCCACTAAAAATAATTTTTAGCGGGATATATAAAACAGGAACGGAAGTATACACTTCCTTAATATTCTTCCTCGTTGAAGAAAAAATCTTCTTTACTCGGATAATCCGGCCAAATATCTTCTATGCTTTCATAAATTTCGTCTTCATCTTCCATCTCCTGCAAGTTTTCAATAACTTCCAGCGGTGCTCCTGAACGCATAGCGTAGTCGATTAACTCATCTTTTGTTGCAGGCCATGGTGCATCTTCCAGCTTTGAGGCCAATTCCAATGTCCAATACATAGTATCTTAGTTTTAAAAAGTTTTACATTCCATTATTGAGCCACAAAAGTATAACAAATTCTTTCATTTGCAACTCTTATCCCAATAAATTTCATCATGCTGTGTTAATTGATTTAACTTTCTGGAAAGAATAAACAAATAATCAGACAATCTGTTCACAAATTGCTTTATTTCAGGATCAATTATACAATTTTCATGTTCTTCCAGTGCCAATATTCTACGCTCAGCACGGCGACATACCGTACGGCAAACATGACACAACGATGCAGAGAATGCTCCTCCCGGAAGAACAAATGCCTTCAATGGGGGCAAAGAGTTATCCAGTTCGTCAATAGCAGTCTCCAAACGCTTTATTGCTTCAGCAGAAATCTGACTTTCTACATGCAGTTCAGTCACAGACTGATCTGTTGCCAAATAGGCCCCGAGTGAAAAAAGCTTGTGCTGGATATATAAAAGAAAGTCACAAATCGCAACATCCTCTACACAGGTTGCTAAAACACCAATATTAGCATTCAGTTCATCCACTGTACCATATGCTTCCAAACGTATATGTGTTTTAGGAACTCTCATTCCTCCAACCAGCGAAGTTGTTCCACCATCTCCCGTCCGGGTATAAATTACACTCTTTTTCATAGTACAAATATGTTATTAAAAGAAATTCACAATGCGATGTTCTTTTATCCTTTTTTTATCAAAAAAGACCAAGCCCACATCATACAAGTCGAACGTCACTCCAGTTCTTGAATCAGCTACAACCTGCTTCCACCATTGACGTTTTTCTTTAGTTGCATAAGGCGAGCCTATAAAAAAAACAAGTCCTTGAAGTAACATAAGGAAGAAGCATGTCAAATGCTTCCTTATAATAAGGAGTAAAAGCAATATGCACGATATCCGGACAAGACTGTCCCTCTACACGACTTCTCAACAGAGAGAGGACATTTCCGCAACGATAATCTACCTCAGGAGCATCTTTCAGCAAAGATATAACTTCTTCGTGTTCTTTCCCTTCATCAAATGTACACAAAGGCACATGCTTCGCTTCACTCATATACCTAGCCGATAAACCACTACCAGTTCCTACTTCAAGCATATTCCGAGGCTGCAAATGATTTACCAAACGAAATAACAACCGATCCGTTTTTTCACGATAATGAGGCAAGTGTTCAACTTGTTTTCTTTTGGCATGCAACAAATTATAGCATAAAATGCCAAACGCTCATAAACGACAAAAGTTATCAGAAAAAAATCGGAAGGAGAATGTACTCCATATCCACACCGATGGCGGAAACGACAGCACCAATTCCATCCACGTAAAAACAGGTTCGGCATAAATTATCTTCTTTAGTACGGTGAACAAAGATAGAAAAAATATTGCCATCCGAAAATTATCGGATGGCAATATATCAATAGACTAAAAAAACAATCTACATCTTTTTTACTTGCGTGAGCCCAGTTTATCATCCAGATACAAAATACCTGCATGGTCACCGCATTTCTTCAGCTTTTCAACGATACCCTGAGCTGTAGCTTCTTCTTCTACCTGTTCACGAACATATCCCCACAAGAAATCTTGAGAAGCCTTATCTTTAACCTCAGAAGCTACATTTACCAAATTGTCAATCAATTCAGAAACGTGGCATTCATGTTTGTAAACATGTTCGAACACTTCGAGTACGCTACCCCATCCTTGTGGAACAACATCGATTTTATCAACCAACGCAACTCCACCACGTTTTGCTACGTAATCAGCAAGATCATAAGCGTGTTGCAACTCTTCCTGAGACTGTAGCTTCATCCAATGTGCAAAGCCATCAAAACCCTCTTTCTTCAAATAGAAAGACATAGACAAATAAAGATTAGACGACCACATTTCAGCTGTAATCTGATCGTTGATTGCTTTTTGTAATTTTTCTGAGATCATAATATCTTTAATTTTAAAAGTAGTAATCTTACACTACTTTATAAACAAATGAAATGCCAACAATCTTTCTCTACAGTAAATTTTTATGAAATATTAAGTCACCAAGGTTATCTTTGAACAATTCTGCCAAGTTGTCACAATTCAATCTGAAACAAAGATAACAGAGGTTGACAAAAAGGCACGGCAGAGAAAGACAAACAGAGAAGAAATATCCCATCATCAAATGACAGGATATTTCAAGATACAAATAGTCTTAGTGCACGTCATTGTCATTAACCAGCAACTTACCTTGATATTCACCGGTTAATGTATGCAGGAATGCAACAAGCTGCTTAACTTCCTGATCATTCAAATCGACACCTATTTCATATTTAGCCATTGCCTTGACGATTTCATCAAGAGTAGCCTGTGTTCCATCATGGAAATAAGGAGCAGTCAGAGCTACATTACGCAAGCCAGGTACTTTGGAACGATGTCTGTCTCTTTCATTTTTTGTTTCCTTAAAACGTCCATTATCCTCAATGGTCAACTCAGTACCTCTGTCTGCGAAATAGTCATGCTTAATACCCAGCAATTCATACGATTGTCCTCCCATATTTTCTCCAACATGACAAGTGGCACAGTTATATTTCTTGAACAAATCGTAGCCAGCCAGTTCATCTGCAGTCATAGCAGTTTCATCTCCTTTCAGGTATTTATCGAAACGAGAGTTAGGAGTAAGCAATGTTCTTTCAAATTCCTGAATAGCATCGGTAATATTCGCCTGATTAAAGCCGTCAGGATATACTTCCTTAAAAGCTTTCGAGAAGTCAGCATCTGCATTCAATTTTTCACAAATCTCATCAAACGAAGTACTTGCCATTTCCACAGGATTCAAAGGAGGACCAGCCGCCTGATCAGCCAAAGTTGCTGCACGTCCATCCCAAAACTGCACAAAATTATAATGTGCATTATATACCGAAGGAGCATTTACACCACCAAATTGTCCACCAACTCCTTCAGAATATTGCTTATTATCCACTCCTCCGGTATTCAGACCATGACAAGAAGAACAAGAAACCGTATTGTCTGAAGACAAACGTACATCATGGAAAAGCAAATTTCCTAATATAACCTTACGAACGTCGACAGCCACTGAATCCTGAATCGGGCGAATGGTTTCATTATTCCATTTCGCATCAGCAAGTAAATTCGGATAAAAAGCAGCACGCTGTTCTTTCGCCCAATTTAATGCCATCTGCTTTTCAGTATCACTCAGTGAAGCTCCCCAATGTATCAAATAATATTTGGCCATAGGCATAGACCCATCAAGAATTACTTTTTCCACCTTTGCCAAATCTACTTCACTGATTTTTTCCCTTTCTTCAGCGCTTCCATCATTGGAGCCATGTCAAAAGAACGATACGCCAACCGAATATCTTCCTTTACCAATTTACCGGCAAAAGGGAAGTTCGCATAAAACGGGAGTTGAGGATTTGCTGTATGACATGCCATACACCCACTGCTCTCAATGATTTCCGCCATCTGAGCATTACTGTCCAAACTGGTTGAAGGAGCCTTATTCACAATCCGGTATGTACCGAAAAGTACTACAGCCACCACCAACACTGACAGAATAATCTTAGAACTTTTCTTCATAATTTGTTAGTTAGAGTTAAACAACTTGGTCTATTTATCACTATTTTAATATTCAGGAACGGTTATATAAATGTATGCTTTGCTGGGCAGAAGGAAGATAATTCACACCATACCAGCACATTTGAAGAGAAAGAAAAGAAACAATCAGGACCCAATACAATGTACGTGGAGACGAACGTCGGAATAGCCGCAAATGTATATACAACAAATATCCCGCCCAGGTAAAAGCAGCCCAAGTTTCTTTGGGATCCCAACTCCAGTAATGCCCCCACGCAGCTTTTGCCCAAATAGCTCCGGTAAGCATACCGATAGTAAAAAAAAGCAACCCCGGTATACACCAGGTTATCAGCAGCCTCCAGATAATTTTCCCGATGACGGTAAAGCCCCATACAAGAAAGAATAAAAGCACATCCCAATACGGAATAAGAAAACATATAGACTGTGACATGGGGTACAAACCAAAAGCTTTGCAAAGCAGGCATCAACGACTGGTCATGAATTTCAGGCTTCAAAATATTAAGTAAAACAAACAACAGTTCCTACTATTGTAGAAAAAGCCAAAATCCAACGGTACTTCCACCGAAGATAAGTAAGCAGTCCAGACACTCCCATAAAAAAAGAATACCAAAGCCGTGTTTCTCCCATGGTACGTAGCGGAGGGCGCTGTAAACTAATCCAGAAGCCAGCTATAAAAACGCTCAAAGTTATTGTGCCCAACACACTCAATATGACTGCCATACGACTTTTTACGTTGGAAAACAAAGCAAATCCAGCTCCCAATATCCATAAAGCCACAGCAACGATAGCAAACAAATAGAAATTATCCCAGGTTATCATTTCCAAAATCGGTTAACTTAAATAAACAGACAACTAATTTTGCTTTTCAGCAGAAGATGCATCACTTCTCTTCGGTCCTTCCAGAAACAAAAGAAATCCTCCCACCAGCATCATTATAATTCCGGCCAACATGACATATTTTAGCGGTTCACGCACTATTTGTACTACGCAATATGCTGGTTCAGGCGAATGCATATCATACGATGTAAGGTAATAATCCTCTCCCCAACCTGCACTATATGGATGGTTTACCTCCAAACGAATTACTTGTTCATCAACAATAATATCTGCAAAAAAATGCCGTGGAGTGCCATTAGCATAATGTTCGACTGCAAACTCTTTCAGTTGAAACGGTTTATCTAAAAAAACGGTTCTTCCCTGAGAAGTAAATGCTTCATTATTGGGCTTATCACGAAAAACAGGAAGACGCAATGTTTGTTCACTGGCACTTCCCACAAAACCGGCAAACAAAGCCAGCCATAATCCAGCATGATTCAGAATAAAACGCCAATGTTTTTTTCCAGACAGCAGATAACGACGAACGGTAATCATTCCCAAATGGGTAAGCAAACTAAAAAGTCCGGCTACAAATATCCAGGATGACATAAAATTATAACACCCCAACATTGCAAATGGCCCTTGTTTTCTGGTAGCATCTTCAGGCGACAACTGTGGAAATAAACCAATCACCAGACATCCGGCCAAAAACCAACCTAATGTCCATCGTGTAGCAGAGGAAGAAAGTAAAATACGGACTATAACCCAATTGCGCAATTCTTTATAGCCATACCATATCAGAACTATCCATAATAATGCTATTACAGCATTCAATGGAAAAGCAAAAAACTCAAATGAAAAATTTCCAAATATGCACTGTAATACTACCGATAGCAGAAACAGCAATGAAAATAATAGGTTAGTCGTTAAGTTCATTCATCTTTGGTTGGTGAAATAAACACAAAGATAATACATATTTGCTATTATTACATTTTTAATATAAAAAATAATACAGACTCTTTTAAATAAAATGCATCTGGCTCAAACCAATTAACATATATACTAAAACAAGAATCTCTCGGCTCTCTTTGAAGAAAGCATTTCTATCTATGATGGATTTCAAAAAGACTGGTTAAGTTACCAACCCCTATCATTCTACAATAGTTCGTTAAAAATTCGCCAAGCCTAAGCGGCTCTGGCAGTAAATAAAATGAGTTCTTTGAAAAGTTTGTCAATAACTTGCGGGTCTGGGCTAATCCCAAACACGCAAATAAATCGTTCAAGCATATAAGCATTGTGTATGAATGACTTGCAGGAGGATATGGAATAGGTTATTCCGAGCCTCTTACATGCCGCTTTGGCCAAGTTGACAGCAGCAAGCGATGCATTGAAGTGAAAATCCAATTTCCTGAAGTCGGTAGACTGGCAGTTGGTGATTCCTGCATGCTGCTTGCCATCTCTAAAGCAAAATTCCAACTGGAACCTGGTTCTGTAATAATCCAGCACCTCGCGTCCATCCATGGAATCGTCTGTAGAGAAGTAAAGCTGCCACTTGTCTGTCCTCCCGTCCATCGGATACCAGATGGCTAAGGAAACATACCTTTTGAGAGCTTTTGCATATACCCTCAATCCGTATAGCTTTCCCTTGTTCACCTCGTATTCCTTGCACCGGGTCAAATCCAGATTGGCAAAGTCAATCCTACCGTCAAACCACTTGGGATGGCCACGTTTTCCTGTTTTCTGTTCCAATGTCGGATAGTACAGGACAACATCATTCCTAAAGCGGCTGATGACATGGAAACCGTTCTCACACATAGGCGTTATGAATGTTTCCTTGGAAAAGAATGCGTCTGCAACCACCGTTTTGGATATGCTTTGCAGCTTGTCTTTTCTGCTGATAAGATAGCAGCTGTACCAGTCAACAAGGTTCTTGTCCATATTATCCAAGGTCTTAC
>ENA-OQJS01000111-OQJS01000111.1-human-gut-metagenome-genome-assembly--contig:-NODE-111-length-15413-cov-0.992738_pt1 | contig 15413 bp, 15 predicted proteins | sample MGYA00242598_ERZ504764 | MGnify/ENA primary metagenome ERZ504764 (study PRJEB26092, sample SAMD00036368) | human gut metagenome | host: Homo sapiens | study: EMG produced TPA metagenomics assembly of...
TGGCGTCGGCTTGGCTTGGATGAACACCCATGCCCCCGTTATCTTCGCCATCATCCATTCCGATGCTGTACCCGTTCCTCGTGCCGCTCGGTTTGCACTGGCCGCTCAACGCCTGATGCTCATGAACATCCAGACTCTCGGCTACGACTTCATCCAGGGCCCGATGGGCGTGTGGAACTTCGCCTGCTTCGGCGCTACCGCTGGCGTGCTCTTCCTTGCTGTGCGTGACAAGGATAAGGACATGCGCCAGACCGCTTTGGGCGCACTTGCGGCCGGCCTGCTCGGTGGCGTTTCCGAACCGTCTCTGTACGGCATTCACCTGCGTTACAAGCTCATCTACAAGCGCATGCTGGTGGGCTGCGGTCTCGGTGGCGTCGTCATCGCCATCCTCGGTTGGCTCTTCCCGTCCGTCACCGCCGCCGGCCAGACCGTGCATGGCGTGACCACCACCGCTTTCGCATTCACCTCGTTGCTGACCATTCCGGTCTTCAATCAGATGTGGGTGTACGCGGTGTCCATCGCCGTGTCCTTCCTCACCTCCTTCCTTCTGATCATCACCTTCGACTACCGCACTCCGGAACAGAAGGCCGAAGTGCTGGCCCGTGCGGCTGCCAATCAGAAGACCGCTGTCTCGTCGGTCGAAGCCAAGGGAGTCGCTCCGGCTGCTGCCACCGCGACTGCCACTGTTGCCGCCACCAAGACTGAAGCCCCGGCTGCTGCTGCCACCACCACCGTGGTGAACGCTCCAGTCGCAGGCCATGTGATTTCCCTGGATGAAACCGGCGATCCGGTGTTCGCATCCCGCGCACTAGGCGAAGGCGTCGGCATCCAGCCGGCAGACAGCACCGTCGTCGCGCCGGTATCCGGCGTGCTGCAGACCGTCGCCGAAACCGGTCACGCATTCGGCATCAAAACCGATGATGGCGTGGAAGTGCTCGTGCACGTCGGCATCGACACGGTGAAGATGAACGGCGAAGGCTTCGATGTGAAGGTCAAGGCCAACGAACACGTGAACGCGGGGGACAACCTCGTTGTCGTCGACTTTGATAAGGTTAAGGAAGCTGGATACAGCACCACCACATTGATGACGGTGCTGAACACAGTGGCCTTCGCGTCCGTCACGCCAAAGACCGGCGTCGACGTCAAGGCCGGTGAGTCGGTGATCGACATTCAGCGCTGACCAATCGCATAGTCGGAAGGGGCCGACGTGGACGTTCTTCGCGTATTCAACAATAATGTCGTACTGGCAAAAGACGGCAACAGTGAGGTGATTCTCACCGGTCGAGGCATAGGTTTCCAAGCCAAGCCCGGCCAGCATGTTGACGACGCGAAGATCGTCCGTCGGTTCGTTCCCGCAGATGGCAAGGATCCCGACCATATGGCCCAACAGGTGGCCGGGATTCCGCCCGAAATCATTCGTCTCGTTACGGACGCCATGAACCGCACCGGTCTGAAGGAACAGGCCGACAGACAGCCTGCATTGGTGCTGGCATTATCCGACCATATTTGCGGTGCGATCCGCCGATCGCAAAACAAGCAGACCATCGAATATCCGCTGGAAGCCGAAGTGCGTTCGCTCTACGCGAGCGAATATGCCAAAGGCAAAGCTCTGGTCGATGCCATGAACACGTATCTGGGCGGTGCGCTGCCGGATTGCGAAGCCGTGGCTTTGGCCCTGCACTTGGTCAATGCGGGCTTCTCTACCGGCGATCTTTCCGCCACATACACCATGACCGGCGTCATCCAGCAAATGCTGACGGTCATCGAAGGCTATTACGGCATCAGCCTTGACCAGAACAGCGTCAATGTGGCGCGTTTCATCACGCATCTGCGCTATCTTTTCGTGCGCATCCACCAACATGAACAGCTTGACGACGAGCCTGAACCAATCGTGGAATCCATCAAAACCTCATATCCGAAAGCATCGGATTGCGCAAACAAACTCGCGATCATCATCAAAATGCGATTGAACGTGAGTCTTTCGGAAGCGGAAATCGCCTATCTCACCTTGCATGTCGCACGAGTGACTTCTCATGCGACGGAATCGCATGAGAATGACGATACCAATGCATAATTTGCATAAAATACATAATCATCGTAATAAATAATTTAATAATTACGATAATAGTTACTGATTTACATTGGAAGTATTGGCTTCGGGCGCTTCCGGCACACGCACGCACAAAGATTTACGCTCCACACTGAAACGAATATGCTGCGTTTCGGGAAGCATATCGCCATCCACCTGAGCCAACACGGGTTTCTCCAACTTGATTTCCGCGCTGACGCCCTGAATCTGGTCAACCGTGGAATTCGTGGACAGCGGACTCTGCTGGGCCTTGCCGGTGATCGTCTGATGCAGCACATCGCCGAACAGATTCGCCCAACCGATCAAACCGCCGGATGTGTCAATGATCTCGTAATCGAGAATGCCGTCATCGTACACGGCGTCGGGCATGAGCGAAAATACCGGAATCTGGCCGCAATTGCCGGCATGAACGTGCGGAAGGTCAATCCGTGCGTGGTGTGCGTGCTGCCGTCGGCGCTGGTAATGGTCACATCACCCTTGTACTTCGGGGCGAACAGGTTCTTCACGCCCGACACGAAATAGGCGAGCCAGCTGATGTTCTTCTTCAACTCAGGATCGGTGTCGTCGATCATCACCGCATCAAAGCCGATGCCCGCGATAATAAGGAACGCATGGCCGTGATCGGCGGCTTCATCATCGAGCAGCGTCAGTCGGCCGACATCCACCAAACGCGAACCATGAGATGTGGCGACGGTCAGCGCCGCATCGATATCATCCACAGGAATGCCCATATTGCGGGCAAACAGATTGCCGGTGCCAATAGATGATGCCCAGCGCGTGGCCGGTTCCCGAAAGTGCGCTCGCCACCGTGCGCACCGTGCCGTCCACCGCCGACCGCGACCACCACATCGGCGCCATGCTCCAAGGCTTCCAGCGCGCAGGCGCGACCATCCTTATCAAGCTGCGTTCCGATATATTCAACCTGCGTGAGATGCTTCGCCTCGCAGAACTCCTGAATATGCTGCTTGCGTTGTTCCGCCTGCGGTTTCGAAGGATTGATCACAAACGCGTAATGCACCTGATCATCGTCGCGCTTGTCGAGCTGTTCCGCAAGTTTGCGATGCTTATACGCGCGTACTGCGAAAAAGGCGGCCGCGCACACCGCTGCGACCGCAAGAACGACAATCAGAATGATAACAGGCATAGGCATGTCATCTATTGTTCACGGAAGATGCGAAAAAAGCGAATCAAGACTGATTTATTCGACGATTCCTGCACGTTGTATACAAAAATGAGAGGACTGCGGCGGGTGTCGGCTTTCAGCACTAGGCTAGGAGGCATGCTTGATATCCAATTCATTCGTGAACATGCTGACGTTGTTAAGGAATCCCAGCGCAAGCGTGGCGAATCGGTCGAACTGGTCGACGAGGTGCTGCGCTCCGACGAGGTTCGTCGTTCCTCTCTGAAGGAATTCGAGGCTGCCCGTGCGCAGCAGAAGGAAATCGGCAAGAAGGTCGCCGCGGCTCCGGCCGACGAAAAGGCCAAGCTGATTGCCGAAACCAAGGAACTCTCCCAGAAGGTTTCCGAATACAAGGCCGCAGCGGACGCCGCAGCCGAAGAATACACCACCGCCATGTGGAAGCTCTCCAACGTGGTTGAGCCGGAAGCTCCGGAAGGTGGCGAAGACGATTACGTGGTGGTCAAGAAGGTTGGACAGATCCGCGATTTCGCAGCCGAAGGTTTCGAGCCGAAGGATCACCTGACCCTCGGTCGTGGCGTTGCCGGCATCGATATGGAACGTGGCGTGAAGGTCGGCGGTTCCCGCTTCTACTTCCTGCGCGGCCAGGTGGCACGTATGCAGATCGCCATGCTCACCATGGCTGTGGACCAGGCCGAAGAGCACGGCTTCACGCTGGCCATCACCCCGACGCTGGTGCGTCCGGAAGTGATGCGCGGCACTGGCTTCCTCAACTCCCACGCCGACGAAATCTACCGTCTGCGCGAACCTGACGAGCAGTATCTGGTCGGCACCTCCGAAGTGGCGCTCGCCGGCATGCACGAGAACGAGATTCTCGACCTGTCTGACGGTCCGCTGCGTTACTGCGGCTGGAGCTCCTGCTACCGCCGTGAGGCTGGCGCAGCTGGCAAGGATACTTCCGGCATCATCCGCGTGCACCAGTTCGACAAGGTGGAAATGTTCGTTTACACCAAGCAGGAGGACTCCTACAAGGAGCATGAGCACCTGTTGGCCATGGAGCAGGAAATGCTCGGCAAGGTCGAGGTGCCGTACCGCATCATCGATACCGCCTGCCGGCGATCTGGGCTCTTCCGCAGCCCGCAAGTTCGACTGCGAGGCTTGGGTGCCGACCCAGGGTCGCTACCGTGAGCTGACCTCCACCTCCAACTGCACCGAATATCAGGCTCGCCGTCTGAACATTCGCGAACGTATGGAAGATGGTGGCACCCGCGCCGTTTCCACGCTGAACGGTACGCTGGCCACCACCCGTTGGCTGGTTGCCATTCTTGAGAACCATCAGCAGAAGGACGGCTCCATCGTCATCCCGCAGGCCATGCGTGCCTACATGGGTGGCAAGGAAGTCATCGAGCCGACCAAGTGGGAAGCTGATAGAATTTGGGTTTGCTTGGCAGAGTCTGATAGCTTGGGTTGCTCGTGGAGTTTGGTAACTCGGGTTTGTTTATCGGTTCCACTGAGTTGCTGAGCTACTAAACTGCTGAAACGGACTTCTGCAATACGAAATATGGAAGTCTGAGGATGCCTGGCATTTGGCATTTGCCGATTTCTGGCTTTTCTGGCTTATGGGAAGGGACTCGCGGTGAGCGGGTCCCTTCTTTTTTGTTTTCGCCGCGTTCTTTCCTTTGTCCTTGCTCGCTTTCTTCCCCTCGTTCTTTGGGTTGTGCTATATTAGCGTTTCGTGCGTGATGCACATGGGTAGGTGTCTGAGCGGTCTAAAGAGACGGTCTTGAAAACCGTTGAGGTGCAAGCCTCCGCGAGTTCGAATCTCGCCTTACCCGCCTATAAGGCTTACTGAGAGCGCTCTAAGCACCCGGTAAGCCTTTTTTGTTGCTGCAATCCGGGTAAACTCCACCCAAGTTCGGCTCAGCACCGTCCAAGTCTCAATTCTTCCATCCACTGGAACAATCTCCCCGCTAGGAGCGCGTGAGAGTCCGTATTCTTCCATCCACTGGAACAATCTTCCCGCTGTTAGCCCTGTGAGCGTCCAGATTCTTCCAGTGACTGGGGGATTTTTCCCGCTGGGGGGCTTGTGGGCGTCTGTTTTTCTCCAGTGGGTGGAAGATTTGGGTCGTTGAGAGGCTTGTAAATGTCCACTTTCTTCCAGTGACTGGAAGGATTGGGGAGGGATTGTGATGTTGTTCGGTGTACGATCAGGCTGAGTTGTGAGAAAGGCTGCTGTGACTATGCGTGAGAATGGGATGCAAATGAAGGAACGAGCGATGGGAGCTATGGCTGGGCTTGCGTTGGGCGATGCGTTGGGAATGCCTACGCAAAGCATGTCGGACAAGCAGATTCGCCGGTATTACGACGGTCCGATCACGAAACTTATGAATGCCGTGCCGCAGCAGCCGATCGCACCGAATATGAAAGCTGGTGCCGTCACCGACGATACAGAACAGGCTTTCGTACTCGCACGGCGACTTATCGACGATAACGGCTGCATTGATAACACCCGATACGCCCACGATCTGCTGCAATGGGAAGCTGCGATGAAGGCCAAGGGATCGCTTGACCTGCTGGGACCTTCCACCAAAGCAGCGCGCAAAAACTTACCGAGGCGTAAGTCTGGAAGAGACCGGCCGATTCGGCACCACCAACGGCGGTGCAATGCGTGCCACGCCGGTGGGCATCGCATTCCGTCCAGGCCAAGCGCTCGCCGACGCCGCCTGGCGATCCTGTGTGGTGACGCATAACACGGTGCAGGGCATTGAAGCGACCACTTTGGTGGCTGCGGCGGTGAGCTTTGCCATTGAAGGAGAACGTGACTTTTTGCACCTCGCGGTGGAATTCGTACGGAAGCTTCCACAGCGTGGCAATTGGTCGGCAAAGGCTTCGGTGCTTGCGCGTGTGCAATATTTCATGAATTGGGCCGAAACTGATGGATGCAGGCTCAATGACAACGAATTCGCTGCTGTGCTGCAACGGAATTGCGGTACCAGCGTGGAATCGAACGAGTCCGTGGCCGCCGCTTTCGCCATTGCGGCGCGCTTTTTTGACGATCCCACGCATGCTTTGTGTTTCGCGGCTTCTATCGGTGGCGACACTGACACCATTGCGGCTATTGCGGGCGCGATGCTGGGGGCGTGGCATGGTATGCAAGGTTTCGACAAAACCATGCTTGATCAGGTGCTTTCACAACTTGCTGAAGATAATCACCTTGATTTGGTCGGCACTGTTACGTCGCTACGCGCGTTACGCATGATAGTGCGCTTAATGATGTAAATATCGTTTGATCTGCAGGAACCGTAGTTAGCGAAACTATGACGGAAGTGCGAAAGGCATCGCAATGACTGGAAAAGTTATTTCTCTTGGGCAGGTTATTGTCGATCTGACCATGAATGTGGACGCGGTGCCGCGTGCGGGTGAAGATGTGTTCGCCGGCAATGTGCAAACGCAGGTTGGTGCCAGCTTCAACACGCTGTATGCCGTGCGCCGCATGGGCGTTAAGGCGTCTCATGCTGGTGTGATTGGTACGGGGCCGTGGGCTTCGCAGATTCTGCAAACGTTGGAAAATCAGGAAATTCAGCATATCGGCAAGCGGGATGCCGTGCACGATTCGGGATTTTGCGTGGCGTTGACCGACGCGAATGCTGAACGGACGTTCATTTCGACGAGGGGCGCAGAAGCGTACGGCAGTGCCGATGCGTTCGATTCTGTGAATCCAGAAAAGCGGGATGTCGTGCATGTGAGCGGATACACGTTGGTGCATCACACTGCAGACGCGCTGCTTGCTTTTGTGAAAAGAACGACTGAACATCGTGAGTTCACTGCGGTATTCGATCCTTCTCCGATGATCTCGGCAGTTGATGATGACGTTTTCCGTGTGATGCTCGCATATCGTCCGATATGGTCGTGCAATGAACGCGAGGCAACGTTGATTGCGCAACGTTTGGCGGCGCTCGATAGTGGCGATTCTTGCGATTGCAAGGTTTCGCGGGATATGCTGCAAGAGATTGAGAGTGCGAATGTCAATGAGGAGACGGTTGCGTGGCTGTGCGATCGATTGCAATCTCCTGTAATCGTTCGCGTGGGCGCGGATGGTGCGTGGTCGGCGATTCCCGGTGACGAAGTGCTGCGAATTCCAGGTTTTCCAATGAAAGCGGTGGATACCAATGGCGCTGGTGATTGTCACGCGGGTGTGTTGTGCGCCCTGCTGTGCGAAGGCGTGCCGTTGGAGGAGGCTGTACGTTGCGCCAATGCTGCTTCGGCGTTGTCTGTATACGCGGACGTCAGGCCGGTACCTGCCTGATCGAAAGGAGGTTGAGTGGCTCCTAGGAAGGGCGTTCTAAGACTTATAGTACAAATGACTATAAGTGGTTATATCATGTGCACGATTGCGCTGACGCGGCGTGCATGTCGCTTGCCCGCGGCGTTGCTCGGCAGATTCAAGGAGATTAGTTTCACATGAGCAATGAGAAAGGGACCCTCTCCATCGAGGAGCAGGGTATCGACACCATATCCGAAGAGGAGCGTAAGGGCACGCCGGCCAGTCTGTTTTGGCCCTGGTTCGCTGCCAATGTTTCCATGTTCGCCATGTCGTACGGCGCGTGGGCGCTCGGTTTCGGCATTTCGTTCTGGCAGGCCACCGCCATGACCATTATTGGCGTGGTCATCTCGTTCCTGCTGGTCGGCATCATTTCCATCGCGGGCAAACGCGGCAACGCGCCCACCATGGTGCTCACCCGCGCCACGTTCGGCGTGGAAGGTGCCAAAGTGCCAGCGGCTCTGAGCTGGATCGCCACATTAGGCTGGGAGATTTCACTGACCACCACCGCTGTGTTGGCATTATCAAGCACCATCGAAAAACTCGGTTGGGGCTCTGGTGTCGCGCCCAAGATCATCTCCACCATTGTGGTGGTCGGCCTTGTGGTGGTCGCAGGTATTTTCGGATACGACCTGATTATGCGTTGTCAGCAGGTCATCACCATCGTGACCGGTGTGATCACCGTCGGTTTCTTTATCCTCGGCTGGGGACATATTGACTTTTCCGCCATTGACTCGGTTCCGGCGGGATCATTGCCGGCCATGCTCGGCTGCTGCTTCTTCGTGATGACCGGCTTTGGCTTGGGCTGGGTGAATATCGCTGCCGATTACTCGCGCTATCTGCCGCGCAACTCCTCCAATGGCGGCATTGTGTTCTGGACCACATTCGGTGCGTCCATTGCCAATGTGTTCCTGATTTTCTACGGTCTGCTGCTCGCGGTTTCCAATGCCGACATGGCGGAAAACGTTGGAAATGATCCGATTGGAGCCATGGCTTCCATTCTGCCGACCTGGTACTTGATTCCGTACACCATTGTGGCCGTGCTCGGTTTGATGTCCGGCTCCATTATGGACATTATTCCAACGGCTTGCGCTGCTGTCGTTCGGTGTGAGTGCCGACGTACCGTGCTGCCGCGCTCACCGCCGCTTTGACTGTGCTTTGGTGTGGTCTACGTGACTTTCTTCTCCGACACGTTCATTGGCCCGTTCCAAGGCTTTCTGACCACGCTCGGTGTGCCGATGGCCGTATGGGCCGGGCCATGTTCGTGGCCGATGTGATCATTCGCAAGAAGGATTACAGCACCGCTGATTTGTATGATCCGAAGGGGCGTTACGGTGCGTGGAACGGTAAGTCTTTCGCCATTCTTGTCGTCGGTACCGTGCTTGGTTGGGGATTGGTGGTCAACACTGCCGCCAGCTGGCTGAACTGGCAGGGGTATCTGCTGTTCCTTATCGGTGGCAAAGAAGGTAGTTGGCTGCCGCCAATCTTGGTGTGATTGTTGCGCTGATTATTGGTCTTGCGGGATCGTTGATGTTCCAGCGTGGCGATATTGCCAAGCAGGAAGCTGATCTGCCGGTTTCGGAAGCATGAGTTGCTTATTGCGATAATACAAGGAAAGGAAAAGTCATGATTGCGGAAGATGAATGGCTGGTAGTTATCGACAGGCAGCGTGTTTTTGCGGAAAGTGAATGGTCCGCATGGGCTTGCTCGGACGGCTCCTATCACACTACTGATGAAGCGTTCGCGACGATTGGCTTAAGGCGTTCGGCGATCGTGTGGTCTATACGCGATATGTTGCGCCTGAGCCACCGCAAAACGCTTGGTTGATTATTTCAAAGATTGGCCGCAGTTTTTGGTTGCTCCCGACGATCCGATGTACGATCTCACCGCGGATACCGCGGAATTGGCGCAGGGCCATGCCGTGGTCAGTTGCGACACTTTCGGCAAGTGGGGAAGCGTGCTGAGCGAAGCCATTAAAGGCGCTAAAAAGATCACGGTATGTGTGTCGCCACCGATTGCTGTGTGCTTACCACTGTGCTCGCCGCGGCTGACAATGGTGTAGCGGTACGCGTTGCTGCTGACGCTTGTGCAGGCAGTTCGCCAGAAAACCATCAGATGGCATTGAGCACCATGCATTGTTCACGCCGCTGGTCACCGTCACTGATACTGATTCCATCGTAGGATAGGTAAGGACTTTGATTCTGCGGGGTTTGTTGAGTTCTGCTCAGCAAACCCCGCTTTTTTGTATGTCGTGCATATTGCGCCAAAACTTGGATGATGCTCGGCTGGCATCGGTAATGAGCCATTAATCTTGCGGTGCGCTTTTGTAACTGCGGCGTAACAGTGCGGTGGTGATTGTAACGGACGATTCCGGCACAATCGTGGGTATCGACAGTTTCGTGAAGAGGTTTTACTGACGGACATGTCTCTCACAGGAAAAATCCCATGTATGAATCGAGGCCACCATGGCACAGCAGATCACTAGCTTGCTTGACGATCCTACGCAAGCGGTCAGTCTAGACACTTTCAGTGGGCTCACCAAAGGATGCCCCGCACCATTCTGGCTTTTCCAAGGCGTTTGCGCCGGCTTGGGGCATCGACCACCAGCGGGCGCAACTCAACCTCATCACCGTATCCGAGAACGCGACGTTCCTGCTGTTGCTGGACGGCGAGCCCCAAGGCGTGGTACGTGTCTCGCAGCCGGGCTATGTGGGAGGTCCCGAGGCGGTGGCGTCGGAAATCAGCTGGTTGAATGCGTTGCATGATATCGAAGGTATCAGCCTGATCAATCCGGTTCCCACCATCCGTGGCACGTTCGTAACGAAAATCACTGATCTGAACGGTGTCGGCTGGACGGTGATCTCCACGAAATATGTGGAAGGAACCGTGCTGGAAGATCTTGAGAATCCTGCACCGTATTACGAGACGATCGGTGAATGGGCTGCGAAATTCCATGAGCAGTCGCGCACGTGGAGCAAACCGTACGGTTTCACCCGCTTCAATTGGGATCTTTCGAACATGGTTGGTCCGGCACCGCGTTGGGGACGTTGGGAAAACGCCAATCTCACCGACGAAGAGAAGCAGCTGTGCGACACCGCGCTGTGGAAGGCCATGGACGTGGTGATGAAAGTGCCGAGAACCAACGAAACTTGGGGGCTTATCCATGCCGACTTGCGCCCGTCGAACGTGATTCGCGGCAATGACGGGAGACTGACCGTCATCGATTTCGACGATGCCGGATACAGCTGGTATCTCTACGATTACGCTTCATCGCTGAGTTTCATCGAACATGAACCGTATGCTCCCGATCTTGCCAAGGCGTGGGTCAAGGGATACCAGCGCGTCGCAGGTTCGTTCACGGATGAGGAACTGCGTATCATGTCCGCGCTTTCCATGATCCGACGCATGCAGATGCTCGGCTGGACCACCAGCCACCGTGAGGATGCCCCTGCCCGACGGTCTCGCTGCACAGCAGGCTCCCGGCAGCGTGATGTGCGCAAAAAACTATCTTGAGGATCCGCTCTGGCTGCTGCATTAGGCAAGTTGCATGAAACAAGCGTAATTACGCAGAAACCAGACAATCCAAGAAATCCAATCGTAAGCACGTAAAAATACGCAATTACGAAAATCTCAATTTTTATAACTTAACAACATCTGACCGCAACCAACCAAACGAGGAATCAATGGCATAACTCGCCGAACAATAAGAGAGGAAGGCGATTACAATGACTGCGTCAACTGTTTCGGGACGATCGATAGGCGGCGTGACCTACGTTGAAACCGACAAGGACTATTTCGCAAAACGACAGCTTAAGCGAACCGCGGGAGCGTTCGGTCTATGGGCCATCGGCATTTCCGCGGTGATCTCCGGCGACTTCTCCGGCTGGAACGGAGCATCGCCCAAGCCGGATGGGGTGGCATGCTGGTGGCCGCCATCGTGGTGTACCTCATGTACGTGCTTATGCTCAACTCCATCAGCGAAATGGCGTCGGCCATGCCACACACGGGTGGCGCGTATTCCTTCGCGCGTGCCGCCATGGGTCCGTGGGGCGGCTTCTTCACCGGCCTTGCGGAAACCATCGAGTATGTGATGACCGCAGCCACCATCGTCTACTTCTCGTCGGCATACGCTGATGCGATCCTGTCGAACCTGACCGGATATTCGCTTGACGATCATGGCTTGGCTTGGGTTTGGTGGCTTGCCTTGTATGCGATTTTCGTAGTGGTCAATTGGCTGGGCGCCGAAACGTCGTTCCGTTTCGCCGAAGTCGTGTCGATCGCCGCGCTCGCCATCGTCGCACTGTTCGGTATCGGCGCTTTCGCCACTGGTAAGGCCGATTTCTCCACGCTGCTCAATATCACGCCTACCGAAGCAACTCCGCGTTCCTGCCGTTCGGCCAGGTGCCATCTTCTACGCCATGCCGTTCGCCATGTCGGTTGTTCCTTGGTATTGAGCAGCTTGCCTCTGGCTGGCAGAGGAAGTGCGTGAGCCGGAAAAGAACATTCCGAAGTCGTCCCGCCTGTGCATTTTCACGCTGGGATTGTCCGCGCTGATCATCGTGTTCCTGAACCCGGCTGTGGTCGGTTCCGAAGCGCTCGCTGGTTCCGATGAGCCGTTGCTGGATGGCTATCGTGCGATTCTGCCGGGCAATCTCGCCGCGGTGCTGTCAGCATTCGCGTTGATCGGTCTGCTCGCTTCCATCCAAGGCATTATGTTCGCGTATGGCCGCAACCTGTATTCACTGTCCCGTGCGGGCTATTATCCGGCGTTCCTGTCGCTGACCGGTAAGAAGAAGACGCCGTACTGGGGTCTGGTCGTCGGCGCGATCATCGGTTTCGCAGCCCTGTTCATCATCGCGTACGGCGGTGATGGCGCCGGTTCGGTGGTGTTGAACATCGCTGTGTGGGGTGCGGTGCTGGCATATCTGCTGCAGATGGTTTCCTATGTGATCCTCAGGAAGAAGATGCCTGATATCAAGCGTCCGTTCACCAGCCCGTTCGGCGTGCCGGGCGCGGTAATCGCAGGTTTGCTTGCATTCTGCATTTTCGTTGCCGTGCTGCTGAACCCGGATTATCGACTGGCCGTCTACGCCATGGTGGTCATCTACGTTCTCGCGACCATCTTCTTCGCGGTTTACGGACGTAAGCACCTGGTGCTTTCTCCGGAAGAAGAGTTCGCCGCTTCCGGCGGAAAGGTCGCATATAAGACTGAAGACTGACTGATTTTCTGCGATTATCGTTTCGTTTTCTTGAAATAAAACGATATTGCCAAGGCCGTGTTCATCTGGGATGCGGCCTTTTTCAATCATCGGAAATATGTAAAAAGGTCAACCAAATAGGTGGAAAACAGCGGAAATGGTTTGTTTCTGCGCTGTATCAGCCACTCAACATTACTGCGTTACCGTGTGGGTAACGCCACAGGAAGCCAACGAAAGAAGGAATCATGCAACTCGATCAACCATCATGGACACCAATAGCTTCCGTCCGGAAATGGCGGCCGCGCTCGACCCAGAAACACGCAAACTAACCGAAGAGCGTGACGTGCTTGGTCCGGCCTACCGTTTGTTCTACCGCAATCCAGTGCATCTGGTGAAGGGCCGTGGCTCGCATCTTTGGGATGCCGACGGCGAGGAATACTTGGACGTGTACAACAATGTCGCATCCGTCGGCCACTGTCACCCGCGCGTGGTGGATGCACTTACCCAGCAGGCTTCGATGCTCAACACCCACACGCGCTACCTGCATGAGAACATCCTGCATTATGCGGAAGATATCCTCTCCACCATGCCTGACGAACTTGACCGCATCATGTTCCAGTGCACTGGTTCCGAAGCCAACGATCTGGCCATTCGCGTAGCACAGACCTACACTGGCGGCGAAGGCGTGATCGTGACCAGCGAGGCCTACCATGGCAATTCGGCACTCACCTCCAAGCTTTCCCCAGCGCTCGGCACCGCGCAAACGCTTGGCTTGACCATGCGCATGATTCCCACGCCGGACACTTACCGCTTGGTCATTGACGGCAAGCCTGCCGCGGAATGCGCCGCCGAGGAATTCGGCAACTGGATGGCTGGCGAAGTGCGCAAGGCCGTTCGCCGACTATGGAACGTCATGGCATCAAGTTTGCGGCATTGCTTGCCGACTCCATCTTCTCCTCCGACGGCGTGTACCCCGATCCGGTCGGCTATCTGAAGCCGGTGATCGACACCGTTCATGAACTGGGTGGCGTATGGATCGCCGACGAAGTGCAGCCGGGCTTCACTCGCACCGGCGACGCATTCTGGGGATTCGGACGCCAAGGCATTGTTCCCGATCTGGTCACATCCGGCAAGCCCCATGGCGAACGGTCTGCCCACGTCGAGAGTCGCGCCAGCCGCACGAGTTATCGAACGTCGCAGTCCATTCCTTACTTCAACACTTTCGGCGGCAACCCGGTATGCATGGCCGCGGCCCAGGCGGTGCTTGACGTGATGCGTGACGAAGACACCATGGGCAACGCCAAGAAGGTCGGCGCAATATTCAAGGATGCCGTCGCGTCGCTTATGCCGGCACACCCCTGCATCGGCGACGTGCGTGGCGCGGGCCTGTACATCGGCTGCGAAATCGTCAAGCCGGGCACCAAGGATCCCGACCAGCAGGCAGCGCTCGATATCCTCGAAACCCTGCGTGACAACCACATCCTCACCTCCGTATGCGGCCGTTACGGCAATATCCTCAAGCTGCGCCCGCCGCTGGTGTTCAGCGAATCCGATGTGGATTGGTTCATGGATGGATTCATGAAGACTCTGGAAACATTGAAGCTGTAAAACGACAGATAACCATAAAGAAAGGGCGCGGATATGGAAGATCATACCGGCATCAGGCGCACGCGAAGCGCTACGAGCGAACTGGTCTACCGTATCCGCGCTCGCATTCGTGAACAGGAGCTTCTTCCCGGAGAGAAACTCGGATCGAACGGGCGCTCGCCGACAGTCTTGGCGTCAGCCGTTCCGATTTGCGCAATGCGTTGACCGTGTTGGAATCCGATCATGAAATCATCCGCAAAATCGGGCGTGCCGGAGGCATCGTCATATCGGACGGACGTTTGGAACGCAATATCAACACGGTGGAATCATTGCCGACGATCGCGCGAAGACAAGGCATGCGCGTTTCGTCGAAAGTATTGCAGGCGGTGATTGCCCCGGCTTCCGTTTCCGACGTGCGTTTGCTGCGATTGCCGGGCGAGCATCCGATGATCTACGACATTACGCGATTGCGGTATATCGAAAATCGGCCGCTTTCGTTGGAACGGTCGCATTTGCCGGCATATCTGTTTCCTCTGTTCCTTACACGCGATTTGACGACCCCGTTCTACACCATGTTCGAACGTGATTATGGCGTGTATCCGTGCAATGTCGACGAAACATTGGAATCGGTGGTCGGCGGACGAGCGGGAGAACGAGCTGCTGCAGATCGAGGCGGGAACTCCGCTGATGCGCATTCACCGGATCGCCTATGCGTCGGATGGATGCCCGTTCGAGCGTGCCACTGACGTGTATATCGCTGATCGCATGCGATTCACCATGCATCATTCCGGCTATGTACGCCTGTCCGCAACGTCTACGCAGAATATGACGAAATAAGCCGGAAGATTCTTCGGTTATACGATGCGGCGGTCGGCGGCCCAGCGGGTGAGTTCGGTGCGGTTTGACAGCTGCAGTTTGCGTAGTACGGAGCTGACGTGCGTTTCCACGGTTTTGATGGAAATAAACAGTTCCGCAGCCACTTCCTTGTACGTGTAGCCGCGCGCGATCAGCCGCATGACCTCCTGCTCGCGATTGGACAGCCGGTCCAGCTCGTCATCGTGGATCGGGCCGCCGAACGCG
>ENA-OQJS01000112-OQJS01000112.1-human-gut-metagenome-genome-assembly--contig:-NODE-112-length-15161-cov-1.247971_pt1 | contig 15161 bp, 15 predicted proteins | sample MGYA00242598_ERZ504764 | MGnify/ENA primary metagenome ERZ504764 (study PRJEB26092, sample SAMD00036368) | human gut metagenome | host: Homo sapiens | study: EMG produced TPA metagenomics assembly of...
TCTTTGCGCGATAAATGTAAAGCTTGGCAAGACAAAGTAGAAGTTTATTGATAAAATAAATAGAGAATAGTTAGTTTTCCTGCGGGAGCAGGTAAATAAATCATGGAGGCCGATGCGTCACGCACTGACCTCCATTTTCATTCTTAAAACAGAATGACAAGTAAAAACGAATAATGTTTTCTTATGCGTAGCTGTGCATACCTCCCATAATAAAGTTGACACCAAAGTATGTGACAAGTACACTTAAAAAAGCGATTACTGCAAACCTGTGGAAGAACATCGGGCGTCGGAAAGAGGAAAGTGATGCAGGATGTAGAGCGGCTGCATATACCAGCATGGTGATGAGTGCCCATACTTCTTTGGGATCCCATCCCCAGTATCTTCCCCATGATACGTTTGCCCAGATTGCTCCAATAAAGATACCTGCTGCCATGAGGAATACAGCGGGATATAAAATGATGTGGCTGATGATTTGTAAGCGAATGATTTGCTCATGCAGTCTGTGCGTGTGTATCGTAAGATGATTGCCGTGATACCATTCAGCATGACGAATGCCAGTAGTGAATACGAGAGCATAATTGTTACTACGTGAATACTTAGCAGAGGGGAGGAGAGTACTGGCATGAGCTGGGTAACGGAGGGATTGGATTCACCGAACATCGAAACAAGCAAGGTCAGTCCGCATAGTATGTAGCCGAATGAAATAACGGCTTCAAACTTTCGATAGAGTAAGAAAGTCAGCAGTATGGCACATACGGACATGAGTTGCATCGTTTCGTAACCATTTGACATAGGGAGGTGTCCGCCTATAAATCCTCTTAGCCCGATAAGTATCATAAGATAAATGAATACGATACCTAGCATTGCAAGCAGTATGCTGTTCTGTTTTTTACTGCTGTTGCGTTGTTTCGCCATTTTCCAGCAGTATAAAAAGAATGATAATATGCCGATTGTGAGGCTGAACATAGCAAGTGGGCGGGTAAAGTTCATACGATTGTATAACATCTCAGCGCCGAAACGTATGTCTGAAGGCAAGAAACCTCTTGCTTCTTTCTGTTGATATTTTTTTGTTTTATCGAGTAGTATTCTGACTTCATTGTATGCTTGATGGGCTACTTTCTCGGCTATAAGATTCATACTGTAACGTATAAATGCCCATTGCTCATGAGGCATGGATACTGGCAGGTCGTCAGTCAGTGAATACCATATTGGCTGTGCATTGTTTTTATCAAGGTAAGGATATATCTTCAATAAGTTTCCTGTGCATAGCATGCTTGCCAGACTGAACTTTTCATTTGCTTCTTCTATGGCCCGTGTGGTTTTTGCGTTCATATCGGAAGGTGATATTTGTTCCAGTTTATATCCGGTAGAGCCTGCAAAGTCGGCAAGACGGACATATTTTCCCTTTGCTCCCAGCAGCTTTTGTACTTCTTTGTCTTTGATAAAAATCATTGGTTCTTGTTTCCATTGCTCGTAAAAGAAAAGCCATCCGGTCAGCACCTGTTCCGGTGTTAATCCCTTGTAATTGGATTTGCCGTAAAGTTTGGTTGTAAACTCTTTTGCCAATGTCTGAAGCGGGCAGATACGGTCGTTGTAATAGACGTATAGCTTTCCAAACTCGTTGGCTGTTTCTTTAGGTAAGGAAGGGGGGACAGATGCTCCGAACATAGTAATCACACTTGTAGAGAGTAGTATACATACGGTAATTTTCTTTAAGGCAGGATGATTTAATAATTTCCGAAAATAGCTGTGTTTGTCAAAAAAGAACAGGATAAACGAGAGCAACAGGAAAGCATATCCCGTATATGCAAGGGCTATTCCGTAAGGATCGTATGCAATGGATAGCGTACTACTTTTACTCGGTCATCATATGTCGATTGATAAAAACGGTAATTGCGGTAAGTATAGATGTGATTCATGGAAACACTTCCTTCGTGCATCTGAGGACCGTCATAAACGTTTAGTATGCTGATGAAATCCATTGGTGCGAATGTTCCCTGATAGTACGTTAACTGGAACTGTTTTAATGAAACAGAAAATGGCAAATCGGCTTTTTGTCCGTCATTTTTATTGAAAGTAGTGACTGGAGTTTCTCCTTGTCGAAGGTGTATGTTTCCTTGTATTCCCCAGATGTGTGTAGTAAGTGCTCCCGATAAAATAAGAATGAAAGACAGGTGGAGCAAGTATACTATTTTATTCCTTATGATATGGCGCTTGATGATATAGAGTAATGAAAGTAATGTTGTGGCTATCCAAAGACCTATAAAGAAAGGAGAGCCGTAAAAGTATGTTGACGAAACGGTGGTTCCATATAGCTTTTCGATAATGGTGGCTGCAATCATCATGATGAGCAGAAATATCCATAATCCAAAAGTCGCTTTTTTTAATTATATTAGTCATTCTGTTTGTTGTTTTTACTTGTATAAAGGAAGAGATACGGAGATTAAATATTACCACGGACTATACAAATCTTTTTACTTATAATAAGTCTGTTGATACCTTGTATAGGAATATCTATATCAGTTTGTGTAATCCGTGGTAGAATCTGTTTTTTATATTAGTACCCGATAAATATATTAAATAGGCTGATTATCTGTATTATTTTTATGGATAGGCCCCTTTTTAAGTTAATGCTTATTGATGACTTAAAAGTTTTATCGGACAGCAATAGTTTTTTAGATTCGTTTCTTTTGGAGAGAGTTCAGACCTTTTTTGTTGCATGAAAGCCCTCGTTCTCCCTCAAATGTATGATCAGATTGAGTCAATGAATTTTACAATTGCATCGCGCTCGGCTTTCGACAGGTTACGGAACTTTTCGACAGTCATTCGTGCATCACTTTTAGCATTTCCATGCCACATAATGGCTTCGATGACGTTTCGTGCGCGGTTATCGTGCAGACGGTCGGCTGTGGTCGAACCGGTACACATCTGATGCAATCCTCGTCCCCATAGCGGAGTGGTACGGCACCAGCCGGTCCGGATGTCGTTTTCCATATGTAACTTATGTTGTACGAGGTCGGAGTAAGGCCAGATTGTCTGGTTGGGATATCTTGGCAACCGGCTGTCGCCTTTGGTAAAGAATCCGTTCGGATCGTAAAAGTTATCATCTCCTGTTGTCCATGATGGACGATGGCAATAAGCACATCCTATCTGTCGAACAGTTCCTTGCCTTTTATCACGTCTGGATCATCCACATTACGTGCGGCAGGAACGGCTAATCCACGATGCCATACCATGAAATCGATAAAATCTTCATCATCCATTTCTACATCCAGCTCTTGAGAAGTGAGATATGCGGCAATGGCTCTGGCTACCTGCGTCTTGTCTGTATAATCATCTGCATGCCAGGTCGGGTGATTTTTATCAGGATCGACTTCTTCAATGTATGATTGATAACCAGCCTGTACTTCCGGATCATTGGCTGAGGCTTTTACCCATGAACTTCCTCCGTAAACCGTTTTATCCTCTCCGCTGGTACTGGCAAAATAAGTATCCAGATAATGATAGCGGCGGTTGCTGCGTGTTACGTTTGTGATATTCCACATAGCGTTCGCTCCGGCAGCGTCTTGCAGTGGTCCTCTGCTCAGGGCATAAGTAAATCTGAAAGGATGTTGTTCTCCTTTATCGCTAAAGTCAGGATTGACATCTGTGACTTTCGTATTGCTGTATTGCTTCACCCATTCTCCATTTTTGAAGAAAGCTTCGTTTAGACCGTTTTGCATGTATCCGTCTTGCTCTTCTTTGGCATATTGTGCTTTCAGATCATCATCGCTGATGGCATCCAGCAGTCCGGTTCCGTAAATACCGATGGTAGATTCCAAGAGCACTTTATAGTTGCCCAGACTGCTGATTACTCCTTCATTTTTTGCATATACAGCATCAGCAGCAAGTGTAACTTCCGGATATTCCAGGTCATAACTTTCTCCGTCAGGAAATTTATTTCCCCACTCGTCGGTATATTTCTTCCATTCAATGATGACCTTGCTTTCATCCAGCGGAGCTTTAAAAGGCTGAGTTGCGTGTCCCTGAGGCATTCCTGTAAGCCAACTTACATATCCGTCTGTATCAGGATTGTAAACGACAAGCAGACATCCGTTTCCTATTGATGTAGTTTGAAAAGCACCGGCAGGATTACGTTTCCCGTGACCATATCCGGGGTGACAATGGATACACGAGCTGCGTACATATGCCGGTCCTAATCCTTTACGTACTCCGGAATGATTGTTCATATACATTTTTTCGAAAAGTTGTTCACCATTTTTAAAGCGCTGGCTCATCTCTTCATTAGCTTCGATGGGTTCTGTTGGCTGTTCCAGGGCATTCGATGTTGTCAGGTATGCAGTACCTAGTTGGCCTCCGGTGTAATACCATTCGGGCTTTTCGTTATTTTCGGGATTGTCGGACGGTACATGCTGGTTCTCATTGTCACTACATGCTGTTATGGCACTGGCAACGAACAATGAATTTATCAGATATAAGAACTTTGTTTTCATAAGTAAAATTTTTGTTCCTAAGCTGCTACAGCCATCTTGAATCGGAATTTAGGGTGTCTTTACCTCAATTCAAGATGACTGTTTAAAGCTATTTTATTCTGCGAGAAATTTGTATTGCTCTTATTTCAAAAGAGCTTTGTTGGCTTTGTTCAATGCTGTAGATAACTTGCTTAAAGATGCTATGGCTGCATCAGCTTCGGCTCCTGTTGCATTTTTTGCAAACGGTTCTGGTATAGCCTGTATTTTGGTAATGGATTCATCTATCAGCGCTTTTACTTCTGTATCTGTAGCCTGGTCGACTGTTGAAACGTAAGCGCTGACAGATGTTGCATTGTTCTTGCCATCGTAGCTGATTCCTTCGTATGCATTTTTTACACTTTTGATATTATCGACAAAGTCGACAACCGAGTTTAGTGCATAAGGTGATTCGATATAATTTTTGTCGTCGGCACTCTGACCTGAGTTAGGACGTCCGATTTTTTGCGTACATACTTCATCTACGATATCGATACATCCTTGAATCAATTCTTGTGCGGCAACGGTATAACTGGTATATTTGCTTCCGCCTTGTCCGGCTGTTTTCATACTCGTACCGTAATTGAAAGTCGGCTCTTGTTCTGTTTCGGTAAGGATTTCCTGTTTTTGCGTACTGATATTATTCATACCGGCCCATGAAGCTCCAGGCGGATACACTGATTGCGTAAATCTTCGGCAACTCCTGCCATGTAAATCAGATGATTGTTCGTTATATTTACTACCTGTCCGCTGTAGCTATAAGTCTTCTCAAAGTTTCTTGGTTCTCTATGTGAGTCGTCAGTAAGCTGGAACAGGATGTATTCCAAGGCATGATAACCTAGCAGACCGTAACCTAGATTGGTTGTGATATAATCGAAATCACCTTCACCGATGGCATCCATCATTTTCTGATTATTCAGCAAATTATCTAGTGCAACCTGATCGAGAGGCCATGAATCGATATGAGGGTCGATATTGTAATCGGCAGCTGCACCAAACAGAAATGCTTCGCTCAACTCCCATGCCTTACGTGATTCTGTCCAGTGCTCGCATGCTTCTACCACATATTCGGTTGCTTTACTCTTATCGCCACTGAGGTAAGCTTCTTTGGCTTTTGTGCATGCTTCACTCATTAGAATAGCTTCGTCTGCCATAGCCGTGTAAGTAGGGATAACGGTATTGTCTACGTATGGAACGATAGCTTCTTTCAATGCTTGTTCTTCGTCTGATAAACCGTTGGATGTGTTACTCCCGTTATTGTTATCACTACATGAAATCATACTTGTTGCCATAATGGTAACAACTGTCATACAAAGAGGAAATTTAAAAAACATGTTCATCTTTTTTGAATTTTAAGTTGTGGTTAATAAAATTTGCTTTCTTGTTGTTTTTATTTGGTGAAGAATCCTGCATATGCTACGCCAACCGATATGGCGGGTTCATTGTTGTAAGGTGTTCGCATCAGACCGATGGAATATTCACCTTTTACTACGATATCGTGGATAGGATAATAATTTACTCCGGCTGCTATGCGATTGCGTCCACAGAATTTATAAATGGGCGTGCTGGTCTTATGCATAGAGTCGTAATAATCGTAACGTCCGAAAACATATAGCTTCTGTCCTTTGTCATTCAATTTATTGATTTGTGAGAATACATTGTATCCAGCTTCTATACCGGTGGCAATAGCCGCTTCTGCAACATTCTGTTGTGGGGAAGGAGAGTTGTTGCTCATCTTTTTATTGACTTCCGTAATTTTATCGGCATCACTCAAATGACCGTAATCGAAGTTCCCGCGTACTATCCAGTTGTGGTCGTTGTAATTAAAATCGAAAGCCCCAATCATGACAGTTCCTTTTACGTCTTTATACTTTTCGCTGTCTTTATAGTCATTCAGTGAGTTGTTGAAAGAATTGCCGGCATACCCACTGAGAGAGAGGCGCAGTCCCTTAATGGAATAATTATCGATGCGGAAAGCTCCTGCTACGGAGTTACCGATTTTAAATTCATATGGACTGCCTGCACCGCCTTGAATCCAGTTCAGTCGGTTGAAACGGTCAGAATCGAGACCCGGAACCAATAAAGCTTCGTAGCGCCAGTCACCTGCACGTCCCCACAAGCTGATACCTGTTTCATGCCAGGTACAAGGCAGGATGGTATTTTCTCCTTCAGGACGATAGACTCCAAAGAACTCCGTCGGCAGATGGTTTTGGTTTGTTCCACCTACCGGAACAATAATGTGCCCCAGTTTGATGTTGAATTCCGGACAGATAGATTTCTGGATCCAGAACTGTTCGAGAGCAACTTCTCCGCCACGTTCTATTTCACTTTCATATTCTCCGGCTTCCTCTTCCTCTATTTCAATGGCACTTTCCGTTCCACCGTGCTCAAACTCTATTTCACTTCCCATTGACCATCCATGACCAAAATTATAATTCAGGAAAAGTACCACATGTGGCAAGTCGAAACGTCCGTGCGACTGTCCCTTGTATACGCTGGGGTCTTTTGCCGTATAGCGTATATATTTGTCCGAATAAAAGTTATGGCTATATACAGCCTCTCCGTATCCTCCTATGGTCAACCCTTTACCGTTTTCTTCCGTTTTTAAGATAGAACGTTTCTGGGCTTTCATTTCTGTCACAGCCTCTTCGCTGCTTTTGCTTGTTTTCTCGGCTTCGTTTGCAGCAAATGCGTGTGTACTTATTGCTGCGATACAAAGTGAAAACAGGAACATTTTACTTTTCATTTGTTTTCTAATTTTGTTGGTTCTTAACAAACGCAAAGGTATTCCACATGCTTTAGGGCATCAATACCTATTAATTGGTAAAAAAAAGTTGTTAAATACCTACTACTAGGTATGCTTGTTCTTATCTTTGCGGGAAGATAGTTTTAACAGTGTATAAAGATGAAAGAATACCGATTGGATAACCTGACCATAAAGGAACATTTACTGGAGTTGGCAGAAAGAGGAAATAAGTCTTTTGCTAAGAGTCTGAATCCGGGTGTAGAACATGTGTTGGGAATAAGAATTCCTGATTTGCGTAAACTTGCAGTACGGATTTCGCATACGGACTGGGAGGAGTATCTGCTTACTGCCGATTACTTTCTATATGGAAGAACGTATGTTGCAGGGGATGGTATTAGGCTGTATCAAACCTGATGCGGATGTTGAATTCTACTTGCAGCGCGTTACTCGCTTTGTATGGATAATAAACAGTTGGTCGGTTTGTGATACCTTTAAATTTGGAGGAGGGAAAAGATTCGTCGCCGAAAACAAGGAGCGGTTGTGGCATTATTTAGTTGGCTGGATGCACGCACAGGGAGAGTATGAAATTCGATTTGGGGTTGTGATGAGTATGCAACTTTTTATTGATGACGAACATATCGGACAACTGCTGGAAGAATATGATGCTATCCGTCACGATGGGTATTACGTGAAAATGGCAGTGGCATGGGCGCTGTCAGTCTGCTTTGTAAAGTTCCCTGAAATTACCATGCAATACCTGAAGCAGAATACATTAGATGATTTTACGTACAACAAAACGTTGCAGAAAATAATCGAATCGTATCGGGTAGATACCGAAACCAAGAAGCTGATCAAGCAGATGAAAAGACCTGCTACCCGATAGACGGGAGCAGATAATAGTCGCACGAGTGTGTCTTACAGTACCAAAAGACGGATCGATTTATTTATAATTTTATAGGTTAAAGTACAAAATCCCCTGCTTTTAAGCACTTAATCGGAATGGATTAAGGCTAAAGCAGGGGATTTTTGTTTGAAAGTATCGGTTATTTTACTTAAGTAATTCTATTTTAATCCAGCCTTATACGATGTGTGATATGATGTTTTCATTCGTGGTGATACGGACCGTTGTTCAGGATAGTCATGGCACGATAGAGCTGTTCCACAAATATCAACCGAATCATCTGGTGTGAGAATGTCATTTTCGAAAGGGAAATTTTTTCTTGGGCGACTGCATATACGGCAGGAGAAAATCCATAAGGCCCGCCGATAATGAATACCAGCCGTTTGCTGACTGTATGCATTTTTCGTTCTACCCAAGAAGCGAACTCTACTGAGCGGAACTCCTTGCCATGTTCATCGAGCAACACAGGTACATCGCCCGGCTGTAGGGCTTTCAGAATCAGTTCTCCTTCTTTTTCCTTCTGCTGCTCCATGCTCAGACTTTTGGTGTTCTTAAGCTCCGGGATGACTTCTATGTCGAAAGAGATATAATGTTTCGTACGCTCTGCATAATCGTTAATGGCGGTGATGTAATGTTTCTCGACTGTCCGTCCGACAACTAGTAACGTAAATTTCATTTTCTGTCTTGTTTTAATTTATTCTTTTTGCAAAGATAAGGATTATCCTTACCTTTGCCAGTAAGAAAACGTATTTAAAACAAGAAATAAAATGGACGAAAAAGTTGTTAAGGATTTAATCGATCGCTTGATTGATTTATCGTTTGCAGAAGATATCGGCGATGGCGACCATACCACATTATCGTGTATCCCTGCCGATGCTATGGGAAAATCAAAACTTCTGATAAAGGAAGAAGGTATTCTTGCCGGTATTGAAGTGGCAAAAGAAGTATTCCACCGTTTTGATCCTGAAATGAAAGTGGAAGTTTTCATTGAAGACGGTACACATGTAAAGCCGGGTGACGTAGCTATGGTGGTAGAAGGAAAGATCCAGTCATTGCTTCAGACCGAACGACTGATGCTGAACATTATGCAGCGTATGAGTGGTATTGCTACGATGACACACCGTTATGTAGAACGTCTGCAAGGAACCAAGACTCGTGTGCTCGACACTAGAAAGACAACACCGGGTATGCGTATTCTTGAAAAAATGGCTGTTAAAATCGGTGGTGGTGTAAATCATCGTATCGGTCTGTTTGACATGATTCTGTTGAAAGACAATCATGTGGATTTTGCCGGTGGTATTGATAAGGCTATCACGCGTGCCCGTGAATACTGCAAGGCTAAAGGTAAGGATCTGAAAATTGAAATCGAGGTACGTAACTTCGACGAATTGCAGCAGGTTCTCGATTTGGGTGGAGTAGACCGTATCATGCTTGACAACTTTACTCCGGCAGATACACGTAAGGCTGTAGAAATGGTAAACGGACGTGTAGAGCTTGAGTCATCGGGTGGCATTACTTTCGATACACTGCGCGATTACGCAGAATGTGGTGTTGATTTCATTTCCGTAGGTGCTTTGACACATTCTGTAAAAGGTCTTGATATGAGCTTTAAAGCATGCTGATAAAGTGTGATTAATTTGTACAAGGTTTCAGAAATACCTTCCAAGTCTTTTTGAAGTTTTGTACTGAAAATTTTCTGCTGATGTTTTTTCAGAAATATGCTGACATTATTCTGAAAGAACAGGACGTTTCCTCCTTTTCCCGCTTTTGTCTTTTATATATGATATGAAAAGAATTAAAGCAGGAAAAGGGGGATTTTTTCTATTTTTTAAACCATTGATTCTGATTGCTTTTTCTTGTATCTTTGATTGTTTGTTCTAAATCGAAGATTATGAGTCACGACACCTATCAATTCCTTCTTTATGCTATGTCTGTGGCAGGCGCGGTAGTATTTGTGGCACTTTATTTTGTGAGGGCAGGATATGGTATGTTCCGTACATCCTCGTGGGGAATCTCTTTGCCTAATAAGTTAGCTTGGATGCTGATGGAGGCTCCGGCTTTCGTTATTATGCTGTGGGGGTGGCTGTCTAGTGATATTGACGTTTTTGCTCCTCAGTTTGTCTTTGCCTGCCTGTTTTTGTTGCATTATTTTCAGCGTTCGTTTGTTTTCCCGCTGCTGATGAGAGGCAAAAGTCGTATGCCGGTTGCCATTGTAGCTATGGGGATTGTCTTTAATATACTGAACGGTATGCTGCTCATAACAAGTTTCTTTTCTTATCCGTCTGCTGAAGATTTGTATGCTGAAGGCTGCGGCTATTGGATGCACTCTTTCCCTTGGATAGGCTGGCACTGTTTATCGCCGGAATGAGTATCAATCTTCATTCGGATTATGTAATCCGTCATTTGCGGAAGCCAGGCGATACGAAACATTATCTGCCGCAGAAAGGGTTTTACCGTTATGTTACGTCTGCCAATTATTTGGGTGAACTGATTGAGTGGACAGGTTTTGCCTTGTTGACAGCTTCGCCTGCTGCATGGGTTTTTGTGTGGTGGACAGCTGCCAATTTAGTACCTCGTGCTGATGCCATCTATCGGCGTTATCGTGAAGAGTTTGGATGTGAAGCCCTTAAAGACAAAAAGAGAATTATTCCTTATATATATTGAGAGTTCGCCTTAGAATTCTTGTTCATACGTTGAAAGATGAGCAGATCTCTTGAGATTTTATGAGGGCTTTCTCATCTGTGATGTTTATTTTAATCAGATTGTTATGAATTCAAAACTATTTACTCCGGTGAAATTGGGACCATTGACGTTGCGCAATCGTACCATCCGTTCAGCAGCTTTCGAAAGTATGTGCCCTGGAAATAAACCGTCGGAACAGCTACTCGATTATCATCGTTCGGTAGCTGCCGGAGGAGTGGGTATGACGACTGTAGCCTATGCAGCTGTTACTCGTAGTGGCTTGTCGTTCGACCGCCAGCTATGGATGCGTCCGGAGATTGTATCTGGTCTCCGTCGGCTCACCGATGCGGTTCATGTAGAAGGAGCAGCTGCCAGCATTCAGCTGGGGCATTGCGGAAATATGTCGCATAAAAGCATTTGTGGTTGTCTGCCCGTAGGAGCCAGCAGTGGTTCAATCTTTATTCGCCCACGTTTGTGCGCGGGCTTCGTGCCGATGAGTTGCCGGAAATGGCTCGTGCGTATGGCAGAGCTGTTTGTCTGGCACGCGAGTCCGGATTCGATGCTGTGGAAATACATGCCGGACATGGCTACCTGATCAGTCAGTTTCTTTCTCCTGCCACCAATCATCGTAAGGATATCTTCGGAGGTTCACTGGAAAATCGGATGCGCTTTATGGATATGGTAATGGATGAAGTGATGACAGCTGCTGGTAATGACATGGCTGTACTGGTGAAGATGAACATGCGCGACGGTTTCCGTGGCGGAATGGAGTTGGAGGAATCGCTACAGGTGGCACGCAGATTACAGCAGTCGGGAGCCCATGCTCTGGTCTTGAGTGGCGGTTTTGTAAGTAAAGCGCCGATGTATGTAATGAGGGGAGAAATGCCTATCCGTAGCATGACACATTATATGACTTGCTGGTGGCTGAAATATGGTGTTCGTCTGGTGGGGAAATGGATGATTCCTTCAGTGCCTTTCCGCGAAGCTTATTTTCTGGATGATGCGTTGAAATTTAGAAAAGCGCTGGATATGCCGTTGGTATATGTAGGTGGTCTGGTTACCCGTCGGAAGATTGATGAGGTACTTAACGATGGTTTTGAAGCCGTACAAATGGGTCGTGCATTGCTTAATGAACCAGGATTTGTAAACCGTATGCGCATGGAAGAAAATGCCCGTTGCAGTTGTAAACATAGTAATTATTGCATAGCCCGTATGTATACACTTGATATGGCATGTCATCAACACCTGCAGGAAGAATTGCCGGATTGCTTGAAAAAAGAAATTGAACGCATAGAGAGTAGAGGTTGATATGAGAAAAGGACTAGCGATAATAACAGGAGCAGACGGTGGTATGGGAACGGAAATAACCCGTGCGGTAGCTTTGGCTGGATATTGTGTGGTAATGGCATGTTATAATGCTGAAAAAGCTGAGGTTAAGCGGAAGCTTTTGATAGAGGAAACAGGTAATGCTGATATTATGGTGATGTCGATAGATTTGTCCTCGCTGGCTTCTGTAAACGCTTTTGCCTGCCGGATGCTGGAGCGTGGAGACAGGCTGGATTTGCTGATGAATAATGCCGGGACGATGGAAACCGGACTCCATATAACGGAAGATGGGCTGGAGCGTACGGTAAGTGTTAATTATGTGGGACATTATTTGCTGACTCGCAAATTATTACCGCTGATGGGTAAGGGGAGCCGTATCGTCAATATGGTATCTTGTACGTATGCGATAGGGAAACTGGATTTTCCTGATTTTTTCATAAAGGGGAAGAAGGGCAGCTTTTGGCGGATTCCTGTATATAGCAATACGAAACTGGCGCTTACACTCTTTACCTTCGAATTGTCGGAACGTCTGAAAGAGCGGGGAGTTGTAGTCAATGCTGCTGATCCAGGTATCGTTTCGACAGACATTATCACCATGCATATGTGGTTCGATCCGTTGACTGATATTTTCTTCCGCCCTTTTATCCGTACACCTCGGCAAGGAGCTGCTACAGCAATCTGCCTTTTACTCGATGAAGAGGCCGGTAAACGCACTGGTACGTTGAATGTCAGCTGTCGACCTAAGGTTTTATCGGAAAAGTACACTCATCATCGCCAGTCGCAGGAGCTTTGGGAGCGGACTGAGGAGATTGTTGCAAAATGGTTATAACCGGATAGTCAGAAGAAAGGGAGTGCTTCGATTTTTCATGCTGAGTATGGTTATTTTTATTTAGAGTAGAACTTATATTGTTTAGTAGAATTTTTTCATTTGTTTATGTATGTCTGAAGGAGCGTGTTTTGTATTGTCTTACCAACCTGTTTTTTGCGTGATGGTTTTTATAATCAAGTGATTAGGTATATCTGTCAGACGCTAATAAATAAAAAAGGGATGTGGTGAAGTTAGAACTGTTTGCGTATATCATGCTTTGATTATAATTTACAGAAATAAAAAAAGCCGATTCAAATTTTGTTTGAACAGAAGTGCCCTCAAAAGTTTTGTGTTTAACTTTTGAGGGCACTTCTGTTTCACTTTGATACGGCTTTAATGTTATAAGGTTTATTGTTAATATGCATTCTTTTCGCCATGAATAGCATTTCTGACAGTTTTATATATGATATAGATATCAAGCCAGAAACTCCAGTGCTCAATATACCAGATATCTCCTATTACACGGCCTTCCATATCTTTCAGCTCTTTTGTTTCTCCGCGATATCCTGTAACCTGACTCCAACCGGTAATTCCTGGTTTTACGAAGTGGCGTACCATGTATTTGTTTATCAGTTTAGAGTACTCTTCGGTATGTTTTAGCATATGAGGGCGTGGTCCTACTACACTCATGTCTCCCAGCAGTACATTAATAAACTGAGGAAGTTCATCGATGTTTGTCTTACGCATAATATTTCCCCAGCGTGTTTTTCGGGGGTCATCTTTTGTAGCTTGAAGCGTATCTGCTTCGGCATTGACTTTCATCGAACGGAATTTATAGCAATAGAATTCTTTATCATTTAATCCGTTACGCTTTTGACGGAAGAAGATTGGTCCCGGCATGGTTAATTTTGTAATGATTGTTACAATAATTAATATGATTGGGAATAAAGTGCATAAGAATAACAGTGAGAAAACAATATCAAATGTACGTTTCAGGAATTTATTTTCCGGATAGCTTAATGGGTATGTACGTAAGCTAAGGTAAGGTACGTTACCTATCATGTTAAAGTATACTCGGTTATGTAGGTAATTGTGTAGGTTAGGTACACTAAAAAAGTGTACCAGGTTGTTCTCACAATAATTGATAATTGGTACAATAATTTCGCTACGGTGTGATGGAAGACAACAGAATAGATAATGTATATATGAGTTTTTTTTCAAATAATTTTGGACTTCCTCTGGACGTCCTAGATAGCAGCATTGTGAGGGCATTTCTGGATTCGGCTTATCATCGAAATATCCATTAACTTTATAACCTGTAGATGGATCATCCGATAATTCATGATACATTTCAATATTATTAGAAGTGCTTCCAACTAATACGACATAACGTATATTCTTTCCTTGACTACGAAAACGTTTTAAGATATCTCTAAATGTAAGTCGGAAAAGGCTTAGCAGAAGAAATAATGTTGAAATATAGGCTGGAAAAAACAAGAGAACATATATTCATGAATTTACCAACACTTAAAACTGTACCTGTCAATATTGAAAAATAAAAAAACATTACGGAATACACGCATGATTATCTGATATGGATATATTTTGCGCAGGTGTAAGACTACTCCTCCTTGAATGCTACATATTAGATAGCATAATATAATTATGATTAAAACTTGAGGTAGTGTAGCTGTTAGTTCAGTATATTTCCCCCTATAAATGGTCCATAGGTAAAAGATATAAAATAATCCACTACAAATACATAATTCCCCTAAAAGAACACACGCTTTTATTATGCTATTGTAGCGTACCATATTATTTGTATAATTCTCCATAACTAAATTGTAATAGGTTAAACTTAATATTGTATTTTTTATCTATGTAATGTATTATGCATAAAAAATTTCAACAAATATATGTTTTGTCTATTTAATAAACAAATAAATCTAATCAATAGTTCGTTAAAAATTCGCCAAAGCCTAAGCTGCTCTGGCAGTAAATAAAATGAGTTCTTTGAAAAGTTTGTCAATAACTTGCGGGTCTGGGCTAATCCCAAACACGCAAAATAAATCGTTCAAGCATATAAGCATTGTGTATGAAAGACTTGCAGGAGGATATGGAATAGGTTATTCCGAGCCTCTTACATGCCGCTTTGGCCAAGTTGACAGCAGCAAGCGATGCATTGAAGTG
>ENA-OQJS01000113-OQJS01000113.1-human-gut-metagenome-genome-assembly--contig:-NODE-113-length-15154-cov-0.924669_pt1 | contig 15154 bp, 23 predicted proteins | sample MGYA00242598_ERZ504764 | MGnify/ENA primary metagenome ERZ504764 (study PRJEB26092, sample SAMD00036368) | human gut metagenome | host: Homo sapiens | study: EMG produced TPA metagenomics assembly of...
AGCCCGAAAGCATCGACGTATGAATACCCTGCGCATCCCACGAACAACACAACGAATGCGCAGCCTGCTGATTCGACGGAAGACTGACGAATCTCAAGCGGCGGACGCGAAGCCGGAATCGGATCGCCAACCTTGAAACTTGAATTCCTTGCACATCTCACGCAACTGCGTGACCAGATCCTTCCACTGACGGATGCGCAGCCAACTCAAATACTCAGTCTTGCAAATCCTACGAAGCGCGGAATTGCTCGGCTCGCCATCAGCTTGGAACACGCGATCCCACAAGTTCAACGCGGTCAGAAAATCACTGGACGGATCGGCATACCGGTTATGAATGCGGTCGGCTCCTCACGATTCTCATCCGGACGTTCGCGGGATCCTGCAAACTTAGGAACGCGACCACCACCAGCACTGCGGCCAACGTGTTCGGCGTGGTCGACTTCGCAGCTCGATGATCATACGGCCCAAACGCACGTCGATCGGAATGCGTGCAAGGATGCGACCTGTATGCGTCAGCACAACCTCGCCATGCTTGCGCGCCACGGCCTTCAACTCGGTCAACTCATTGAAACCATCAGACACCGCCTTCATATCAGGCGGATCGATAAAGCCGAAATCCGTAACATCCTGCGCGGTACGAGCCACACCCACCGACAGCATATGCAATACGACCGCACCCAACGACGTGCGCAGAATCTCAGGCTCCGTGAATTCCGGGCGCGTCTCGAAATCCTCACGAGAATACAAGCGAATCGCAATACCATCGGCAATACGACCGCAACGACCCGAACGTTGGTTCGCGCTCGCCTGACTGATCGGTTCAATCGGAAGCCGTTGCACTTTCGCGCTCTTCGAATAACGTGAAATACGAGCGGTGCCAGGGTCGACCACATAACGAATGCCCGGCACCGTCAACGACGTTTCGGCCACATTCGTAGCGATCACAATACGCTGATGGTCATGCGGCTCAAACACGCGATGCTGCTCCTTGGAGGACAACCGCGCGAACAACGGCACGATCTCAATCGCATCAGGACGACGCATATCAATGGCACGCGGACCATAATGATGGCGCAGCGCATTCTCAAAATCATGAATGTCGCGCTCGCCCGAGGCGAACACGAGAATATCGCGCGGTCCACGGTCATGACTCGAATGAATCACCAACTCGGCACAGGCGCGCGCCACCGCCGTCGGCATGTCAACGTTCGGCTCGCGGGAATCCTTCGCGTCAGGAGCGGCCGACAACGTTTCATAGTCGGCATCGCCCGGCATCGCGCCCGTTTCAAAACCGGGTACGGAACGCATCAACGCCGGAGCGGTGCCCAGCGGCTCATACACGACCTGCACGGGGTAGGTTCGTCCCGAAACCTCGATAACCGGCACTTTCGTATGCAAAGCGTGCTCGAAATGCTCCTGGAACTTCACCGAATCAATCGTCGCCGACGTGATTACCAATTTCAGGTCACGTCGTTTCGGCAATAGCGCAGTCAAATAACCGAGCAGAAAGTCAATATTGAGACTACGTTCGTGCGCCTCGTCGATAACGATCGTATCGTATTGCATCAGTTTCGGATCGCGTTGAATCTGCGCCAACAGAATGCCGTCGGTCACCACGCGAAGACGGGTCTTCGGTGAGCTCTCATCGGTGAAACGCACCTGATAGCCGACCTCGTCGCCCAAACGCACGCCCATCTCCGCGGCGATACGTTCGGCCACGGTACGAGCGGCCAGCTACGCGGCTGCGTGTGCACAATCTGCCTGCCATGCGATCCACGGCCCAATTCCAACAGAATCTTCGGCAGCTGCGTGGTCTTACCGGAACCCGTCTGACCAGACACAATCACGACTTGGCTCGACTTCACCGCCTCGGCAATATCGCTACGTGCAGCGGAAACCGGCAGTTGGGAAGGATATTCGAATTTCATGCCTTCATAACCTCGATAACGCGGAAGCCCTTCGAACTCGCGTACTTACTTACCTCATAACCATCGCCAAGCTGCGTGGCAAGCCACGGAATCAACGAATCCGACCCCAAATTCTTCTGCACCACCAAATAGGCGGCGCCACCCGCATTCAAACGTGGTAGCCACGTCATCAACAACTCATGCAGCACATCCTTGCCAACACGAATCGGCGGATTCGACCAAATCAGATCAAACGTCATATCCGAAGGGATCTCATCGGCGGTGACCGCATGAACGTTCCTCACACCATTGAGCTCGGCATTGCGACGCGTCAGATCCAACGCGCGTTCATTCACGTCCAACGCCCAAATATCAGCCTTCGGCGAAGCAAAACCAAGTGTCAACGCAATCGGACCCCAACCGCAACCCAGATCAAGGAACGTACCCTCCTCAGGAGCTCCGGAGCCTGACGAAGCAGCACGGACGTTCCCAAATCCACGCGATTGCCGGAAAACACGCCATTGGAAACCTCAACATCGGCCTCATTGCCTCGCAACACAACATGCAGCCTCTTACGTACATCCTTCGACTGCGGATCAGCCGCGAAATACTGTTCGGCCTGTGCCATACCCACTCCTTGCAAACGCTCGCCTCCGGCATCACGCAAGCCACGCTCATCCGCGTGGCGAATGCCCGATACCCATGTCTCTAGAGAATGATGATAATAAAGACACCATAGTTTAACCGTGAGAGGTGCCATTGAGCCAAGAAAACGACATCGAGCATAGCATGAGCGCCAACGACGTGTCAGGCGTGCTCGCCGACCAGTCCGAAGTGCTGCTTGATACCAACGGCGAGAACCATTTCAACGAATCCCATGACGAACAATGGCAGGAACGCGAATCCCGCAATGCGTTGAAGCATGTGTCCGGACTCGGCGAAATGCAAGACGTCACCGAAGTCGAATACCGAAAAGTCCGCCTCGAACGCGTCGTGCTCGTCGGCGTGTGGTCCAGCCGTGAAACCACACAGGCACAGGCCGAAGAATCATTGAGAGAACTTGCCGCGCTCGCCGAAACCGCCGGCGCCGTGGTATGCGACGGCCTGCTGCAGCATCGTATCAAGCCGGACGCAGCTACATACGTTGGCTCCGGCAAAGCCCGCGAACTCGCCGGAATCGTGGCGCAAGAGGAAGCCGACACCATCGTTGTGGACGACGACCTGCCGCCAAGCCAACGCCGCGCCTTGGAAGACGCCACCAAAGTGAAGGTCGTGGATCGCACTGCCGTGATCCTCGACATTTTCGCCCAACATGCGACCTCACGCGAAGGCAAAGCCCAAGTGGAACTGGCACAACTCCAGTACATGCTGCCACGACTGCGAGGCTGGGGCGGATCACTGTCACGACAGGCAGGCGGCCGCGCCGCAGGAGACGCGGGCATCGGCTCGCGAGGACCTGGCGAAACGAAAATCGAAATGGACCGCCGTGTGATCCGAAGCCGCATCGCCAAACTCCGCAAACAGATCGAACAGATGGCTCCCGCGCGTGACGTCAAACGTGGCGCTCGCCGTCGTTTCGGATTGCCGACCGTTGCCGTGGTTGGATATACGAACGCGGGCAAATCGTCGTTGACGAATCGGTTGACGGATCAGCGGAATTGGTGGAGAACGCGCTGTTCGCCACATTGGACACCGCAGTGCGCAGGGCGCGTGCCAAAGATGGACGTCAATATGCGTACGTCGATACCGTCGGGTTCGTGCGTCGACTGCTACGCAGCTGATTGAAGCGTTCAAATCCACGCTGGAGGAGGTTTCCGAAGCCGATCTGATCGTGCATGTGGTGGACGGCTCGCATCCGGACCCGTTCTCGCAAATCGACGCGGTCGACGATGTGCTTTCCGACATCGACGGCGTCGAAACCATTCCCACGATTATCGTGTTCAACAAGGCCGACCGTATGGATGAGGCCACACGCGAGCGTATCGAGGCGTTGATGCCGGAAGCGTACATCGTATCGGCGTTTTCCGGCGAAGGCGTCGACGAGCTGCGTATGCAGGTGGAATCCATGCTGCCGACGCCGAACGTGCATGTCGAGGCGTTGCTGCCATACACTGCCGGTTCGCTGGTGTCGCGCGTACGTGAATACGGCAAAGTGATCAACGTCGAATACCGTGACGACGGTATGATGCTCGAAGCGGAAGTGGACGATCATTTGGCTGCGCAAATCGTGGAACAGTCAATCGGCTGAAAACCTTGCAAAACAGTGCAACGCAGCGGACACAGCGTTTGTGAGCGCTCACATCTTTTGTGATGCATATCACTTTTCATTATTTGCAAGTCGTGTTATAACGCCTTGAAACGTCATGCTGTGTGGATAAAGTAAAGATGAAATTCTAAGAGAAAACCTGCTACCAGCGGGACATTCTTTCTTATAAGAGAGGTAAGCACATGGTGGATTCACCAATCAAGCCCACAAAGCTCGCTATCATCGGTGCCGGCGCAGTCGGCTCCACTCTCGCTTTCGCTGCCGCTCAGCGTGGCGTCGCACGTGAGATCGTGCTCGAAGACATTGCCAAGGAACGCGTCGAAGCCGAAGTACTCGACATGCAGCACGGCTCCAGCTTCTTCCGACCGTGTCCATCGCAGGCTCCGATGATCCGGAAATCTGCCGCGACGCCGACATGATCGTCATCACCGCAGGTCCGCGTCAGAAGCCGGGTCAGTCCCGTCTCGAACTGGTCGGTGCCACCATCAACATTCTCAAGGCCATCATTCCTGGCCTCGTGAAGGTCGCTCCGAACGCCATCTACATGCTCATCACCAACCCGGTCGACATCGCCACCCACGTGGCCCAGAAGATCTCCGGCCTGCCGGCCAACCAGGTCTTCGGCTCCGGCACCAACCTCGACTCCGCCCGTCTGCGCTTCCTGATCGCCCAGCAGACCGGCGTCAACGTCAAGAACGTGCACGCCTACATTGCTGGCGAACACGGCGACTCCGAAGTGCGCTGTGGGCCTCCGCCACCATCGGTGGCGTCCCGATGTGCGACTGGACCCCGCTGCCGGGTCACGCTCCGCTCGACGCCGAAGTTCGTGAGCAGATTCACCAGGACGTCAAGAACGCCGCCTACAAGATCATCAACGGCAAGGGCGCAACCAACTACGCCATCGGCATGTCCGGCGTTGACATCATCGAAGCGTCATGCGCGATTCCAACCGCATCCTGCCGGTGAGCTCCATGCTCCACGACTTCCACGGCATCTCCGACGTCTGCATGTCCGTGCCGACCCTCCTCAACCGTTCCGGCGTCAACACCGCCATCAACACCCCGGTGTCCGACCGCGAGCTTGCAGCCCTTACGCGTTCCGCAGAGACGCTGAAGGAAACCGCTGCCCAGTTCGGCTTCTGATAAAAACGCGGTAACGGAGTGCCAGCTGCGTTACACGGAATTCAACGTACCTCTGTACGCCTTCATTCCGTGCGCCTTGCTGTCACACGCGTTACCGCGTTTTTTATTGTTTTCTGGCGGTACGGAGTGCTAGCTGCGTTACCGCTTTTGGTTGCTTGGGTATTGACAGGCGATTGATCAGTCGTTAGACTGCAAAAAGAAATAAAGGAAACCCCGGCCTATGGCTGGGGTTTCTTGCGTTTTGAGAGCAATGAAAATGGTATTGAGAAACAATTTCAATAAGTTTCTTAATCGGGCTGAAAGATTAAGCATATGGCACATGACCACGCGCACGGATCGATAGCGAACACAGGAGCGGAACATCAAAAACGGCTCATGATGTCGCTCGGTCTCACCTCGACGGTATTCATAGCGGAAGTCATCAGCGCGGTCATCACAGAATCGTTGGCGCTGCTCGTTGATGCCGGACACATGCTCACCGACATGTCCGTACTCATCGCATCAACCGTCACCGCAATACTGATGCAACGCAAGCCCAGCAACAAACGCACCTGGGGCTGGGCAAGGCTCGAAGTGCTAACAGCGGCAGTCGGAGCCCTCATCCTCCTCATCGTAGGTATCTATGCGCTTGTGGAAGCCGGCATGAGACTTTTCGGCGGATCTGCCGACGAAGTAAACGACGTGCGATTGCTGCTCTTCATGGGCATACTCGGCCTCGCGGCCAATATCGGATCAATCTTTATCCTCGCATCGCAAAGCGAAGACAACATGAACATGAAAGCGGCATTCCTTTGAAGTCATGAATGACGCTTTAGGGTCCGTTGCCGTAATCGTATCGGCAAGCGTGCTCATCTGCACCGGCTGGGCCGGATTCGACGCTGTGGCAGGTGGCATCATCGCACTCATGATGATCCGCGAGCCATCAAACTGTTGCGCAACGCGGTTCGCGTGCTTCTCGAAGAAACCCCCAACGGTCTTGATCTCGATGAAGTGCGTTCCCACTTGGAACAAGTGCCGCATGTTGTGGCGGTACACGACATCCACGCGAGCATCGTATCCACAGGCATGCCGATCTTCATGGCGCATGTTGTGGTCGAACAAGGACTCACCATGAAAGAAGCGGCGGAAATACTCGCACAACTACAAGATTGCCTGCGCGAACATTTCCCCGTATCCGTACCTCATACCACCTTCCAACTCGAACCGGAAGGATACAGTTCGACCAGCAAATCCGAAATGCATTCCTAAACATTCTTAAATGACCGGTGCGTTTACCGGAAAAGAATCGCGCCCACAAAGATGGAGTCTTTGTTTATGGCTTCATCTTTGTGGGCGCGATTTCAATGGCGTTGAATAGTCTAACGTCAGATTTTGCGGAGCACGGTGACCACCTTGCCCATGATCTCAGCATGCGTGCCATCGATAGGGGAGTAGGCGGGATTGTGCGGAATGAGCCAGACATGGCCATGATCCTTGCGGAACGTTTTCACCGTGGCTTCATCGTCGAGCAGCGCCGCCACAATATCTCCATTTTCCGCGGTGTTCTGCTCGCGTACCACCACAAAATCACCATCGCAGATAGCCGCGTCAATCATGGAGTCGCCATGCACTTCAAGCATAAACAGATTGCCGGTGCCAGTGAGACGTTCCGGCAGACGCATCACATCGTCCACATGCTGCTCGGCGGTGATGGGCACGCCTGCCGCGATGCGTCCCACCAAGGGGACATCGCGGGAAGCCATGATGGATCCGCTGGAATCAGATTGGCTCGGGAATGGGATGACCTGCGCTACTTTGCCGGGCGAAACCTCGTCATCGTCGAAACTCACGACTTCGATGGCTCTGCCCTTGTTCGCGTTCATGCGAATGAAGCCCTTGTCGTCAAGCACTTGCAACTGGTGTTTGACGGATGACGGACTTTTAAGCCCTGCGGCTTCGCCGATTTCGCGGAATGAGGGAGCGAACCCCTGCTCGACGAGATGTTTTTTGATGGCGCCAAGCACCTTGCGCTGACGGTCGGTCAGCGTGCTTTCATCCGGACGCTCGGCATCCTTTTTGGGCGTGAATGGGACGGTGCTCACGGTGGGCTCCTTTCAGGTCTTAGGCAAGCATAACGCGAAACGCCGAGAAAATCAAACATCTGTTCGAGGTGTGTCTGCAATTATCGAACATTTGTGCCATACTCAGAACATGCGTTCGATAGAACAGCTGTTCGAGAAGGAGTGGCGTGATGGATCGTGTGCCGAAGGCTCATGGCGTTGATTTCAAAGTCTGGGCGGATCGACTGGCCGTAATCATGATGCTGATGGTGCTCGCATGGTGTTTGGCTGGATTGATGATGCCTGCACGCGCGCAGTCAGATCCCGGAGCGACGCCGGTGGTGGTATATACCGTCCAGCCGGGCGATACGTTGTGGGGGTACGCTGCGCGTATTACGCCTGATGGTGGCAATGTTGCGGATACTGTGGACGAGCTGGTACGACTGAATAATCTGGATTCAGTATCGCTTCGGGCCGGTCAAAGACTTATCGTTCCCGACGAGGTATGAACCCGCGCAAGATTGGCCTAGTTCAATGGTTCAGGCTATTCTTGACACCATGCATTGCCCTTTTTGTCAGAATCCAGATACCAAGGTGGTCGATACCCGCATCAGCGATGACGGCCATTCCATCCGCCGTCAGGCGTGAATGACCCGGAATCGATCTCCAAGCGTTTCAACCACGCTAGAGACCACTATGTTGTTGGTGGTGAAGCGTTCCGGCAACGTTGAGCAGTTCGATAGGAACAAGGTGATTTCTGGTGTTCGCAAGGCATGCCAGGCCGTCCGATCAAGGAAGACGATTTGAAGGCTCTTGGCCAGCAGGTCGAAGAGGATCTTCGTGCCCGAGGACTGGCTCAAGTCAAATCCGACGAGGTCGGCAGGGCCATTTTGAAACCGTTGCGTGATCTTGATGAGGTCGCGTATATGCGATTCGCCAGTGTATACCAGAATTTTGAGAATCTTGAGGATTTCCAGAACGCGATCGACGAGCTGAAGGCCGATGCGCTGAAGTAGGTTCGAACGGTTGCGAACGCATATGATAATGCGTTTGTTTTGGCTGAAATGGACTTGGTAGCGCAAAACTGGGCGATTACGGCAAACGGCATTAGGGTTCATGCATTGTGGGGGTTCCAGCCAATAAGTGATTGGAACCCCCACAATGCATTCGTATCGTAGTGGCGTTTGCCGGATTGGGATCGTCAGCTGATCACACGCATACGGATCGTGCCTTCGATGGCTGCGAGTTCGTCCAAAGCCTTCTGGCTGGGGCGCTGGGCCACATCGGTGACCACATAGCCGATTTCGCCTTCGGTGCCCAGTGCCTGTGCCGCGATGTTGATATTCTCTTCTCCGAGCACACGGTTCACCTTGCAAGTACGCCAGGCAAATTCGCGTGAAGATGCGCGATGCGGAAGTTCGAACGAATATCAGACAGTGTGATCTGCGGAAGATTCACGGACAACATGGTGGATCCCCTGAACCAATAATCCTCAAGACGCTGTGAGACGAACTGTCCGATGGACTTCTGGGCTTCAAGCGTAGACCCGCCAATATGCGGGGTCAGAATCATATTGTCTTCATCCGCAAGGCTCGTCAAAAACTCGTCGCCGCTCTTCTTCGGCTCGACAGGGAACACATCCACTGCGGCGCCCGAAATGTGGCCGGAGTCCAAATGCTTCTTCAGAGCGTCCAAATCAGCCACAAAACCGCGGGAAGATTGATGAAGATCGAATCCTGCTTCATATGCGCGAACTGGTCCTCACCGAAGAAACCGGTATTGGACTTGCGGCCATCGACATGCAGTGTGACCACATCGGACTGTTCGAGCAGTTCGTTCAGCGTGGAGCAACGATGGGCATTGCCCATGGCAAGCTTCTCTTCAATGTCGTAGAACACCACGCGCATGCCAATGCCTCGGCGATGACGGAAAGCTGAGATCCGATATTGCCGTAGCCGATGATGCCGAGCGTCTTGCCTCGCACTTCATGAGAGCCGGAAGCAGACTTGTCCCACATACCGTGCTTCATATGATGGGTATGCGCAGGAATGCGGCGCATCAGGCAAATGATGTCGCCGATAACCAGTTCCACCACGGAGCGAGTGTTGGAATATGGGGCATTGAACACGGCGACGCCGTGCTTGCCCGCATAGTCGAGATCGACCTGATTGGTGCCGATGCAGAAGCAGCCGACGGCCGTGAGCGTCGGACGTGCGTCGATGACTTTGCTGGTCACGCTGGTTTTGGAGCGAATGCCCAGCAGATCAACGTCTTCCAAGGCGTCGATGAGTTCATCTTCGTTGAGGGCGCCCTGAGGCACTCGACTTCGAAGCCGTGGTCACGCAGTGACTGTGCCGCGTCAGGATGAATATTTTCAAGTAACAATGCTTTAGGCATGGTTCCTACCTTATAGCTTGAGCAGTTTTTCGTCTGCATTTGTCCGGATATAAGCAGACGTTGTGTCGGTCTGGTCATGGCGACGTATAAATCGGCTGCGGCCACAATGCGTGAGGGGGCATTCTCCTCGATGCTTCCCGGCTGCACCACCATCACTGCGTCGTATTCCAAGCCTTTCACCATTTGCGTGGAACAAACGGTGACCTGTTCATCCCAAGAGCTCTGCGCATCGAGACGGTCGAACTCCTTCGCCGTCAATGTTTCGCGAAGCTGTTCGTACACCCGCCTGCGCAACGGCTTGACCATATCGTCAGGTGCGATGATGGCCACGCGTCCGGTGCCATCGGAGGAGACGAATGCGCGGACCAGATCGACGGTCTGCTGTGCCACGCATCGGCAATCAGACTGTCGTCGGCCAGAGTGAGGCGCTTGACCGAATCCGGCACGCCACGCACCGCATTGACGGTGGAGATGTACAATCCCTCCGTTGCCGCGAAATCACAGGCGAGCTGCGACACTTCCTTCGGATTGCGGTAATTAATCGTCAATTCGTTGAGTTGCCAATTGTGGGGTCCGAACAACGGATCCATCATACGCCGCCACGAACGGGTGCCGCCCAATGCGGAGGTTTGCGCAACATCGCCCACAATGGTGAACGAACGCGACGGGCAACGGCGGATGAGCATGCGCCAATCCATGGCGGTGAGTTCCTGAGCTTCATCGACAACGATATGCCCATATGTCCATTCACGGTCTGCGGCGGCGCGCTGCGCGGTGAGTTCCGCGTCCATCCCGTTGATATTGTCGACCAACATCTGCGAAGTGACGATGCCGGAGCCGATGCCAGCTTGAGCCAGCGTATCTTGCGCGAACTGCTCCTCCTCGGCGCGCTTGGCGTCCAACGCCTTTTGGCGGGCGACCGCTTTGGGGTCGGGGCCAAGCAGTTCCATGGCTTCATCCAGCAGCGGAATATCGCTGACGGTAAACGGCGACCCTTTGGGGCGAACCAATGCTTCGATATCGCGTTCCTCAAGCCATGGTGCGAAGCGACGAAGCTGCTGCGGCTTGCAGAACAGTTGGTCGATAAGCCATTCGCCGGTCATCGGCAACCATGCGAGATTCAACGTCTTGCGCAAGGTGTCATTCATGCGCAACTGCTGCATCACATCCGTCAACTCCGCCTGCTCCGGCTCGTAATCAAGCTTGTCCACATAACGGTTGCGCATGGCGATCAACATGCTATGCACGAAAGTTTCGCGTGCTTTGTTGTGCTGCTGTCGCGTGCGCTTGGCATCGGTGATGGCCTGTTCGATATCCGCGCGCACGATGGGCACTGCGAATCCGTTGATGCGGATCGACGGCAATGATGCGGGGACGCGTTCTCGTGCGGCAACGGCATTGGCGATGGCTTTGGACATACGACGTTCGCCCTTCAATTTCGCGGCGAACGGGTTGTCATGCGCCGTCGCGATCACGCCGGGGATCAGATCGGCGATGGTTCGGCGACCACTCCGGTCTCGCCGAGGGAGGGGAGCACCTGATCGATGTAATGCAGGAAGGTTGAGCTCGGTCCGACCACGAGCACACCGGAGCGTTCGAGCATTCGCCGATGCGTGTAGAGCAGATATGCCGCACGGTGCAGCGCCACGGCGGTTTTGCCGGTACCCGGTCCACCCTGCACCACCACGGCCTGGTTGAGGTCGGCGCGAATAATGCGATCCTGCTCGGCTTGGATGGTTGCCACGATATCGGTCATCTTGCCGGTGCGCTTGGCGTTCAACGATGCGAGCAGCGCGCCTTCGCCGGTCAGAGTGCCGTCCGAAGACGCCTGCCCGACCTGGTCGGAGTGCACATCGAGCACCTCGTCTTCAACGCCGACCACTTCACGGAAGCTGAGTGTGATATGGCGGCGCATTACGATATCGCCATGATTGGAAGGCGTCGCTTCGTAGAACGGACGTGCCGCGTCGGCTCGCCAATCGGTGAGGATCGGCTCGTGGTTTTCGTTGGACAGTCCGATACGCCCGATGTATCTGTGCGCACCGTGGACATCGTCGAGTCTGCCGAACACCAGGCGATCTTCGACGGCACGCAGCTGGGTGAGGCGATCCTCGTACATGGTGGCGAAGGAATCGCGTTCGGTGCGTTGCGTGGGCGATCCGTGCGAGCCGGCAGCACGCACGGTGTCGAGACGGGCACGAGCTTGGGCCCGCAGATCATCCAAGCGGCCGTACGCGCGGCTGACGGCCTGTTGTTCTTCACGCAACTGGGCGGAATAACTCGACATCTGCAATCCCTTCCTCACAAAACTTAGGCACTCCAATGTACCCCGAGGCTTCTACGAAAACCGACGAGGGCGAGTGCGACATAGCGAAGCAAGGATGAATTTACGGTAGTTGATTTGATGCCATTCGTTCAATGTGGGGAAAATCAACCTCAGCATTTGCTGATTTTTTCCATTTATGTGGGGATTTATGGTGATGCGTGGGGTAAAGTGGGGAAAGAGTTTTGGGTCTAGGTGTTCCCGCGCATCATGTAAGGAGGTGTGGCGATGGTTCAAAGCGTTGAAACCGAGCCCTTCTCCGACGATGGTTCGACGCAAGCGAGCGGTGTGATGGCTGGACTGCCTCCGCTGCTGGTTGGGAACATACACTCCAAAAATCGACGCCAAAGGACGTATGGCATTGCCTGCAAAATTTCGCAGCCAGCTGGGACCGGGCATGGTGATGGCCCGTGGTCAGGAGCGATGTGTCTATCTGTTGCCCCAATCGGAATTTCGCCGGATCGCATTGCAGATCCAGCGCACATCCATGGGAAACAAGGCTGCACGTGATTATTTGCGTGTGTTCCTTTCCGGCGCGGTTAATCAGGAGCCAGACAGGCAAGGACGTGTGCTCGTGCCGCAGATGTTGCGCGATTACGCGAATTTGGGAAGCGACATCGTGGTGATTGGCGTGGGGACCCGAGCGGAGATTTGGAACAAGCAGGCATGGGAGGAATATCTCGCCGAACAGGAGCAGGGATATTCCGATATTGCCGATGACGTATTACCGGCGGTGGAATTCTGATGACAGATGTAACGACCATACATCAGCCAGTGTTGCTGCGCGACTGCGTGGATCTGGTGGTCCCGGCGTTGGCGAGGCCAGGGTCGATTGCGGTGGATTGCACGCTTGGTTTGGCGGGGCATTCCACGGCTTTTCTCAAAGCGAGTCCGCAAGCGCGTCTGATCGGCATCGATCGAGACACGGAGGCGCTTTCGCTCGCCACGCAGCGAATGCGGATGGAAGGTCTTGCCGACCGCTTCATACCCGTGCACGCCGCATTCGACGATTTCGCGCAAGTGCTTGATGATCAGGGGATCGACCAGGTAAACGCCGTGTTCATGGATTTGGGATTGTCGAGTTTGCAGATTGACGAGACGGAGCGGGGATTCTCCTATTCTCACGATGCGCCTTTGGACATGCGTATGGACGTGACCCAGCCATTGACCGCCGAACAGATACTTGCTGAATATTCGTTCGCTGATCTGGTACGCATTTTCCGTACATATGGTGAGGAACGCTTCTCCAAGCAGATAGCCCGCGAAATCGTGCGTAGGCGTGAGATCGAACCATTGACCACATCGGGGCAGCTCAACCGATTGGTGGATGAGGTTGTGCCGCAAGCGCACCGTCCTGCGGGAAATCCCGCGAAACGTGTGTTCCAGGCATTACGTATTGAAGTCAACGGCGAGCTCGACAAATTGGCGGGGACGCTACCGCAGATCGCTAACCATCTTGCGGTGGGAGGACGTTTGGTGGTGGAGTCGTACCATTCGCTGGAAGACAAGACCGTCAAAACATTTATGAATCAAGGTCTGAAAGCTGACGTGCCCGCAGATATGCCGGTAATACCCCCGGATATGATGCCGTTCTTCAAAGAACTGACGCGAGGCGCCATCAAAGCGGCCGAGGAAGAAATCGCCATGAATCCAAGGTCGGCCTCTGTGCGACTGCGCGCAGTGGAACTGACCAGACCAATTCCTGAACGCTGGCGAAAACGATTCGACCAAGGCAATGATTACGCAAGCATGAAACGACAAGGAAGGAGGGGCTGAACGTGGCCGCACCAAGAACGATCGCATCAAACGCGGCTCCCGCAGGACGCCGGGACCAAACCGAAACCGCTGGCACCACTCGCCCTGAATTGCACGTCGTCAAAGGAACGCGGCCGAAGGCAACAGCGTCAAGCGAGGATTCGAACAGCTCATCCACATGGACGCGCACCAGAAGCACTCCATTGTTGCATCTGGTTATCGCCGTGGTGTTCCTCGGCGGATGTCTTCTGGGATCCTTAACGCTGCGTACCCAAATGGTGCAGCATTCCTTCGAGGCGAACCAGATTGAGTCGAACATTACCCGCCTGACCCAAGACGTGGAAGATGACCAGGCCAAGCTTGACGAACTTGAAGCCTCGCTGCCGAGCAAGGCCGAGGAAATGGGCATGGTGCCCCAAAAAGGCGCTCTAACGATTGATCTGAACGGCTACCAGCCAAGCGGAGACGACGCTCAGTGAATCCTTTTCACCGCACTTACGCACGTTTCCACAAGAAACTGCTTACGAAAACCATGGCCATCGGCGTCATTCTGGCGTTGATGGGCACGGCTTGCCTTATTCAATTGGCCAACATCCAGTTGATCAATGGCAAAACCATGGCGCAGGCCGCGGCGCAAAGCCGCACGATTACCGTGACTTTGAAGGCACGGCGCGGCAAAATCATGGACACGAACGGCTCGATTCTCGCGCAAAGCGTGGAGCGCTACACCATCATCGGCAACCCCGAGGAAGCACAGGCCTTCACTCCCACAACCTGCACCAAACAGACCGGAGACAACTGCCATCAGGTCGATGGCAAGCCGGTAGGTGCTACCGGAGCTGCGGCGGTAGCTAGACTCCTCGCTCCGGTACTGGACATGGACGCCACCGAATTGGGTGCCATGCTTTCGGGAACAGGCCAATATGCGGTACTCAAAAAAGATGTGACGCCGGCCGTTAAGCGCAAGATCTCCAAACTCAATCTGGGCGGTATCGTCTACGCGGAACTCAGCAACGAGCGCATCTATCCAACGGAACCCTGATGGGCGCACTGCTGGGAGGTGTCGACGGTGAAGGCAAAGGCGTAGCGGGCATCGAACAGATGGAAAACAAGACGTTGACAGGCGAAGACGGGTACCAAGTCTACCAACAAGGCAACAACGGCGTCGAAATCCCCGGAACCATGACCGAATCAAAAGACGCGGTCAACGGCTCCGATGTCACACTGACCATCGACCATGACGTGCAGTGGTACGTCGAAAAAGTGACTGGAGGAAAGCTGCACGAAATATAGTTCACCGTGGGGAGTCGCCGTGGTGCAGGACA
>ENA-OQJS01000114-OQJS01000114.1-human-gut-metagenome-genome-assembly--contig:-NODE-114-length-15052-cov-1.090988_pt1 | contig 15052 bp, 23 predicted proteins | sample MGYA00242598_ERZ504764 | MGnify/ENA primary metagenome ERZ504764 (study PRJEB26092, sample SAMD00036368) | human gut metagenome | host: Homo sapiens | study: EMG produced TPA metagenomics assembly of...
ATCCCTGTCGACTTGGTCGAGTGCTCAGTTCGATGATCTTCAGCAGCTTCATCACATCGTCACGGCCGGCGGGCAGGTCCATCAGCATGCCGACCATCAGCATGGCGACGAACGAGTTGGCGTTGGCGAGCGGCTCAACGAACGTGGCCACGACGGCGGGGATCTTCACATTGGCAAGCATGAGCACGATCATGACAGGTAGGTGTCGAACGGGATGGAGCCGAAGAAGCCTTTCGCCACGTTGCGTAGCAGCGCGTGGCGGGCGAGCCTGCGGGCGTCCTGTCCTTGGGCTTCACGTACGGCAGCACCGGAGCGTTCCCTGGTACTGCTCGCCCAGCGTCTTGCCTGGCTGGATGTGCAGGAGGGTCTGCGTCATGACGTTCGTGCCGGCCGCCACCATCACGCAGTTGCCGATGTCGAACATGGCCGCTGGCACGATCGCCGCGGTGCGAGAAACGCCTGTACCACAGGGAAGCAGAAGCAGCCGATGTTGAAGCCGGAACCGTTGAGCATGGTGAACGCGCGATCCTGCACAGGCGTGTAACGTGTGGTGAGGAAGATGAGCACGGGCGGGATGAACGCGACCACGAAGCCGAAGACGGAGATCCACAGCATGCTGGAATCATGCGGGTTCGTGGCGAACGAGTAGATGATGGCGCAGGGCAGAACCAGGTTGAACAGGGCGACCTGCATGATTGGCGGTCGTCGGTCGGTTTTTGATTGCGGCGCGTTTGACAGGTAGCCGGTGGAGGATGATGGCCAGCAGCGCGATTGGCTGAATTAACGTGGACATGTGCGCGAGATGGGACTTGAACCCACACGTCAAAGACACAGGAACCTAAATCCTGCGCGTCTACCAATTCCGCCACTCGCGCAAGTAGCCATATCGGGGCGAAACGCTCCTGATACGCGAAACCCTAGATGCTTTCACATCTAGGGCGTGGAGCCACTTGACAGAATCGAACTGTCGACCTGCTCATTACGAGTGAGCCGCTCTACCGACTGAGCTAAAGTGGCAATGCCCGGAAGCACACGCCATCCGCGCACAAGACATAAAGCGTACCAGAAAGTCTCACCCCACGCAAATCCGCGTCGCGCCAAGCATGGCTGAAACCCCCTAAACTAGTGGCGCAGGAGTTTGTGAGCCAAATCGCTCACGCCGTAGCGCAGCTTGCTCACCGGAAGCGTGAATTCGCCCGGCAGTTCCTCAACGTAGCCGTTGAAGCCCTGCTTGAACTCGAGCACGCCGCGTCCATCGTCTTCCGGATCGTCGAACACTCCCGAAATGCCATAGAAGTTGTACCGCGTCACTCCGCGTTCCAAGCAACGCGACATCATCTCATGCTGTAAGGCGGTGGGCGCGTAGAACTTGGCGTAACGATCGTCGGATCCGCTGGAGAAATACACCAGCTCGCGTTCATGCCACATGAACAGACCTACGGCGACCGGCACCACCTCGCCATCACGGGCGATGCGCTCGTTCGCATCCTCAATGCGGCGACGTGCGGACTCCACGTTCTTCTGAGCCGTATCGAGCTTCTTGCGCACATCATCCGGGTACTTCGTATGCTCAAGCGAACGCTCCAAGCGTTCCACGTCTTTCGAGAACTTCGCCAGCTTTTCCTCCCAGGATTGCAAATAGCGGTCAAGATGCACTTCCGCCACCATGAACTCGGCCTTGTCTCCAAACGCATCATATACGCGTTCGAAGTAATCAAGGCTACGGTTGGCGAAATGCTGGCGTTCGCTACTCAGCTCGCAAATATCGTGGAACACGTTCAGCTCACTGCGATTCAGGCGTCGAACCTCCACGCCGCTGTTCCGCGCGATCTTGACGTTACGACGCGTGTTCTTCGCATACGAAGCGAGCAGCTCGCCGGCGTTCGAGAACTCTCTCAAGTCCTTGACGTAATTCCAACGGTTCATCAGGGCATCGTATCCACGGGTAAAGCAGCATGCTTCCAACCCAGCCGCTCGTACTCCCGCACCATCTCATCATTGGGTTCGGCCATGGCCTTGCCTTGCGAATCACGAACGCAATACACCTGGTTGGGCCAGCACGTCAGGCTGATGGCGTGAACCCGTTCGGCGGCCTCGCGCAAACCTTCGGTCAACGCGGTCATCTGCTCTCTGTTATTCCCATTGCACAACGGGCCAAGCCATAACGAGCCTTCCACGCCGAAACGCCCTTGCGAAAAAGCCACCAACGCGCCAGCCACCGGAGCATCGTGCGAATCCACCAATCCGACGTATTGCGTCTGCATGCCGTCGGACTGAGCCAATGCCGCCATTTCGGAAGTCTGCTGGAATCCGCCGTATCTGCTCGCGGCGGAAAGCTCATCAAACTCACTACCGCTCAGCTCGCGCACATTCCATTCAGACGATTCTTGCTCTTGTTCCTCACTCGCATTCACTTCGCGCATCACGATCCGTAACTGCCTTTCACTATCCCAACTGGCTAAAATCCCTTTTCACCAAAAGCGATAACCTAGTCCGGCCTACAGTCGCTGTCAACAGCGTTCACATAACCCTCGCGCACCTATAAGCCCCCACCCAGAATCCTCCAAGCGGAAGGTGAGCTAATAGCTAGTGGCGCAGGAGTTTGCGGAGGGCGGTCTTGAGTTTGAAGGTCAGCGGACGTACGGGAAGCACGAATGAGCCCATGAGTTCCTCGACGTACCCGTTGAAGCCTTGCTTGAATTCGAGTACGCCACGACCCTCATCTTCCGGATCGTCGAACACGCCGTTGATGCCGTAGAAGTTGTAGCGGGTCACGCCACGTTCCACACACAGATGCAGCATGGCATCATGCTGAATGAGCGCGGAAGCTAGAACGGCTTGTACTTTTCCACACTGCCTGAGAACAGATACACCGTTTCACGAGCGTGTTCCACGAATAGGGATGCTGCCGCCGGAAGCACGTCACCGTCTTTGGCATACTCGGCCGCTTCAGCCAAACGCTTTTCCGCCGCCTCAAGGTTGCGGGACTCTTCCCCTAACTGGCGTTCCGTTTTGGTGGTCGGATGCTCATCGTATTTGGTCTGCAGCGTATCGACCTTCTTCCGCAAGACATCGCGCTTGGATTCCATGTCGGCAATGTATTCGCCGATGTGAATCTGCGCCACCATGAAGTGGGCTTTGCTGCCATAGGCTTGCTTGAACTTGCGGAAGTAGGCTTCACCGCGATATTCGAAATTACGGCGTTCGGCGGTGGCCTGCTCGATGTCGGCAAACACCTGCAGCTCGTCTTCGCCTAGCTCGCGCACATGCACGCCCATGGATGCGGCACGTTTCACGCTCCACTGCGTGCGCTTGTCATACGATTGAGCAGTGACTTTTCGTCGGTAATGCCAGTCAGGTCTTTCAGGTAACGCCAGCGCGGCACCGCAGTGTAGCCGATGGTGAAGCGTCATGCATGAAGCCGAGGTTTTTCAACGTTTCCACGGCATCATCAGCAGGAGCGCCACCTTGGTCGGCTGGCAGTTCGCCGCCACGCGAGTCATGCAGGCAGTATGGCATTTCCGGCACGATTTCCATCTGTGCGGAACCTTTCGCCTTCGCGTGCTGCTTGAGTTGGGTCATGAAATATTCGGTCAATTCGCGATCGCGATAGTCACACAAGGGGCCGTCGTGCACCACACTGAAGGTGGAAAGGCGGCTGCGATGCGTTTCGAACAGCGCTCCCGCAACGATTGTGCCGTCTTCTTGAACGCCAAGGTATTCCACTTCGATCCCTTGGCCGGCACGCAGACGCCTGCGGCAGAGGTCTGTTGGAAGTTGCCGTCCGCGTGATGTGCGGAAAAATCGTCAAACGCCTCCGGACTCAACGTAACCAGAGAAAATGCTCGCATGTAATCCTACCCCTTCATGCTGGTTGATTACGAGATTGATTGCCGTACGCAACCAGCATGATGGTAGCACGAGTCAAAGGACGGTGATTTCGGTAGGGATTACCGGGTCGCCCTTCATGAGGCTTTGCGCGCCGATCGGCAGTTCGGCCAGCGCCTGGGCGCGGTAATTATGCGCGTTGACGATGGCTTCGTGTCCCTGATAATCGGAGTTGATTTCGCCGTTGCTCACGTAGCCGACCAGCAGATCCTTCCAGCCTTCTTCCGGCTGATAGGCGGCCAGCTGCTCTTCGGAGCCGGAAATCACATGTTCGCAGTCGGCCAGCGAATACTCGTACGAACGGAAGGCGAGCTTGCGGCCCGGAACCGTGGCCTTGTCCTTCGACTTCTTGGCCACCGGCTGCATGTCACCAGCGGAATTCTCGCGTTCAGTCAGCTTGTACACCATCGCACAGGTCGGAGCGCCCGATCCGGTGACGAGCATGGTGCCCACGCCATACGAATCGACCGGCGCGGTCTGCAGCGAAGCGAGCGCATACTCGTCCAAATCGTTGGTAACGGTGATCTTCGTGTTGGTAGCGCCCAACGCATCCAGCTGGTTGCGCACGCGCTGCGCCAACGACGCCAGATCGCCGGAATCGATGCGCACGCCGCCCAATTCGGGTCCGGCCACTTCAACAGCTGTCTTCACGGCCTCTTCAATGTTGTACGTGTCAACCAACAGTGTGGTGTTCTTGCCGAGCGCGGCAATCTGCGATTCAAACGCGCTGCGCTCATCATCATGCACCAGCGTGAAGCAGTGCGCGGCCGTGCCGATGGCATTCAAGCCATACATTTGCGCGGCCAGCAGATTGGCCGTGCCCTTGAATCCGCCCACTACCGCAGCACGGGCAGCGGCAACGGCGGCCCACTCGTTCGTACGGCGCCCGCCCATATCCATGCACGGGCGATCCTTCGCGGCGCTGACCATGCGGGACGCGGCCGACGCAACCGCGGAATCGTAATTCAGAATGCTCAGCAACAGCGTTTCCAGCAGCGTGCACTCGCCGAACGTGCCTTCGACTTGCAGAATCGGCGAATTCGGGAAGAACATCTCACCTTCGCGATAGCCTTGATCGAACCGGAAAAATGGAAATTCTCAAGCCATTTGATAGTTTCAGGGCCCACTACTTTGCGATCTGCAAGGAATTTCAGATCATTATCGTCAAGATGGAAATTTTCAAGCGCGTCAAGAATACGACCTTGGCCGGCGGCCACCCCATAGTGGCGGCCAAGCGGCAGATGACGGGTGAAAATCTCGAATACGCACTTGCGATTGGCGGTGCCGTCCCTCAGGCACGCGTCAAGCATGGTGTATTCGTACATGTCGGTCATGAGTGCAGGTGAATAATCCAGCATTTCCAAAGCCTTTCTGACTTTTGGTGAAACTGACCATAAGTGTAGGCCTCGCCGTGGCCAAGCACAGGTTTTCGTTCCATCATACGTGCTTGCATGCCTGTATTACGTGAGACAAACGTGAGATGCGCGCAAATTCGGGCACGACGCAAATTGGGATAGGCAAATTGAGGTGCAGCAAGAGGCGAGTTCAAGACGGAAAGACGGGTTTTCGGCTGGTGATACTGTTTTTTCGGAAAATACAAACGATTGTTGATCGTGTGATCAATCGAAAGCAGAGAAGTCAGCGATGGTAGCGATTAAAGACTTGTTGGGTGAAACGATGATTCGTACGGACGGACGCAAGGTGGATGAGCTGCGTCCGGTGCGCATCACCCGTCATTTCACGGATGTTCCGGAAGGATCCGTGCTTGTGGAATGCGGCAATACGCGAGTGATGTGCACGGCCACGTTCACCGCAGGCGTGCCACGTTGGCGCAAGGACTCCTGCTTGGGCTGGGTCACCGCGGAATATGCGATGCTGCCGCGAGCCACTGCAGACCGCACCGATCGTGAATCCGTGCGCGGCAAGATCGGCGGACGCACGCATGAGATCAGCCGACTGATCGGTCGCTGCCTGCGTGGCGTGGTTGATATGAAGGCACTCGGCGAAAACCAGGTGCAGATCGACTGCGACGTGCTGCAGGCCGACGGCGGCACCCGAACAGCGTCGATCACCGGCGCCATATGTGGCGCTCGTGGACGCCAGTGCGCTGGGCCGAGAAGCACAAGCACATCAGGTCCGCCGAGCGCGTGATCAAAGACAGCGTTTCCGCCGTGTCCGTAGGCGTGATCGATGGCACACCGATGCTTGACCTGCCGTATATCGAAGACAGCAAGGCCATGACCGACATGAACGTGGCCATGACCGGTTCCGGCGAATTCATTGAAATTCAGGCACTGCCGAACACCGCCCGTTCAACCGCGCCGAGTTGAACGCGCTGCTTGACCTGGCGGAAAAGGGCAACAAGGAACTGCAGGCCGCACAGCAGGCCGCGCTCGCACAGGACTGAAGGCTGCAAGTCGGACGTCAGCCGACCGCAGGCTGGCCTCGCAACCAATCGTAGGTAGGCAAGTCAGGGCACGTCAAACGCACGTCAGGCAAGCCGACATCAACGAAGCAACGAACAGCAACGAAAGGAATCGGAACGTGAGAATCATCGTCGCAACGCATAACGAGGGCAAACTCGTTGAAATCAACCGCATTCTGGAAGATTGCCTGGGTGTGGACGCGGATCAGGTGGAGCTGGTGTCCGCCGGCTCGCTGAATCTGCCGGATCCGGTGGAAGACGGAGTGACCTTCCAAGAGAACGCGCTGCTCAAGGCCCGCGATGTGGCCGCACGTACGGGCTGTCCGGCAATCGCCGACGATTCCGGTCTGATTGTGGACGTGATGGGCAATGCCCCCGGCATTCTTTCCGCACGTTGGGCGGGCAAACATGGCGATGACAAAGCCAACAACGCGCTGCTGCTCGCGCAGATCGCCGACATTCCGGATGCCAAGCGTACCGCGCGTTTCCGCTGCGCGGCCGCGCTGGTGGTGCCGAAAACCGAAGCAGGCGCAGGCGCCGATGGCCGTTATACGATCGCTCAGGAAATCGTGGAAACCGGCGAAATGCCGGGCGTGCTGTTGCATGAGCTCATGGCGAGCATGGATTCGGCTACGACCCGCTGTTCCGTGCCCGACGATCAGCCGGCGCGTGCCGTCGAAGCCGGCGAGAAGCTCACGTCCGCGCAGATGGAACCGGCCGAAAAGAACGCCATCTCCCATCGCGGCAAGGCGTTGCGCGCCCTGCTGCCATCCGTGGCCACTCTGCTGAAGTAGGGCTGAAACGAGTCGCAGCAGTCTCTATTAGACGTTTTGCTAGGTGTCTAAAGGTGTGGAACTGTAGTTTGCGGTTCCACACCTTTTATTTTCCGCTTTTTCGCCAACTGGGCGTCACCGCCCTTCGCCAACCAGTCTTCACTGATCTTCGTCAGTCCACCGAACTTCACCGATCGTCGGCGCGAAATCCTTGCCATCATAATTCGCCCAATCCGGGTATGGCGCCCCCGTTTCGATGCTGTGCTGAATATCGCGATACAAGTGCAGTTTGCGCAACACATGCATGTACGCCTCTTCCAGCGCGGCCCGCTGTTTCAAAATCGCTTGATGCCGCGATTCCAACAATTCCAGCATGTCCGCAATGTGCGCACGCTCGTCTTTTTCGTATGCGAAGAAGCGTTTGAGTTCGTCGATGCTCATGCCCGCATGTTTGAAGCAGGCGATCGCCTCGAGCCGCCCGATATGCGAGTCGGTGTACACGCGTCGCCCCGCATCGTCGCGCTCCACGTCGCACAGCAGCCCTGATCCTCGTAATAGCGCAAGGTTGACGTCTGCACATGGAATCGTTGCGCGACTTCACGAATCGTATATGTTGCCATTCCCCTTCTCATTTCTACGATTTTCTAGGTTTTTCTAGCGATTTTGCGATTCCTTGCGATTGTCAATCATCGGAAAACACACTATCGACGATGCTTGCATTCAAGTTTACTTGAAGTGCGACGATAGTATCGTCGACAAACTTACGACATGCGCCAACTCAAGCAACACAGCGCACAGCGGAATACGCAGAGTTTTCAAGGAGGAACCATGCTTGAACCGACCACCGTCTACACGCCGTCACCCGCTCGATACGATTCCATGACCTACAATCATGTGGGCGCGAGCGGCCTGAAACTTCCAGCGGTTTCGCTCGGCTTTTGGCATAATTTCGGCGATATCACGCCGTACGCCACTATGCGTGACATCGTGTTCACCGCATTCGACAACGGCATCACACATTTCGATCTCGCCAACAATTACGGTCCCGAGCCGGGCAGTGCGGAAAAGAACTGCGGCCGTCTGCTGCGCGAATATTTCCATCATCATCGCGACGAACTGATCATCAGCACCAAAGCCGGCTACGAAATGTGGCTCGGCCCCTACGGTGATCTCGGCAGCCGCAAATATCTACTCGCCTCGCTCGACCAAAGCCTCGAACGCCTCGGTCTCGACTATGTCGACATTTTCTACCATCACCACATGGATTCCTCCACGCCGCTCGAAGAAACCATGGGCGCGTTGGCAACCGCCGTGCAAAGCGGCAAGGCACTCTACGTGGCCTGAGCAATTACGATGGTCCGACGCTGGAAAAGGCCACCGCGATCCTCGATGAGCTGCATGTGCCGTTCATCATCAACCAGAACCGTTACAGCATTTTCGACCGCACCGTGGAACGCAACGGATTGAAGAAAACCGCCAAAAAGCTTGGCAAGGGTCTTATCACGTTCTCGCCGCTCGAACAGGGTCTGCTCACGAACCGCTATCTCAACGGCGTGCCCGCAGACAGCCGCATCGCACACGACGGCCGCTTCCTCAAAGAAAGCGCGTTGACGCCGGAACGCCTGCAGCAGATCCGCGACCTGAACGATCTTGCCGCCGAACGCGGGCAGACGCTTGCCGAAATGGCGCTCGCCTGGCTGCTGCACGACGGTTACGTGACCTCCGTGCTTGTCGGCGCTTCCCGCCCGCAGCAGCTGCTCGACAATATCGGCGCGTTGAAGAACACCACGTTCAGCGATGAGGAATTGCGTCGCATCGACGAAATTTCGTTGCGCTAAACGCGGATATATCAGCAGATATAAGACGCAACAACAATAAAAAATCTGCCGAGATGGTCTCTATATCGAAATTATTTTTCGATGATTGAGATTGTCTCGGCAGATTTTTTATATGTAATCACTTTCGGCAATCTTCAGAAATTTCAACGAAATTCCAAGATCACCATACGATGAAAGAGATAAAAAACGATTAGAAATTGGAATTCATCATTTCGTCGTAGATACGCTTGCAATCCGGACATACCGGGAACTGCGAAGGATCACGCTTCGGCACCCACACCTTGCCGCACAACGCCACCACCGGTCGGCCGGTGCGACGGGACTCGGCAATGCGATCGCGCGACACATAATGGGCGAAACGATCCGCATCGCCGTTGCCGCCATCATCAAGCTTCGTCTCCTCTTCGGGGCGTTCCAGCACCGCAGTGCCGGTACCCGCGTCGGGATTGGAAAGCGGCGAGACCGGGTCGGCCTCGTCAATGAAGCCGTCGCGATCATCGAATATCGAACATGCCATAATCAACTCCTCAAATACGCCGCAACCGCGGCACCACTGCCTCCATCATAGCCATGAAAACCCACATATTCGCCGACACTTCGCGTAATTTCACGCAATCGCGGTACGCTTGAAGCTATGACAATTGCAGTTTGCCCCGGTCGTACGACCCAGTGACCGCCGGACATTTGGACGTCATCGAACGTTGCGCGCGTTTTTTCGATGAAGTGCATGTCGTAGTGGCGGTGAACGCGGCGAAAACACCGATGTTTTCCGAAGAGACCCGCGTTGAGATTATCCGTAAGGCGCTTGAAGAGCGGAATTGCCGCAATATCAAGGTTGCTTCAACAACCGGACTGATTACCGACTATTGCAAGAAGGTCGGTGCGACGGTTATCGTGAAGGGGCTTCGGCAGAATGGCGATTATGAAGCCGAGTTGGGTATGGCGCTGGTCAATCGCAAGCTTGCCGACGTGGAAACGCTGTTTTTGCCGGCGGCGCCCGATTTGGAACATATCTCCAGTTCGATCGTGAAAGATGTGCACGTCACGGCGGCGATGTGACCGGCATGGTGCCCGATTGCGTGATTCCGCTACTCGGAGAAGCGCTCAATAATGAAAAGAGGGCATGATGGGTGAAGAAACGAATGCGTACGATCCGGCCGGCAGCCAGTTTGACGACGACGTGACCGCCGAACGCCCGACCGATCGGGCGGCCCAATCCGGTCAGAAGGCACAAGCCACGGCACGCGCCGCCGAGCCGGTCAAACCGTTGATTTCCATGTCTGATCTGCCGGATTTACGCAACACGTTCAATCCCAACGCGCCGCTGGACGATTCCAACGATTTGAGCCGCGACGAATTCACCACCGTGTACGACATTATCGACAAACTCGAATCGGCATTGGACGAAGCGAAACCGATACTGTTCTTCCCCGGCAGCGTGCGCGTCGACCGCGACGAATTCACCGAACAGCTCGACCAGTTGAAGAAAATGATGCCGGTGCAGCTGGAACGCGCCTCGGCGTTGATGCGTGAGTCGGAACGACGTTTGGAAAGCGCGCAAACGCAAGCCAACGCCATCGTCGCTTCGGCGCAATCGCGTGCGGCAGACACGATACGTGAGGCCAACGAGCAGGCGCAATTCCTCGCCGGGCAGGAAAACGTGACCGAACTGGCTCGGCAGAAGGCGCGTGCTATTCTCGACCAAGCGCAAGCCAGGGCCGACCATCTCACGCAGGGAGCTGACAAATACTGCACCACGGTGATGGAAACGCTGCAACAGCAGCTCGGCAAGCTTGGCAACGACGTGCAGGCGGGATTGAACGTACTGTATGATCGCCAGCGCGAAGCGAGCACGCATGTGCCGCATCTTGACGCAAACGACTATCCGGAAAGCTGAATGGAAGGCTGAACATGGCACGTATCGAAGATTCCCCGTGGGCGATTTCCGTGGCGCAAGTCGCCTCGCGAGCCGGGCAAAGCAAGGAAATCGACGCAACGTTCCCCGCACCGAGCGGCATCGGCGATGAGATCGTCGGCGTTGAGGAGGGTGCGGATGTGACCGTTGTCGCTCGTTCGACTCCATTGTCGACGGCCTGATTTTCACGCCCGCATCAGTGCCCCCGTGCACGCCGAATGCACCCGCTGTCTGAAACCGATCAAGCGCGATTGGACGGTGAACGTCACTTCGTTCTTCCCATATGAAGACAAGTCCGCAAGCGTTGCGTCCGGCAAGGGCGGCAAAAACGGCAAGGGCGGCGTCAAGGAAGAGGAAGTCGACATTATCGCCGGCGAAGACGAGTCGGAGGATTCGTATCCGGCTGCTTGAAGGCGGATCCTGGGCCGATATTGAGACGCTTCTGCGCGACACGTTGGTCGAGGAACTGCCGTTGCAGCCGCTGTGCAAGCCTGATTGCTTGGGATTGTGCTCTCAGTGCGGCGCCGATCTGAACGAGGATCCGGACCATCATCACGATGTGACCGATATTCGTTTCGCCGCTTTGGAAGGCTTGAAGGCCCGGCTGGAAGGCAACGAGTAAGGTCCATCCGGGTGCTGGCAGGCTGATTTTGCTCGGTTTTTGCAATTTGTACGGAGCACAAGTTAAGATACTGAACGCTTAAGCTCAATCGTTCGAACGAAACAGAGGAAACACAATGGCACTGCTAAGTACAAGACCTCGCGCGCGAATACTCATTCTCGCCGCGCAAACTGGAAGGCCAAGCCGCCCAGACCGTTACCTGCCCGAACTGTGGCGCTCCGGCGCTGCCGCACATGGCCTGCCCGAGCTGCGGCGCTACCGCGGCCGCGTGTACCGCGAGGCTGTCCGCTCCATCCACACCAAGTGAGTGGCTGCCGAGTAACGGCATGAAGCATTGAAACCCTGCCATCGACGGGTGGCAGGGTTTTGTATATTTCAGGCTGCGCACTTGGCCATATGCATTCGCATGCACCCGACCATCTCACCTCGCATCCGCCAAGTATCGCATCCACCTAGTATCCGCGCATTTCCCTGCATTTCCGCCTCGACATGGGTGGAGAGTAGACTGAACGGGATCGTTGTTTGCATAGCAATCGGCCAGATTCGCTGGCTTGTTGCCACGTACGCAACGTCCCGAACAGCGCGGCGAGCTTCGCCGTCGCATACCCACTACGAAACCGAGGACGATTATGACCCAGAACAACGCCGACGCATCGCCGTCCGTTCGAGCGAGATGACCGCCAACGCACTGCTTGAAGCGCTCGGCACCACGCTCGAACCCGACCTGCTGGTCGAAGCGCTCACCCACCGCTCCTTCTCGCACGAGAATCCGGGCGCAAAAAACTACGAACGTTTGGAATTCCTTGGCGACGCCGTGCTTGAGCTCGTCTCCACGGAAACCCTGTACAAGGCACACCCCGACATGAACGAGGGGCAGCTTGCGAAAATGCGCGCGAAAGCCGTTTCCGAGGAATCCTTGAGCAAAATCGCTCGCGAAAAGCTCAATGCAGGCCCGTACATTCTGCTCGGTCATGGCGAAAGCGATCAGGGCGGCGCTGATAAAAGCTCGATTCTGTGCGATATCGTCGAATCGTTGATCGGTGCGACGTTCATTCAGCATGGCATTGACGAGGCACGTCGCGTTGTGCATCATCTTGTTGACGAAACGCTTGCGGAAGTCGCGACGGAAGGCCCAGCCCTCGATTGGAAAACCTCGCTTACCGTCAAAGCGCATGGCATGGGCTTCGGCGAACCGCGCTACCAGATGTCGGTTTCCGGTCCGGAATATGCGCAAGTGTTCACTGCGAACGTCATGCTGGGCGAAAGCGACGAAATCATCAGCACCGGCACAGGCACCAGCAAACGCAAGGCGCAACTCGCCGCAGCCGAAAAAGGTTGGAAGGCACTGGACAATCGCAAGCCTGAAGCACAAAACGTCCGTAAGCATCGCAAACATCATCACAAGCACAACGGCAACGAAAGTAACGGCAGCAACGGCGAAAACACCAGTAAGTAGTCGCAGGTAGATAACAAGCAGCTACGAATCCGCCCTCTCATACCGCCGCGGAACGCAATACGCCAGAATATGGCACGAATCCGGCATATTCTCCTGTCAGCCGATAGCATAGACTGATTACTAGCGAAGGATTGCGATTCGCAAGTCGCCACAAGCGATTGCGCCGCTTTCCGATGATGGGGTTCGGCTGATTGCGTGCACCGAAACGCGGCAGCATACCCCTGTAAGAAAGTTCCACGAGCGAATATGAGAGGGAACATGGTGTTACCTACGCCCCTGCAGGCATTCAGCGGCATGCCCAAGGCAGCCGCAACCACTGAAAAGCAGACCATTGTTGACGGCGAGAAGATGACCGGCGCCGAAGCGCTGGTACGTTCGCTGGAAGATCTGGCGTCAAGGATGTTTTCGGCGTTCCAGGCGGCGCGATTCTGCCGGTATACGATGCAATCAATGATGAAACCAGCTTCCGTTTTGTGCTGATGCGCCACGAACAGGCCGCAGGTCATGCGGCTGAAGCTATGCCGTATCGACCGGTCAGGTCGGCGTGTGCATCGTCACGTCCGGCCCGGGCGCCACGAACATGATCACCCCGATCGCGACGCGAACATGGATTCCGTGCCGATGGTGGTCATCACCGGCCAGGTCGGCGTGAACGCCATTGCACCGACGCCTTCCAGGAAGCCGATATCGTCGGCGCAACCTACCCGGTGGTCAAGCACTCCTATCTGGTCACGCGTGCGCAGGACATTCCGCGTGTGCTGGCTGAAGCGCACTATGTGGCACGTTCCGGCCGCCCTGGTCCGGTGGTGGTCGACGTCACCAAAACCGCACAGACCGGCGATATGTACTATTCGTGGCCGCAGCGCATGATTCTGCCCGGCTACAATCCCACCACGAAGGCGCACGGCCGTGTGCTTTCCGACGCTGCGAAGCTGTTCGAGCAGTCGTACCGTCCGGTGCTGTATGTGGGCGGCGGCGCGGCACGTTCCGATGCCGGCAAGCTCGTGCAGGAGCTGGCGGAAGTCACGAACGCTCCGATCGTCACCACGCTGCCCGCACGCGGTGTTGTGCCTGATTCCGATCCGAAGGTGCTTGGCATGCTTGGCATGCATGGCACGATTGCCGCTACCGGTGCCGTGCAGCGTTGCGATCTGCTTGTTGCGATCGGCGCTCGTTTCGACGATCGTGTAACCGGCAAGCTTGACGCTTTCGCTCCGGGTGCACGTGTGATTCACATTGATATCGATCCGGCGGAAATCGGCAAGAACCGTCAGCCGGATGTGCCGATCGTTGGCGATGTGGCAACCGTGCTGAAGGATCTCATTCCGGAAATCAAGCGCGAGCAGGCCGTGCATGGCAAGCCTGACACTTCGCATTGGTGGGAGATCATCAACGATTGGCGTGAAAAGTACCCGATCAAGTGGGATGAGCCGACCGATGGTTCGCTCGCTCCGCAGTGGGTCATCAAGCAGCTTTCCGACCTGGCTGATTCTGACACGATTTGGGTTACCGGTGTGGGCCAGCATCAGATGTGGGCCACGCAGCTCATCGATTTCGAGAAGCCGCATTCTTGGCTGAGCTCCGGCGCTTGGCACCATGGGTTACGGACTGCCGGCCGCCATCGGCGCTCGTGTCGGTTCCGAACGTTTCCATGAGGCGAGAAGCCGGTGTGGCTGATTGACGCGACGGTTCCTTCCAGATGACGTCTGAAGAGCTGGCGACCGCGTTCCACGATCACACGCCAGTCAAGATCGCGCTGCTGAACAATTCCGTGTATGGCATGGTTCGTCAGTGGCAGACCCTGTTCTACGGCGAGCATTATTCCGCCACCAATCTGATGGATGGAGAGAATACGCCGGAAATCGTGGATGTTCCTGATTTCGTGAAGCTTGCCGAAGCGTACGGTTGCGTCGGCATGCGTGCGTTCACGGAAGAAGAAGCCATTGAGCGATCAAGAAGGCCAACGAAATCAACGATCGCCCGGTGCTTATCGACTTCCGCGTGTGGAAGGACGCTATGGTGTGGCCGATGGTCGCAGCTGGCGATGCCAACGACAATGTCACCCTATATGCCCGGAATCAAGCCGCTGCAGCGCCCGAAGCCGCTGCCGACACGACGATAAACCGAGTAAACGA
>ENA-OQJS01000115-OQJS01000115.1-human-gut-metagenome-genome-assembly--contig:-NODE-115-length-14989-cov-1.586126_pt1 | contig 14989 bp, 15 predicted proteins | sample MGYA00242598_ERZ504764 | MGnify/ENA primary metagenome ERZ504764 (study PRJEB26092, sample SAMD00036368) | human gut metagenome | host: Homo sapiens | study: EMG produced TPA metagenomics assembly of...
TCAGCTCGTACTCCTCGAAGTCAAGATTCCCAATTTACTCCTATGCGATTATTCTACGTTTATTCGTGGTTGTAAGCATATAGTCTTGCTGGTATTCCTTGGTTCTTATTATCAAGTGTTTCAATATGGTAAAATCCTGCATCTGCACTCAGCTCTAGTCGCGGGAGGAGAGAACAATATAAACCTCCCCGATAGAATGCCGAAACGGATGCTTTATAATCGGAATTTAAGTAAAATGCTCCGCCTCCAAGTTCTGTATATGTATGTCGATTTTTAAAACGTATAGCCAGATTTACCTTGTTGAGATTGCCTCCCGAGATAATCATCTGGTATTTTGTATGGGGAGTAATGTTGATACAGCCTATTTGATGTGCTGTACTATCTTGACTGATATTTACAATACCCAGTTGCAAACCTTTTGCAGTTTTGACAGATACATTTGCCAGACCTGCCTGCAAACCGTTGTTCTGTTCTCCATAGTTTGTGATACCAATTGCATTCCTCGATTATCCACAGCTATATTTCCTAATGCGGCAAGTTGCAGACCTTTGTTCTGAGTTCCGGCAACGTTCAGTAAACTGGTGAGCTGTACTCCTTTCAGGGTTTCTCCGCTTACATTCATTAAACCACCTATAAAGACACCTTTTTGTGTTTTCTTTGTAACATTGGCGAGTCCTGCAAAATGTACTCCTGAGCTATTTCTGCCTGCAATGGTTACTAGTCCACCTATAAAAATACCTTTTGCATCTAGTCCGGCAACGTTTCCAATAGCAGATACTGCGATTCCTGATGAGGAATTTCCTGTTACATTTATTAGTCCGGCAAGTGTAACTCCTTTTGTGTCTTTTCCGGTTACATTAGCTATACCTGATAACTGAAATCCTGACGCGTTTAATCCTGTAACATTGGTTATTCCTGCTACTTGAAATCCTATGGAATGATAATGAGTTATACTGGAAATTGCATTGATGCCTACACCATTCAGGCAACTATAATTGCTTATGAGGCCAAGATTCAGATAGGTTCGTGGAGGATCTTTCTTCTTATTTGTGATATTAGCTGCTAGATTTACTCCTTTTTTCAATCCTTTATTGGAGCGTGTTTGAGCATAAAAAGGCATTGTTCCTGCCAGCAGACAACCTGACAGGAACATGCTTATAAGTTTGGTGTTAAGTTTCATCAGTTTTTATTTTACATCCTGATAAAGGAATCGCTTGATACTCTTTTTCGGAGTCTTTTCGAATTCTTCAGGATAGATTTTTATTCGTGAAATTTGTGAATAAGCTGGAAGCTCTGCATTTAGCGTTGTGCGATTTTCTTCCATTACTGCTTCTATGTCGCTGTCGCTCATACCCTGCGAATATGCATCTTCAAAATCAGGATAAATCAGGGCAACGAGTTTATTGTCGTTTTGCTGGATAACGATACACTCTGCGACAAATGGTAAGTTATTCAACTTTTCTTCTATCTCTTCTGGATAGATATTTTGGCCGGAAGGACCGAGAAGCATGTTTTTGCTTCTTCCTTTGATGGTTACGTTACCTTCTTCATCCATTACACCCAGGTCTCCCGTGTGCAACCAGCCATCAGCATCGAGGATTTGTGCTGTCGCTTCAGGATTTTTGTAATATCCCAACATAACATTATCGCCACGTGTTAGAATTTCTCCTACTATATTTTGTGGGTCGGGACTGTCGATACGTACTTCCATACGAGGTGCTGCTTTTCCGCAAGAACCCGGTTTGAAACGTTTCCAGTCTTCATAGCAGATAATCGGACCACATTCAGTCATTCCGTAACCTACGGTATAAGGAAAATCAATGCTTTTAAGTAATTTTTCTACTTCCTGGTTGAAAGCAGCTCCACCGATAATAACTTCGTAAAAATTACCTCCAAACCCTTGAATCATCTGTTCACGGACAGCTGCTTTTATCTTGTCGTTAATAATGGGAACCTTCAGCAAGACTTTCATCTTGAGTGTTTCCAGTTTAGGCAGTACGTTCTTTTTAATAATTTTTTCTATTATCAGTGGTACGGCAATAACAATATGCGGCTTAACATCAGCAAATGCCTGGAAAATGATTTTGGGACTAGGCATACGAGTGAGAAAGAATACATGACATCCACAAGCAACCTCATATAAAAACTCGAATGCCAGACCGTACATATGTGCCATTGGCAGCATGGAAACAATTCTGTCGCCAGGCTTTAATGTCAGTACATCGAAAGCAAACTGAGTATTAGCCACAGTGAACGATAGGGAAGCATAACTCCTTTCGAAAAACTTGTAGTTCCCGAAGTATAGTTTATTACAGCCAGTTCCTCCGGATTGTCGCGGCGGTATGATACATGTTCACGCGGAAATTACGAGGAAATTTCTTGCCGAAAAGTTCATTCAGATGTTCGCGAGCATATTCCAGCTGTTTGCTGCGGCATACCAATAGCGTAAAGTCAGTCATGAGGATGATACCTTCCAGCAGAGGCATTTCTGCTTCGTTTAGTGACTCCCATACTACATCGCCCACAAAGAGTAAGCGTGCTTCTGAGTGATTGACTATATTGTGGATATTGTCTGCTTTAAATTCATGCAAGATAGGTACGGCTACTGCTCCATAAGTCAGTATGGCAAGAAAGGCCACTCCCCAGTGTGAGCTGTTTCGTCCACAGACAGCTACTTTGTCACCCGGTTTGATTCCGCTTTCTGCAAGTAGGATATGTAACTTTTCTATTTTGCGGGCAACATCTTTATATTGTAAGGTTGCACCTTTATAATCAGTCAATGCATCCAGATCCCAGTGTTTCTTGATGCTTTCTTCTACAAAGGCAATAAAACTTTTTTCCATAAAATGTAAAAATTTAGTAGTGCACAAAATGTGCCTTATTGTGCAAAGATATTGTTTAATTCTTAGTATTCCAAATTAAACAGCTTCATACTGTTTCATTCTTTGCACTTTATGTGGTGAAATATTCTGATTATTTATTGGAGTTATGCTGTTTGCTATCTTTATCTGAAGAAGTATGCAGTGTCTGGCTGATGAAAGATTTGGGTAGGAGCATGATATGACTGAGTCTGAAAAGAAAAAAGATGCTGAAAATGATTCTTGATTTAGATAGAATACTTGATTTTCAGCATCTTTTCTTGTGGAAGATAGAGGAGGAGATTCTAACCGTTTACTTTTTTAAAGTTTGGATACATTATCCGACTTCCCTTCTATGCTTCTCGGATTTCCGGCATACCGGATGTCACCTCCACTGCTTGTATGAGTAGAAAGTCTGTCACTGGCATAACATTCAATATCTCCTCCAGAAGTGGCTGAGGCTGTTACATTCTTCGATTTCAGACTTTTGGCATAAATATTTCCTCCTGACTGTGCAGAATAATTAGCATCTTCACATTTTCCGGATAAGCTGATGTCACCGGAAGAGCTAGTTGTTGCTTTTACTGTACCTCTGCATGATAGTGATTCTATTTCGCAGTCACCTGATGAGCTCGACTTAATGTCAGTTTCGTTACACCGGGCTGTGTTAATTTTCATATCTCCACTGCTGCTGGTTGAAAGGCTAAGCATATGGCATGTGATATTATCTATTGTGATATCTCCACTGCTGGAAGTGTTCATTTTCAGATTGCTGCAAGTAATGTTTGTTGCATCGATATCTCCACTGCTCGATGTGTTGAGAGTGACATCTTTATGAGTCTTTAGTCCGTTGGCAAATTTGATATCGGAAGAACTGGAGGTCGAAAAGTCTGTTACTTCCGGTGCAAAAACTCTTACCTCACATACATATTTTCCTTGTATGGATAATGATTCCCCTTTTGGAAAATCATAGTTTACTTTTAGCTTATTTCCACTTTGCTGGACTTTTATGTATGGAATAATATTGTCGGGCGCATATACTTCTGCATAGGCTTTTCCTTGCGATTGTGTGTATACAACGTCTACTGAAGTTGAAGCGCTGATAGAATTAATATTCTTGATTTCTACCTTTTTGGTTTACGTATTTTTTGCTTGGTTTAATAGGTGTATTTCCTATAGCAAAAGAACAACTTTCGGAAGTAATCAGTGTCAGTGCTATAGCCAATGAGGCTGCAAATGTAAATGTTTTCATAAAATTAAGTTTTGGTGTCTTTTATATATTTAGACGCAGATATATCACAAAAGTAACATGTTTTACTGAAAAAAAACATTTGAGAGTATCTTTTTAATGTTCTAGATACTGTGGTAGCAATAAGTAGATCCTGTTTCTATCTGGAACTTTTATCTTTTGCGGAGGAAAGTTATACAGATAAGGATATAAAAAATCCGGTGAACTTAAATATCTAAGTCCGCCGGATTCGTTTTTAATTCGCAACGATATTCTTATTCTTCTCTGTTACTATAATATCTCATGAACTGAGTGCGTTCGAATGGATTGATTTCGCCAGCTGATTCTGCGTTCATCTTACCTTTGAATTGTGACAGGCTTTCATAACTTTTTTTCGTCCATCCATTCACTTAGTTCTTTTTTCATATTCTCTATTTCTTTTGCACCATATTGATAAATTACACTGCATACTTCAACAGCAGCTGCGCCAGCCAAAATAGATTTAATAACTCCTTTGCCGCAATGTACGCCACCCGAAACAGCGTAATCCAAACGTGGAACAGCTGCTGAAGCAATAGCTGTCCAGCGCAGACGGTCAGGCAGTTCATTAGGAGTACTCATTACATTGGCACTGGTGAAGGCCATGGTGTCGATGTTTATATCAGTCTGATAAAAACGGTTGAATAGAACTACAGCTGCAGCTCCGTTAGCATAAAGCTGATTAATCAATGCAACCGGATTTGTAAGGTTGCTTCCCAATTTCATGATTACAGGGATTTTTACTACTTTCTTGATGTGGCAGAGAATGTCTATATGACGTTGTTCGAAACTGCTGGAGTGTAATCCTTATCTGTCTGTAGAGATAGGATATTAATTTCCAGAGCATCTGCTCCTGCTTTTTCCATCATTGTAGCAAAATCTACCCATTCGCTGTCACTGTAACAGTTGATGCTAGCTATAACAGGAATATGACATATTTTTTTTGTTTCTTCTATTAAATTGATATGTTCGTTAAGCGCATGAGAACGTACGTAAGCTCCCAGATAGTCGTCTGCTTCTGGTGAACCATAGCCCTGCATTGATCCTGCTTGCATGCTGATTTGTTCTTCAAAAACTGATTTCAGAACAACAGCTCCAGCGCCGGCTTCTTCTAGTTTTTTTATTTTTTCAGCACTGTTAGTAAGTCCCGAACTACTGATAATAATAGGGTTCTCAAGTGCTAATCCTGCGAAAGTTGTTTTTAGTTGTGCCATATTAGTTAGATTTTAATAGTTTCTGTCTCCAAAAATTTTGCTCCCTACGCGTACCATTGTACTTCCTTCTTTTACGGCTATCGGGTAGTCGTGTGACATTCCCATAGAGATTTCTTTAAATTCAGGGCGATCGGAAAAGAATTCTTGTTTCAGCTCATCAAAAAATACTTTTAGAGAATGAAATTCGTTGGCAATTTCTGTTTCGTCCTCAGTATTCGTCGCCATACCCATAACACCTGCGATACAGATATTGTTCAGATTTTTCCATTCTCCTGTACGAAGCATTTCCCGACAACTGTCGAATGTAAAGCCATATTTGCTTTCTTCCTGTGCTATGTGAATTTCGAGTAAGCAGGGAATAGTGCGTTCGTGCTTGGCAGCCTGCTTATTTATCTCAACCAGTAATTTATAGGAATCGGCGGCATGTATCATTGCGATGTAGGGTGCAATGTATTTTACTTTGTTGGTTTGTAAGTGTCCGATAAAATGCCATTCAATATCTTTCGGTAATTGTTCATGCTTGCCGGATAGCTCTTGTTCTTTGCTTTCGCCAAAAATGCGTTGACCTGCCGAATATGCAGCTTCGATAGCTTCGGCAGGATGGAACTTTGATACAGCTACAAGGCGTACATTTGTCGGTAGTTCCGCTATTACTTCCTTTAAATTAGCTTGAATATCCATTTCTGATTGTTGTTTTTTCAGTCTTATCTTTTATCGGCATCTGGAAATTCCGGCTTAACGTCTGGTTCGGCAGAATAGGGATATACATCCATAATTGCTGTTTCTGCAATCGAAGCAATGACGTAATCGGCCATTGTGCCTTTCATTCCTTCATCCAGCTTTTTTACAGCATCCCGTAAGTCGGAAGCTTGTACCAGTACGTTTGTTGCTGTTTTCTTTTCAGCGCCGCTTTTTTCATCGAGTGTAATGAAATACAGTTTGCATTTAAACCAGCGGTCGGCTGCATCTTCTTCACATGGGAATAGTTCACTATAGTTAGCTCGTTTAATGTCTGCTACCGTAAATTCTCCGCTGATGAATGGGGTTATTTCTTCGATGATGCGTGATTCAGCTTCTGTAAAACTGAGTGCATCTACCAGATAAGGTTCTGTTACTTTTTTGTTCATGCCGTTCTCCGCAACTTTTTCGTAGCGGATTTTACATTCGAACCAATTATGCATCATAATGAATTTCTTTCTGTGTTAGTTTGACAATGTTCATGCAAATGTACACTAAAATTTTAATAAAAACTCTTACACTGATAATTTATTTGTTCATTCGCGTAGCTTGCACCGATTCTGTTGCATGAACTCTTGTATCTCATCGGCATGGCTTCCCTGAAGCAGAATATGGTGGTTGCCCAACGGATTGGTCAGGAAGTAGCTGACAGGCTTGTTTAGCTTGATTTTTAATTGTGTACGGCAGGATGTTGAAAGATTTGTATTTTCAGTCATATAACCTTCTGCCAGATAATATTCGTCCAGACATTCACTACCACACTTGAAAATTGTTACATCTCCTTCGTGCATCAGTCCTTGTATAGCAATTCCGCTTTGGGTCTCAAAATGGTCGCGTATGATAAATTCATTAACCATTTTAGTCGCAATAGAGCAGTGGGCTAACAGAAGCTCGTTGCGTTTGACGTCGATAAATGATGGATTTCCCATAAATGAGGGTTGTCCGGTTACGGCCTTAGCCATCATCATGGTCATGATAGCTTGTAAATCACCTTCGCAACCGGCTGGTATTCCTTCATTATTTAATAAGGATAGTGCCAGACATCCTGTGGTATTCAATTGTTTTACTAGGGCAAAACAAGATAAGGCTATTGCATCTAGTTGCTCTGAAACACATAGCTGTTTGATGGCTTTGTATAAACGCATGGCCTTTAAAAGATCTTCGGCTGTAGCATCCTGACATGCTTTTGCTTTGTTGGCAAAGATAGAAGCTTCAAGTCCGATTTCATCATCTGTGATTTCATAGAACCGTTTGTAGACTTCCTGAAGAGGTATGTCTATATAGTTTACTCCCCATCGTTGACTTGCCAATAAATAGTCCACATGGCTGGCTACCAGCCATGAAGCCGGAGTTCCAATGACTCCGATACGTTTGCCTTTTAACGAACGTTTGGCTGCAAAAGCTTTGTGGTGTAATAATACTTGTTTTGCCATATCGCTTGTATGGCCATGGATAATGCGTACTTTCATGTCCTTATTGCGTACACAGGCTGCTATTTCCAGAGCGGCAGCAAGCGAGTTGTTCAATCCGTCAGAGAGTAGTGTAATAGGGTAGGGAAGTATACTGAAATTTCTGATGACACAATCTTCTACACCTCCGCTTGCTATAAATGCCATTTTATATGCATTGGCTGGAATACTTTCTACTTCTTTATAGTTTACTAAATGGAGGGTAAAATGCTTTTCTAAAGCCATGAATAATTCTTTATGGCTTTGATAAATTTGCTCCATTTTATAACTTCCGGATGTGAATATAATAAGGTATAAATTCATAGCTCTATATGTAATGGTTTAACATTTACGAATATACATTTTTTCTTTTTGGCTCTCTGAAGTTGTGTGAAGTTTTTATGTTTTTTGATAGAGTTTAGAGCCTGTTTAGTCTTTTCACTCAATACGTCTTTGGATTTATTTTATAAGAAATGTTGTGCATTTTGTTCTTTCGGGTTATATTTGTAGCCACATTAAAATCAAATTGTTTATTTATGCCACAAATATCCATTAGAGGAAACGAAATGCCAGAGTCACCTATTCGTAAGCTGGCTCCTTTGGCTGAAGCTGCAAAAGGAAGAGGAATTCATGTATATCATCTGAATATTGGTCAGCCAGACCTGCCTACACCTCGAGCGGCCCTCGATGCGATTCGTAATATAGACCGTACAGTTCTCGAATATAGTCCCAGTCAAGGTTATCGTAGCTATCGTGAAAAACTGGTGGGCTATTATAAAAAATACGATATAAACCTTGATGCTGATGATATTATTATTACTACCGGAGGATCTGAAGCTGTTTTGTTCGCTTTTATGAGTTGTCTGAATCCGGGTGATGAAATTATTGTGCCCGAACCTGCATATGCTAACTATATGGCATTTGCTATTTCGGCGGGAGCTATAATTCGTACAGTAACAACGACGATTGAAGAAGGGTTTTCTTTGCCTAAGGTAGAAAAGTTTGAAGAATTGATAAACGAACGGACCAAAGGTATTTTGATTTGTAATCCCAATAATCCGACTGGTTATTTGTATACTCGTCGGGAAATGAATCAGATTCGCGATTTGGTTAAGAAGTACGATTTATTCTTGTTCTCTGATGAAGTTTATCGCGAATTTATTTATACAGGTTCTCCATATATTTCAGCATGTCATTTAGAAGGAATCGAAAAGAATGTTGTCTTGATTGATTCTGTTTCTAAGCGTTATTCTGAATGTGGAATCCGTATCGGTGCTCTGATAACCAAGAATGAAGAAGTCCGTAAAGCTGTTATGAAATTCTGTCAGGCACGTTTAAGTCCTCCTTTGATTGGACAGATTGCGGCAGAGGCTTCGCTTGATGAACCGGAAGAGTATTCTCGTGAAATGTATGATGAGTATGTAGAGCGTAGAAAATGTCTGATTGATGGCTTGAATCGTATTCCAGGAGTATATTCACCTATTCCTATGGGGGCTTTCTATACCGTGGCAAAACTTCCGGTTGATGATGCGGAAAAGTTCTGCGCATGGTGTTTAAGCGATTTTAATTATGAAGGAGAAACTGTAATGATGGCTCCTGCAGCAGGCTTTTATACGACTCCGGGTGCAGGTCGCAATGAGGTACGTGTTGCATATGTTCTGAAAAAAGAAGACCTGGCGCGTGCTTTGTTTGTGTTGCGTAAAGCCCTTGAAGCATATCCCGGACACGTAGACGAATGATATGAACTGGAAGCTTTTTATTGCACGCCGTATCTATAAAGATAATGAAGGCGGAAAGGAAGTTTCAAAGCCAGCCATACGTATTGCGATGGCTGGAATTGCTATTGGGCTGGCTGTAATGATCATCTCGGTAGCGGTTGTCATTGGTTTTAAGCATCAGGTACGCGATAAGGTTATCGGTCTTAGTTCGGACATTCTTGTTACTAGTATGGATGAGGCTCAGGCATACCAGACAACTCCGGTTGCCGGAGGAGACAGTGTGATGCAAGTGTTAAGAAGCTTACCTTCTGTGAGCCATGTACAGCGTTATGCCAGTAAGCCGGGGATGATTATGACTGCTGATAATTTTCAGGGAATGCTTCTGAAAGGTATAGCTCAGGAGTATGATATGACTTTTTTGCAAAACCATCTTCTTGAGGGAGAAATTCCAGCATTTACAGATTCGATAGCCAGCAATAAAGTTCTTGTATCGAGAACCATTGCCGACCGTTTGTCTTTAAAGGTTGGGGATAATCTGTATACTTATTATCTGGAGAACAATATTCGTGCTCGTCGACTTACTGTTTCTGGTATTTATCAAACAAATTTTTCTGCCTATGACGATTTGTTTTTGATAACGGATTTATATACAGTCGTTCGTCTGAATAATTGGGAAAAAGACCAGGTGGGAGGATTGGAGATTGAAGTCAGTGATTATGCATTACTCGAGCAGGTCAACGATAATATACGTGGTTTGTTTGATGAAAAGAGTGATCGATACGGCAATATGTATTATTCGCGTACAGTAGAAGAAGTATATCCTCAGATATTTGCATGGTTGGATTTGCTTGATGTTAATGTGTGGGTTATTCTGATTCTGATGGTTGGTGTTGCAGGATTTACTATGATTTCCGGATTGCTGATTATTATATTGGAACGTACAAATATGATAGGGGTGCTGAAAGCATTGGGAGCTGATAATACTGCTGTCCGAAAGATTTTTCTTTCGTTCTCCGTACTTCTTATCAGAAAAGGTATGCTGTGGGGAAATATTGTCGCTCTTTCTTTCTGTATTCTACAGTATTACTTCAAAATCGTAAAACTAGATCCGGCGACATATTATGTCGATTCTGTTCCTGTTGAGCTGAATATAGGAGTCTGGCTGTTGTTGAATATCTGTACATTGATAGTTTCTGTTTTAATGTTGGTAGGACCTTCCTATCTTGTCAGTCGTATTCATCCGGCTAAATCCGTAAGATTCGAATAAGGGTATTTTTACAGTAACCATATAAATCTGATATTTTAAAGAAGGTTATCGACTTTCACTAAAATATCAGGACATTTTTATATGTCTTGGTATGAGACTATCCTATTTTGCTGATTTTCTTCAGACGTTCTTCATCAATTAGCTTTATCTTACGTCCGTCAATAATAATCAGTTTTTCTGTTGCGAAATTAGATAAGGTACGAATAGCATTCGAAGTAGTCATATTGGATAAGTTAGCCAAATCTTCTCTTGACAAATAAATGCTAAGTGTACATTGATCTTCTTCTACTCCATAAGTATCTTTAAGGAACAGAAGTGATTCGGCAAGACGTCCTCGAATGTGTTTTTGGGTCAGGTTTACCGTACGTTCATCCGAAATACCCAAATCTTTTGATAATTGGCGAATAAAGAACATTGCCAGATCTGCATTTTCCTGAATTAACTTGATAATGACAGGCATGGGTATCAGACACATTGTACATGGCTCGAATGCCGCTGCTGCTGTTACAAAGTTTTCCTCTGCAAAGTAAGCACGATAAGCAAAGTATTCTTTATTCTTTATGACACGAATAATCTGACTGCGTCCGCCTACACCATCCTTGTATATCTTTACTTTGCCGCTGAGCAGGCACATCAGGTGCATGGGAGTTTCTCCTTCACAGTAGATTGTTTCGTTTTTTTTATATTTCTGTATTGTAAAATTTTGCGCAAGTAATTCACGTTGCGATTCGGTAAGAGGCTGCCACAAATCAGGGATACTTTCGGCAATCTCGGCTTCTGTTAATTCCTTCTTGACCATAACTGCTATAAAACCATGTTTTGTAGCACAAAGGTAGGAAGAAAAATTTAAAAACTTAATTTTATCCTTGAAAAATGTCGTGTGTACATATGGATTTGTTATATATTTGCTTCTGTTTATGGGAAAATTAAGAAATATATATCATGTTATATTCCGATTGTTAATGTACCTTCTTGCTTTAAGTTTTGCCACTGAAGCAAGGGGAGGGGATAATATGCCGTCTTATCTTTCCAAACCACATGTTACCGATTCTGTACTTTCCCATATTTTTCATTCGGCATCAGTCTATGCTCAAGAGGTGGGAGAGTATAAAGCCGATTTGTACCTGAAAGGTCGGTTGCAGATTCATAAGCAAAATAGAATCATCAAGTATGTTCCTTCTATGTTTCGTTTTGAGAAGGGAGTAAATGACTATATACATGAGTCTATCAGTGAATTACATTATACGGCTCCTCATATATACGACCGGAAGATTCGTGCTGTTTCTACAACTTTTACGGGAGGTAACAGCCGTTTTTTTGATATAATGGATTTTGTTAAGTTTAATATTTACGCTCCTTCGTTGATGGAAGACAAAGTTCTTTCACCACTTAACGAACAGTCTAGTGTACATTATTATTATCTGCTTGATTCGATCGATTACTGGAAGGAGGGAGAAGTTTATAAAATACGTGTAATACCCCGTTATCGTAGTACCAGTTGCTTGAGGGATTTTTTTGGATAACTACAAATGACTGGACGATACGTTATTTGAATTTTCATGGAGCTTACGATCTGATTCGCTTTCATGTGGCAATGCGTATGGGGGAAACGGAAAAAACAAAGTAATCTTCCTCAGCTGATAAATCTGGATATCGTATTTAAGTTTTTGCGTAATAACCTGGAAAATTGAATTATACGGGCTGGTCTAAAGTATGATGAGGTTATTTTTAAGAAAAAAGAAGAAATGGATGTACTGCTGAAGAAACGGCATAAATATAATTTGTCTAATTCTTACACGTTACTTGTGATACCACACGTTTGGTTCAGGATCGTGATTCGTTTGCCCGTATTCGTCCTTTGCCTCTTACCGATTGGGAAGACAGTTTATATTTGTCTTTCGATGAGCGTCGCCGCAAGGAGCAGGGAGATACCTTGCAAAGAGCAGAAACTAAATTTAAGAAAAACCTGGTGTATATCGGACAGTTGGGAGATGCCTTGATCAGTAGTTATGATATTGATATATCTAAAGTTGGTAATATTACATGCTCTCCTTTAATAAACCCTTTGCTCGTAAGTTATAGTCATCGCAATGGAATTTCGTATCGTCAGGAGTTTAAATATAATAAACTTTTCCACGATGGGAGATTATTGCACATCGTACCTCAGATCGGTTATAATTTTACGAAGAAAGAGCTTTATGCTAAAATGGATGCAGAATATGTTTACAACCCTATGAAACATGGATCTGTTTCTGTAAATGTAGGAAACGGTAACCGTATCTATAGTAGTTTGGTGCTCGATCAACTGAAAGAAATGCCGGACAGTCTGTTTAGCTTTGACGGGCTTGAACTGGATTACTTTAAGGATGTATATCTGAATATTTCTCATAATATTGAGATTATAAACGGACTGACTTTATGGACGGGTGTGGCCATGCACTGGCGTTATGCAGCAGAAAGTACTCCGGAAGTGGCAAGCTGGGTACGTTTGAAGTATAACAGTTTTGCTCCTCGATTGCGTGTTGAATGGACACCGGGTATGCACTATTATATAAACGGAAATCGAAAGGTGAATGTTGGCTCGAGTTATCCTACTTTCCTTATAGATTATGAACGTGGAATAAAGATAATGAAGAATTCAGGGGAATATGAACGTTTTGAATTCTCAGCGGAGCAAAAGATACGTGTTCGTGACCTGCATACGATTGCTTATCATCTGGGTGGAGGTTTTTTCACAAATCAGAATGATATGTATTTTGTGGATTATGTGAATTTTGCCAATCGCAATTTGCCTCAAGGATGGAATGATGATATCGGAGGTACATTTCAGATGTTGGATGGACGTTGGTATAATGCATCACTCATTATTTCCGTGGAAATATGACATATGAAACTCCTTTTTTATTATTATATCCTGTAAGTCGGTTGCTGTCGTTTATTCAAAAGGAAAGAGTTTATGCAGGTATCTTGTTCATGCCTCATTTGAATCCCTATCTGGAATTAGGTTATGGAATAGGTACACATCTGTTTGATTTTGGGGTATTCGTGGAAAATGAAAAAGGTAAATTTACATCTGTGGGATGTAAATTTACCTTCGAGCTGTTCAATAGATGATAATCTAATTCTTTATGTATTCTTTCTTTATTTTCTTAGGAAGTCTTTCTTTTTGCGTAGCAGATATTGCATTTGCCGTACCAGACTCCATAATGGACGAAGTATGTCAAACAATGGGAAAATACAACATAGGTTTTCATTCAGATCGCGGCTCGTATGGTGAAAGACAGTCATAGTCGAAATAAAACGGATTAGCCAAAACAAGACAATGAGGCCCATACCGATCCATTGTTGTTCTATAATACTGAATGCCAAAGCCGAAATTGTAGCTAGATGAAATAGTCCGCAGGTCCATGTGTCGATAGCATTGATAAACCTTGCCGTGCCCAGATAATAGTGTCCGGTAACCATTGCATTCATTTTTTCTTCAAACCAGATACGCTTGTAAGGAGGAACCGGCATGCGGACAATGCTGTCTTCTCCTGAAGCTACACGAGTGTTGTATTTGTTTGCAACTGCATTGATGAATAAGTCATCTTCTCCTCGTTGCAGTTGCAGATGATCAGCAAAACCCTTATGCTTTTCATACAAACTTTTTCGGTAAGCCAGATTACGTCCTATACCCATATACGGATTGCCTGCTAAGGCCATACCTAAATACCGGAGTGAATGGAAAAATGAGTCGGTTGTGATTCGTCGGGCAAACCATTCCTTTTGGGTAGATAATTGCTGTATCCTAGTACGATATCTGTATTTGGAGTCATTTGTTCGGCCAGTCTTCTCAGCCAGTTCCGGCTGACAGGACAGCAATAAGGTTCTGTAACTACAAGCCATTCATAACGGCTGGCACGTATTCCCATTGCGATGCCCAGCTTTTTCCGACTGACGTAGCGGGCAGTTTCCGGAATGAAGGTGTGATACAGATTATTGTATTTGTCGGATAATAACTTCAGGATGTTTTCATCTTCTCCAGCCGACTTGTCATTGATGACAATTACCTCAAATTCCGGATAATCTTGTTCGAGAATGGCAGGAAGGTTTTTGGTTAATGCACTTCCGGAGTCTTTGGTCACGATAATAACTGATAGTGGTGGAAGTTCTGTTCCGGCAGCTTCATTCTTTTTTTTGAAATGCCGATGTATGCGGTTGTAGATTCCAAAAACGTAACATAACTGAATCGCACAAAGTATGCCACAGACTGCAACCAGCAAAAAAGTGTAGATGCCAAATCGAGTGTAATCATATTGTGAGTCTTATAATAAAAATCGGTGCAAAAATAGAGTAATTTTTCGAGATTGCGCTCAATCTGTCTTCTAATAAAGGATGATTTTTTTGTGCCTTATTCAATTTTCGCTATCTTTGCATGGCGTAAAATAATGTTACGCTGCCGGAAGAATCAGAAAATAATAAAAGTAAGAAATGAAG
>ENA-OQJS01000116-OQJS01000116.1-human-gut-metagenome-genome-assembly--contig:-NODE-116-length-14954-cov-1.474944_pt1 | contig 14954 bp, 18 predicted proteins | sample MGYA00242598_ERZ504764 | MGnify/ENA primary metagenome ERZ504764 (study PRJEB26092, sample SAMD00036368) | human gut metagenome | host: Homo sapiens | study: EMG produced TPA metagenomics assembly of...
TATTTTGTAAACTTGCTTCCAATCGAATTATATAAATAGACAGTGGAACAAGAAAGAAAAAGAACTTCCTTTACTGGAAAAAGTAACAATAACAGATGTAGCTGCCGAAGGGAAGGCAGTTGCTAAGGTAAACGATTTGGTTATATTCGTACCTTATGTAGTTCCTGGAGATGTAGTCGATTTACAGATAAAGCGTAAAAAAAAATCATTACGCGGAAGCTGTTGCAGTAAAATTTCACGAAAAGTCGTCAATGCGTGCCGAACCGTTTTGCCAGCATTATGGCGTTTGTGGCGGATGTAAGTGGCAGTGTCTTTCTTATCAAGATCAGATTCGTTATAAGCAGAAGCAGGTGTATGATAACCTGACTCGTATCGGAAAGGTGGAATTACCTGAGTTTATGCCTATTCTTGGCTCAGAGAAAACAATGTTCTATCGTAACAAGCTGGAGTTTACTTTCTCTAATAAACGTTGGCTTACCGAAGAAGAAGTCAAGCAGGATGTGAAGTATGATCAGATGAATGCTGTCGGATTCCATATTCCGGGAGCTTTCGATAAGGTACTTGCTATCGAAAAGTGTTGGTTGCAGGATGATATTTCCAATCAGATCCGTAATGCAATCCGCGATTTTGCTTACGAACATAATTATGAGTTCTTCGATTTGCGCAGTCAGGAAGGTATGCTCCGTAATATGATGGTGCGTACTTCTTCCACAGGAGAACTTATGGTGTTGTTGCAATGTAAGATTACTTCGGATGCGGAACTGGATAAGATGAAAGTGTTGTTGCAGTTTGTTGCAGATAAGTTCCCTCAGATTACTTCATTGCTTTATGTAATCAATATAAATGCAATGATACTATTGGCGATTTGGATGTCGAAGTATTTAAGGGTAATGACCATATCTTTGAGGAAATGGAAGGATTGCGCTTTAAGGTCGGTCCGAAATCTTTTTATCAGACAAACTCAGAACAGGCATATAATCTTTATAAGGTAGCTCGCAACTTCGCAGGGCTGACTGGCAACGAACTGGTGTACGACCTTTATACCGGTACGGGTACGATTGCAAACTTTGTTTCCCGCCAGGCAAGGAAGGTTATTGGTATAGAATACGTTCCCGAAGCTATTGAGGATGCAAAAGTCAACTCTCAGATAAACGGTATTGAGAATACACTGTTCTATGCCGGTGATATGAAAGATATCTTGACGCAGGATTTTATCAATGAACATGGTCGTCCGGATGTAATTATTACCGACTCCACGTGCGGGTATGCATAACGATGTGATAGATGTAATTCTGTTTGCCGAGCCTAAGCGTATTGTATATGTAAGTTGTAATCCTGCTACTCAGGCACGTGATCTTCAGTTGCTTGATGCTAAATATAAAGTAATGGCCGTACAACCGGTAGATATGTTCCCGCATACACATCATGTAGAAAATGTGGTATTATTGGAGAAAGATAAATTATATCAATAAGAAGATATGTCAAGAAGAGATAGAAATACAAGCGGGCGTCCTGTAGCGCGTGCTGCTGCTAAATATACTGTATATAATGTGACGGAACCTGCCGAACTGATGGAGTTTCTGATGAAGAAGATGGCGGGGATAAGTCGCACTCGTGTGAAGGCTTTGCTTACCAATCGTGTTGTCCTTGTCGATAATAATATCCAGACATTATATAATTATCCTTTAAAGCCGGGAATGAAGGTGCAGATAAGCCGCGAGAAGAACAAGCATGAGTTCCGTCATCCGATGCTGAAGATCTTGTATGAGGATGCTTATCTGATAGTAGTGGAGAAAAAGGAAGGTCTTCTTTCTGTTGCGACAGATCATCAGAAGGAAAAGACGGCTCAGCATATATTGAATGAGTATGTAAAACGTCAGCATCGCAATAATCGTGTGTTTGTAGTGCATCGGTTAGATCGTGAAACATCGGGTATTATGATGTATGCCAAAGATGAAAAGACACAACATACATTACGTGATAACTGGCATGATATTGTGCGCGATCGCCGTTATGTTTCTATCGTGATGGGAGATATGGAAAAAGATCAGGGTACTGTGGAATCTTGGCTTACCGACCGTAAGTTGTATGTAAGTTCTTCTCCAGTTGATGATGGTGGAAAATATTCGGTTACTCACTACCGTACCATAAAACGCGCTAATGGCTATTCGCTGGTAGAATTGCAGTTGGAAACAGGTCGTAAGAATCAGATTCGTGTACACATGCAGTCACTGGGGCATCCGGTCGTAGGGGATGAACGATATGGCTGTGAAGTGAATCCTTTGGGACGCTTGGCACTCCATGCGTTTAAGCTATGTTTCTATCATCCTGTTACAGGTGAACTGATGGAATTTGAAACTCCATATCCGACTCCTTTTAAAAATTTGATGCTAAGAAAATAACAGGTAGTAAAGATAGAGAGTTCACGCCACCTTGTCAATGTTATTGACAGGGTGGCGTACTTTTTTATAGGATGTTAATAGCTATTTGCGCACAAGCTTCTGCATCACAAAGCGCATGATGGTGGTGTGATAAATCGTAGCCGCATTTTAGAGCTACTGTTTGTAGCTGATGATTGGGAAGACTTTTTCCGAATGTCCGCCTGGAGGCTCTACAGGTACAGTGAAATGTATAATCAGGATATTCCATGTTGTATGCTTGAAATGCTACCTTCAGACACCCTTCATCAAAAGGGCTGTTATGCGCTACTAAGGGTAATCTGGCTATTATAGGATCAATCTCTTTCCATACTTCAGGGAATGTTGGCGCACAGGCTGTGTCTTGAAACGTCAAGCCATGTACTGTGTGTTCCAGTAGCTATAATAGTTAGGGTAGGGACGTATCAGCCGATATAGCTTTTCGGTAATTTCTCCGTTCCTTACGATAACAATTCCCACACTACATACGCTGGAGCGTTCCTTGTTTGCTGTTTCAAAGTCGATTGCTGCAAAGTCTGTCATAGATTTGTATAGTTTATAGTTTCCCGATTCGTGCACTTATCTGAGCATAAGTGTACAATGCCTCTTCGGGCAGTTTGTAATTGCCAAGTCGGCTTATCTGTCCGGAATAGTAGGAAACTATTTCATTGAATCCTTCTTCCCAAGCTTTCTCTTTTGCTTCTGTATCTTTCAGATTTTTGTTTTCAAGCTCATTGAAGAATGTTACTACACTATAGTAATATGCTTCTTTATATAAGGTATAAGCTTCTTCTTGTTTTTCCTTCCAGAGCTTTTAACTGTGCTTCTGTTATCTTGCGGTTTTCGGCTTGTGGTTCGTTCAGTTTCTGTCGGATTTTACGCACATCGCCTGTCATCATCCATATTTTGATGATGAGAATTACTTGTACTGCTGTAATGAGAGATATCAGTAGCATTGTTTTTACTTATTTGATTCAAATGTTATTTCTCCGAAGAAATCGGGGCAGTGAAAGCATGGGGAGGGGAGTGCAATAGGACTCCATGATAAAAAATGAGGAGTCTGAAGTTTGTCTCCGCACTTATAAAAATTTGCTTTCATTCTCATTCCGTCAAGTGATGTCAGTGAATGGTGGAAGAAGGCGGATATGGGGATTCTTAAGGCAAGTTGCATGAACATTCTCCTAAACGCTCTTCAAAGGGAGTTCTTCCTAATGAAGCCCAGCGCGTAACTTGTCCCACAGTTTCCAGTGGAGCGTGTTCCCGGTTACCTGGCTTTCCGTATTCTATCAGTAATGTACCTGCACAGTTACATTCAAAATTATAATATTGGTTGTCTGTTCCGGGCTGTACAAAAAATTCTGCACATGAATCCTCCCATACTCTTCCGTTGTCCTCCGGAGCTGTTGCACGTACACTCTGTTCTGTTATACAATAATGCAATAAAATAGCATTTCCAGTATGAGCTATTCTGAATTTAACGTCAGGGTGATATGGATAGTCTTTCCAGTTGATGCAGTCTATCTGGTGGAATGGTATTTGTTCTATATCAAATATTGTAGGTATCTGTTCTGCCGAAGTAATTGCAGAGTCGTTGACTTTTTTCACTGATAGTGTTTTCATAATAAGCGTAGGATAGAAGTTAATTAATAAAAGAAAGGTTGATAATTTAAACGTTTATCTTGTTTAATTATCAACCTTTTGTCGGGGTAGCGGGATTCGAACCCACGACCCCCTGCTCCCAAAGCAGGTGCGCTAACCGGACTGCGCTACACCCCGAAGAAGTGCTTTTCCTTAAAAGCGATGCAAAGGTAGTGCTTTAGAATGTAATATGCAAGTGTTTTAGCGTCTTTTTTTTGAAAAAATAAATCAGAGATTGCCGCTCGTTGAGCTTTTAATAGGGTAACAGGCTTAATATCTGATTGATACAAGATTTTTTGTTTGCAGGCTACTTAATACAGTTTTTATCTCTGCAAGTATACTAAAACAGAGATTCCAGTATGTAAACCGGAATCTCTGTTTGGATATTTGTTATATTTTACTTCAGTTTAGCGAGTAACAGGCTTAATTCTTTTCGCCAGTCACAGCCATTTTCAGGTTGGAAGGTATGCATACCCAGTTGGCTTGCTATGTTTATGTTCGATTGGCCATCGTCTACGAACAAAGTTTCTTTCGGTGCTAAGCCGGCATCCGACAGCATGTACTCGAAGATGCGCTGTTCGGGTTTTGTGCAACCTACCTGATAGGAGAGGTATAACTTGTCGAAATACGATGTCAAAGGTTTGCCCTCTGAAGAAAACCGTTCGCTGCATGCCCATCCCATTACGTAAGGATTCGTGTTGCTAAGTACATAGAGCTTGTATCCTTCGCTACGTAACATTTCCAGATATTCCAGCTTCCGTATATCTACACCAGTGATAAAGCCTAGCCATGCCTGCTGTACTTCCTCCCATGACAATGTACGTCCGCATAGTTTCCCCAATTCGTTGCGGTAAGCTTCCTCTGTCAGACTTCCTTCTTCCAGTTCCTGAAAGATGCCGGTCTGATGATACTTGTCGAGGATGCGGTCGGCATCTTTTACACCCAGACGGATGAATGCCTTTACAGCCTGTTCGCGGCTTATATCGGCTATAACTCCGCCAAAATCGAAAACTATATTTTTTATCATTTTCTCTTACGATTTAGCTGTGGTTATTTATTCTCAGGCTTTAGCCATTTATCCAGCCATGCAAAGAATGTGCGTTGCCACAGGATACCGTTCTGCGGTTTCAGTACCAGTGATTCTCGTCAGGGAAGATGAGCAACTGTGCCGGAACACCTCTAAGTTTGGCAGCATTGAAGGCAGCCATTCCTTGTGAAGCCAGGATTCGGAAATCTTTTTCTCCATGTATGCACAGTATAGGAGTGTCCCATTTATCTACAAACAGATGAGGAGAATTGGCGTAACTGCGTTGTACTGCCGGATTATTTTTCTCCCAATATGCTCCACCCAAATCCCAGTTGGTGAACCAGAGCTCTTCTGTTTCCAGATACTGCTGTTCCATGTTGAAGAAACCATCGTGAGCAATAAAGGCTTTAAAGCGTTTGTTGTGGTGACCTGCCAACCAATAAACAGAGTAACCGCCAAAGCTGGCTCCTACACATCCCAGACGGTCTTTATCTACATAAGGCTCTTTAGCTATGTCGTCGATGGCACTCAGGTAGTCGTCCATGCAGTGACCTCCGTAGTTTGTACTGATATCTTCCAGCCATTCCATACCGAATCCCGGCAGACCGCGACGGTTGGGAGCAATGATGATATAGTCGTTTGCTGCCATGAGTTGCAGATTCCAGCGATAGCTCCAGAACTGGCTGACCGGACTTTGTGGACCTCCCTGGCAGAAAAGAAGAGTCGGATACTTCTTGTTCGGGTTGAAATTAGCCGGATAAACTACCCATGAAAGCATATCTTTTCCATCGACAGTCTTGGTCCAGCGTGCTTCTACTTTACCCATTTGCAGCTGACTGAATATCTGATCGTTTTCTTTTGTGATGCGGGTTACTGCATTTTTCTTTTTCAAATCGACAGTGAACAGTTCGTCTGCCTCGCTTAAAGAATGACGTTTGGTGAGCAGTTGTTTGTTGTTAAGCATGGCAACCGAAGTATAGTCGTACATACCGTCAGTAAGCTGCTTTACTTCTCCTTTCAGGTTGGTGCTGTGAACCATACTGGTAGCGTGCCATACGCCTACGAAATACAATGTTTTTCCATCGGGAGCCCAGCAATAATCGTCTACACCCGACTGGAAAGCTTCGGTTACATAAGTCTTTTCTCCACTTTTCAGGTCCATGACACACAACCGGTTGCGGTCGCTCTCATAGCCGTCGCGTTCCATACTTTGCCATGCAATACTTTTTCCGTCGGGAGAGAATTTCGGATTGGTATCGTAGCCAGATTCTTGTCCGTAGCATCTTCCTTGCAGAGATTACGAGTTTCACCTGCTTCCGTATTATAAAGGTAAATATCCGAATCGGTCGATACAGAATATTCCAATCCTGTTTTCTTGCGACAAGTGTAAGCTATTTGCTTGGAATCGTTGCTCCACGCCAGCTGCTCGATACCGCCGAAAGGTTTCATGGGCGATTCATAAGGTTCACCTTTCAGAATATCTGTAGCAGTACCAACCTGATTACCGTCGAATGAAGCGACAAACGGATGCGGAATATTTTCCACCCATTCATCCCAATGCTTGTACATCAGGTCATTGATGACCTTTCCGCTGGCTTTATCCAAGTCAGGATATATGTCAGAAGTACGTTGTCCGTATTTAACTTGCGAGATGAACAATACTTTACTTTCATCCGGAGAAAATTTAAATCCTTCTATACCACCTTCGTACGATGAAAGTTGTTTCCGTTCACTTCCGTCGGGATTCATTTCCCATATTTGCATACTTCCGCTTGCAGCTGTAAGAAAAGCAATCTTGCTTCCGCCTTTTATCCATGTCGGTTCAACCTCGCTGTCGGCAGTATGAGTAAGAAGCAAATTGTTTGTGCCGTCGGCATTCATCACATAAATTACAGTGTGGCTCTTGTTCTCTTTTACACTGTAATAAGATACGGTGTATGCGATCTGCTTTCCATCGGGGGATACGCTTGAACTTCCTATGCGTCCCATTGCCCACAAAGCCTCGGGAGTAAGTTTTTTATTCTTGATTCTGATTTCTTGTTTGCCTATAACAGGCTTATCGGTATTTGCCGGTGTATCGGCGTTGACATAACCCGATGCTGCAAACATCATGGCTGCTGTCATTGTCATAAGGTCTGTTTTCTTCATGATTATTGAACTTTTGTTTTTTCAATACACAAAGTTACTAATAAAATGTGATATACGTAATATGTTATATCGTTATTGGTTCATGGGATACCTTGATGGGTAGCTTGTGTTAAATGTTTGTTAAAATATGCTGCTTATGAAATTTTTAGTAGTTTGGTGGTATAATTACAATAAAAAATACCACATGGTATTGGTAATACGTTTTTTAGATAAAGTTATATTAAAAAAATCAGCGAAATATGAGAAATAAAATTCTATACATACACGGACTTTCATCTTCCGGTTCTTCTTCTACGACAAGAAACTTGCAGGCTCTTTTGCCCGATTATAGTGTGCTGTCACCCGATTTGCCTGTTGCTCCTCAGGAAGCTTTGGACATGCTGTGGCATTTATGTGAGCTAGAACAGCCTCAACTTATTATTGGAACCTCCATGGGAGGTATGTTTGCCCAGCAACTTAGAGGATATAAAAAGATCTTAGTGAACCCGGCTTTTCATGTATCCGAATTTATGCGTACACAGATTGGGGTACATGAGTTTCTGAATCCTCGTCGGAACGGTGAAACTCATTATGAGATAACTTCTGACTTGTGTGATGCTTACCAAAAGGTAGAGAAGGGACAGTTTTCGGACATTACGGAGTTCGATAAAGAAAATACTTATGCTCTGTTTGGCACAAAAGACACATTGGTGCATGGATATGACGAGTTTATGTCGCATTATGAAAAGGCTTCATGGTTTGAAGGGGAACATAGGCTGAATCTTGAGGTTATGCGGAGTAGTGTTATACCATTAATAGAAAAGATTATGGCGAAGGGTTTCAAAGAAGCCCTTAGGACTTCACCACTATTTAATTTGTCCTTGTGTTCAAAGGAGTTATTCCACAGTAATTTTTTATATTGGTTAGGAACAACACATTGTGCTCTATTTGTTGCTGTATGCAAAGAACTAGGATGTAAGGTTAATTGGAATGCTTCTCCGGAAAATATTAAAAGAGAATATTGTAACCTTGATCTTTGTGCATGTTGTGATGGACAGATAACATTTATTTTAGAGAATAAAGTAAAAAGTATTCCTCAGAAAAGTCAGCTGGACAGGTATGTGAGGGAAAACAACCCACAGACAGACGATTTGATTTTATTATCATTGGCTACAGAATTTCCTGATAAAGAAAATATTCTTAACGATGGGTTGTGGAAAATACGCAGTTATAAAGATTTATGTGAGGCTATAAGTAAACATAAAAACCTACTTGAGGGTGATTCTTATGCATTAGCATTGGTAGAAGATTATTGTTCGTTCATCAATAATCTGCATCAGCTGTCACAGACTTGGCTTTTGAAAAAGGAAAGTTATTTTTTTATTGCCAAAGGATGAAAAAAAAGGAAATTGAAGAATTGCGTATAGGAGATTTGATGGATAAAATATGGTATTCCCAACTTTGTGCTAGTCTGAATAAATATATAATGGATAAATTTCATCTTGAAACTGTATCGGGATATGGAATTGAGGCTATTGCTAAAACAGAAGGAAATATACTGAATACGGTATATACTAATTGGGGATTTACTCATGGACAAGGTCTGTTGGAGGCATAAATTGAAAATAAATAATGACTATGTATTGCTTATACAAATTCAAGGGAATAGATACGAACATGGTATAGAGTGGATTTGTGAAAGAAACTGCTCACACTCTGAATTCTGGAATAGAACTCAAAGTCTTGATTTGATTTCCGAGCTATTCTTCTTGCAATTTAGTGAAACTGAAACAGCCTTGTTTCCATCAGTCTGCGTAAATGAGCCTATTACAGCCCGGAAAAAGAAGGGAGAAGTAGAGAAGCGTATTTATAATAAGTATAACGACAGATTTTTATATCAGTCTAAAAAAGATAAAAGAAAATGCCTTTGCTATAGATGTATTATATGCTATATCGGAAGAAATAGGGTATATAGTTGAAAAAGCAAATAATGCAAAATGATGACTGTCTGAAAAGATGCTGAAGAACCAGTGTTTTTTTGTACAAAATTTTAGAAAAGATGCTGATGTTTTACTAAAAACATGCTGAATTTTTTCATAAAAATTCCCCTTTTCCGTATTTCGTGCTTCTCACAGCATGAAAATACGTAAAAGGGGATGTGAGAGAGAGAATGAAAAGTTTCTTATTTTCCAATGAAATAAGCGGGATAGCCATCCAGCAGGCAGTTCAGCTGGTTTCCTCCCATTGCAATATTTTCCATGTACGAATATCTGTTGCCGTAATTGAGACGGATGCTTGTGTAGTTGCTGTCCCACCAGTCCCATCCGAAATTAAGGCTTGATTCTTGCCGGTTTCCGTAGCGGTCTTGCGAATATAAATAGTCTACTCCCGTATTGTTCGGGTAAAAACAAATTTCCTGATAGTAGTAAACACCATATTCATCTGTCCATTCATCAGTCCAGATACGGCTGCATAAATAATCGGTACTTTCGTGATAACTGTTCGTGCCGTTTCCGATTTCTATTCCCAGACCTACATATTCGCATGAACTCAATGTAAAGATTAAAGACAGCACTGCTGCTATATAATAGAATTTACGTTTTATTGTCTTCATAACTACCTCCTTTGTTTTTTGATATGACAAAGATAGGCCGGGAATCTGATACCCACAATTAATTTCTCCTAATCGTAAAGGGGAATATTCCTACTTATGATAGGGAAATTCCTCAAATACGCTTATGTTGCCAGTTTGCCTTCCTGATATACAGATAACTGGCTATACCGATACAGATAGCATATAAGTGCTCGGCAGTCCAACATATGGCAACGTCGGTTTTCAAACCTGTAATTACGATGAGGATGTATATGGTATACAGTGCCAGGGCAATGATCTCAAGAATGAAAGCAGCACGTGTGTTACCCGTTCCTGATACCGACTGAAAATAAATAAAGCCTGGAATACTGACGATATAGGTAGAACATAATACCCATAAAGTAGGAATACTTGCTGTTATCAAGTCGGGTATATTGGTATATATACGCAAGACTGTCGAGGGGAACAACGCGATAAGTCCTATCAGTGGAATGACAAAGAAAGAACATAGGCGTATATGTTGGTTGATTAATGCCGGAACTTCTTTGCTGTGTCCGGCACCAATCTGGTTGCTTACCAGTGAACTGCAAGTTGATGCGAAAGCCATGACCGTCATAAACGGTATGCTCGATACACTTCGTATGATATTGGAAATGGCGAGCGGACGTTCTCCCAGATGTTCGATAAATATGAAGAACAGGAACCATGTAGACAGTGATATAAAGTTTTGTATCATTGTCCATAGTGAAATATGCATGATTTGTGACAATGCTTTTGTACGGATGCCGGGAATGCGGTTTAATCCATACTTGCGATAGTCTATTTTCCGGTATGTATAACTTATAAGAATAATACGGATACCAGTTCGGCCAGAGACGAGCCTATAGCTGCTCCGGCAATTCCCATAGCAGGGAATCCGAATTTACCGAAAATAAGTGTATAGTTGAATATTACATTGGCAGCTACCATCACGATGGAATTCAGGGTGAGGGTACGTGTTTGCGTAGTTCCTACAAAAAAGGCTCTGAACATGGCTCCTATAAAGGAGAAGAAGAAACCATACACACGCCAGCGTATATATCAGTTGCTGCACCTACTATACGGTCCGAACTGACTAACATTCCCAGTATTTGTTCGGAAAAAACTTGTGAAAGGATAAAAATAACCAGACTCATCAGCATCAGGAAATAGATACCCTGATAGAAGATGTTTCCTATAGCACGGTAGTTCCCTTCACCGTTTCTTCGGGCTATCAGTATTTGCGAACCGACTGTAAAGCCGAATCCGATCATGAAGATTGCCAGATAATATACACCGGCTATGGCAGATGCTCCTAGTTCTATCTCACCTACATGCCCAAGAAATGCAGTATCGGTGATACCGATCATTTGTTCCATAATCAGGCTGATGAGAATGGGATAGGCAATGAGCCAGATATCTTTATAGGTATAACTTGTAGTTGACTTCATACTTTGGTAGAAAGATTAGAAACGGTTCTTGCTTTTTGCACTGATTTCTTCTATGTCCAACCGGATGATTTCTGTACGGTGAAAGGATTTTTGTGCATATTCCAGCCCTTTTATTTTGTCGTTGGGGCAGTATTTGCTTAAAAATAGTGACAGGGCAGACATACGTTCTGCTTCGTGCAGACTGTGATGTGCCGTACAGCGAAGTACGATGCTTTCGTATGCAGTGGTAAATTCTCCGGGAATGACTTTTGTGCGTCCTACTACGCAGAAGGAAACATTTGTGCATGCGTCTATGCAATTCAGCTTTCTGCCTACTGGGGCACAATGGATATAAATAGAGTTTCCTCTGTCCCATACATAACTTAGTGGAATGCCATAGGCTCCTTCACCGTTTTCTGTACGCATGGAGAGTACGCCGTATTCTCCTTCTTTCAGGATTTCGTAAGCACGAGCTTCACTGAGCAGTCTGTCTTGTCTGCGGATTTGATTGTTATTGAATTCCATAATGAATGTATCGTTGATGTGGTTGGTTTATTATTATTTTCTGGAATGTTTGAGGACAAAACAGGCGGACTAACATTGGTCTTTGTATGTACGCAATGTTAATCCGTCTGCGTGGTATGTAAGTAATCGGTTATGTCAGGTTGATTTATCTGGCTAATTCGTATATCTCACGGCTTGCCTGGCTGTCAAGATGGACATAATTGCCTGCCACTTTTCCTTTATCTTCGTGGAATTTTCTGACCAGTAAGTCAATGTCCGGGTTTTCTATTCCTAATTCTCTGAGGGTAACAGGCATACCTATGCTGTGCAGGAAAGCCTTAAATCTTGCTATTCCTTCCATAGCTACGGCTTGCAGGTCGTCTGACTCCGGTACGTCCCATACGCGTACTGCATATTGGGCAACCTTACCCACATTATGTTTGGCTGCGTAGGTCAGCCATGCAGGGAATATAACGGCAAGTCCTGCTCCGTGAGTTACGTCATAAATTGCACTGATTTCGTGTTCCAGACCATGGGAAGCCCAGTCTTCTTCACAGCCTACTCCACATGTACCGTTATGGGCCACTGTACCCGCCCACATGATATTGGCACGTGCATCATAGTTATCCGGTTCGCTCATTACGCGGGGAGCTTCGTTTACGATTGCTTTCATTACTCCTTCACACATACGGTCGGCTATTTCCACGCCTTGGGTATTGCTGAAATAACGCTCCATGATATGCGCCATCATATCCGTAATGCCACTGGCCGTTTGCCATGCCGACAATGTATAAGTCAGTTCCGGATTCATTACGGCAAAGACTGGCCTGAGAATTTCCGGAGTGCGTATACCTAATTTTCTTAATCCGTCGAGCTTGGTGATTACAGCGTTGCCCGAACCTTCACTACCGGCTGCCGGAATAGTAAGTACAACTCCGATAGGCAATCCTGTCTGTGGTACGGATTTTCCGATAAAGAAATCCCAGAAATCTCCTTCATAAGGAATACCTATTGCAATGGCTTTGGCCGTATCTATTACAGAACCTCCTCCTACGGGCAACATGAAATCTACATGCTCCTTACGACCTAGTTCGATACCTTCGTACACTTTCGGGTCAGTGGGGTTAGGTTGGATACCTGCCAGTTCTACATAATCTATTCCAGCAGCTGTAAGCGATTGCTTCACCTTATCCAATAATCCGCTTCGTACTACCGAACCGCCTCCATAAACAATCATGGCTTTTGTGCGTGATATTTTTTAACCAGTGTTCCTGTTTGTGCTTCTGTTGCCTTCCCGAATACAAATTCGGTAGGGCTGTAAAATGTAAAATTATTCATAAATCAGAACTTCTTCTTTTTTAATTCGATTCTAAGTTGTGTGTGACAAATCCTAATAGTGGAATGTGATGCCGCAAAGTTATGGAATTTTTCTTATCTTTGCGCTTTCATTTTCAAAATTCACTATGAAATCAGATATCGAAATTGCACGCAGTATTGAACTGACAAAGATTAAACAGGTAGCACGTGATTATGATATACCTGTAGAGGAAATCCATAACTATGGACGTTATATCGCAAAAGTTCCTGAAACTTTGATCGATGAGGAGAAAGTAAAACAAAGTAATCTTATTCTGGTAACTGCCATAACACCTACTAAAGCAGGTATCGGAAAGACTACGGTATCAATCGGTCTGGCACTCGGACTGACAAAGATAGGCAAGAAGGCTATATGTGCGCTTCGTGAGCCTTCACTTGGTCCCTGCTTCGGAATGAAGGGTGGAGCTGCTGGAGGAGGATATGCTCAGGTTCTTCCGATGGATAAGATTAACCTGCATTTTACCGGAGATTTTCATGCGATTACTTCGGCGCATAACATGATTGCTGCCTTGCTGGATAATTATATGTACCAGAATCAGGACAATGGATTCGCTCTGAAGGAGGTACTTTGGAATCGTGTTCTTGATGTGAACGACCGTGGCTTGCGCTATATCATTACTGGATTAGGAGGAAAGACAAACGGTATTACCCGTGAATCTGGATTTGATATCACTCCGGCTTCTGAAATTATGGCTATTCTCTGTCTAGCAAAAGATGAAGATGACTTGCGTCGCCGTATTGAAAATATTTTGCTGGGCTTTACTATCGACAATAAACCTTTTACAGTAAAAGATTTGGGAGTAGCTGGGGCTATTACTGTTTTGCTGAAAGATGCTATTGCTCCTAATCTGGTACAGACCACAGAGCATACTGCTGCTTTTGTACATGGCGGACCGTTTGCTAATATCGCTCACGGATGTAACTCGGTGATGGCAACAAAACTGGCTATGACTTTTGGTGATTATGTAATTACAGAAGCTGGTTTCGGTGCAGATCTTGGCGCAGAGAAATTCTATGACATCAAATGTCGTAAGTCTGGATTACAGCCGAAACTGACCATTATTGTAGCTACAGCACAGGGACTGAAGATGCACGGTGGAGTTAGTCTGGATCAGATTAAAGAACCTAATGCTGAAGGATTGACTAAAGGTCTGGCTAATCTGGATAAGCATATCGAAAATCTTCGTTCGTTCGGTCAGACTGTAGTTGTAGCATTTAATCGCTATGCTAACGATACTGAGGAGGAAATTGATCTGGTTCGTCAGCATTGTGCTGCTCAGGGTATTGGATTCGCTGTAAACAATGCTTTTGTTGAAGGCGGTAACGGAGCGGTAGAACTGGCAAACCTGGTTGTTGATACTATTGAAAACCAGCCTTCAGAGCCATTGCGTCTGGCATATAATGATGATGACACAGTGGAAGAAAAGATTTCGAAGGTAGCATGCAATCTTTACGGTGCTAATATGATTACCTATAGTGCTGCGGCCAAGAAGAAACTGAAAAGAATCCAGGAGCTGGGTTATGGACATTTCCCAATCTGTATTGCTAAAACACAGTATTCGTTCTCTACAGATCCGAAACTTTATGGTGTGGTGAAAGATTTTGAATTCCATGTTCGCGATATTGTTCTGAATGCCGGAGCTGAGATGCTGGTGATTATTGCCGGAGAAATTATGCGTATGCCGGGATTGCCGAAAGAGCCTCAGGCACTGCACATTGATATTGTGAATGGTGAAATAGAAGGTTTGTCTTAAGTATAAAGACTCTATCAGTTATTCTTGATAGAAAAACCTATTGGCGGAATTAAATTATAAAAGATTTAT
>ENA-OQJS01000117-OQJS01000117.1-human-gut-metagenome-genome-assembly--contig:-NODE-117-length-14936-cov-1.868391_pt1 | contig 14936 bp, 10 predicted proteins | sample MGYA00242598_ERZ504764 | MGnify/ENA primary metagenome ERZ504764 (study PRJEB26092, sample SAMD00036368) | human gut metagenome | host: Homo sapiens | study: EMG produced TPA metagenomics assembly of...
CTACGTAAATATTTTGTCCACTAAAATCTAATTTGTTACTTTGTACACACTTCATAAGCTATATCGTTATTGGTTAAGATTGTTTTTCTCTTATATACAAAGTTAACTATAATGGTATAGCTTTTTTAGTGCTATCTTATGTTATCCGTCACTTCCGATTTTAAACATAGGAACTTTTTTTAATCATATTCCTAAATTAATGCCAAATAATACTTGTTTAGTCAAAGGGAAGTCCATGCTACCATCACTTTCTGGATCATAATTAGGAAATTTGGTAAATGTAATAAAGTTATTTAATGTACAATATATGCGTAACCTTTGAATCTTAGCTCTTGATATCCACTTCTTAGGTAATGTATAACCTAATGTTATATCACGAATTTTAACAAAAGATGCCTTTCTATAAGCTAAAGAAGATTGTAATAAATAATTGTTTGTTGAGTAACTGCTATTAGGACGAGGATATTCATTACTTGGATTTTCTGGTGTCCAATAATTAACAGGAGCACTATTTTCCAAAGCACTTGGCTTATATAACTGAGTATAAGAGTCCTTTACATATTGTCCTACACGTCCATAAATAAAAAACATTAAGTCAAAATCTTTAAATGTGATATTATTAGTTACACCAAAAGTATATTTAGGTACACGTGAAAATATAATCCTATCATCTGTTGAAAATACTCCTTCTCCCTCAGATCCCTTAGGAGACATATCAGCGACTTTTATATCTCCAGGCCTTGAATCCCCCAAAAGATTTTGCAGCGTCCTCTTCACCTAATTGCCAAATTCCTATTTTTTTATAATCATAAAACACTTGAGTAGGTGAACCCACAAACCACAAATTTCCTTCATCTCTAGTTACACCTTTATTTAACTCTTTAATTTTTTCACGGTTTAAACTATAAGTCCAATCCGTATTCCAAGAAAAATTTTCTCCTTGAAACCATATTGTATTCATGGTAATTTCAAATCCCTTATTTTCTGTCTTACCAACATTTTGCATTATAGAACTATATCCTGTAGAACTTGGAAGTAAGCTAGGTAGAAGTAAATCTGTTGTATTAGACTTGTATAGATCAACAGAACCAGAAATACGATTCTCCCAAAAAGCAAAGTCAATCCCCAAATTCCATGTAGCTGTTTTTTCCCACGTCAATTCTTCATTAGGAATTGCACTAGGATAATATCCATACATTACAGTATTGCCAAAAGCATAAACAGATTGAGAAAGACCTCCTAATGTAGCGTAAGCATCAATAGCACTATTTCCTGCTATTCCCCAACTTAAACGTAATTTTAAATTAGAAATAAAATTTTGGTTCTTCATAAAATTCTCTTCTGATATACGCCAGGCACCAGAAACAGATGGAAAATATCCCCATTTATGCCCTTCTGCTAAAACAGAAGAACCATCAGCTCGTAAAGAAGCTTGGAATATATATTTTTCATTGAACTTATAATTTAAACGTCCAAAAAAAGAAACCATCTTTGTTTCAATTAACCCACTTGAGATTTCCTTTGAATCGGCATTGGCACCTAAGTCATGAAAAGATGTTAAAGCGGAAGCTTGATTTGCTCCACTTGCTAAAACAGTTTCGCTATTAGAAACTGTTGTACTACTACCTATCATAGCCGTTAAACCATGTTTTTCCAAAATTGTTGTATAGTTTAATATATTCTCCCATGTATAGCGATAATCATTATCTGATTGAATAGAAGAAGTTGATTTTTGACCCAAATAACCTTCACCAATTGTATTTCTATCTTTATAAATACCTTCGCGGCTATCATTTATATCTAGTCCTATTGTTGACTTAAAAGTTAATCCCTTTAATATATTTGCATTCAAATATCCAGAAGCAAACATTCTTTTTGAACGAATATTATCCTCATAAGCACCTGGTTGTTCATCGCATAAAGGGCTGAAGGATGAACTATTACCAGGAGCAGGATTTAATATAAAATTACCTTCATCATCATAGGCACGTCCTATACAAGGAATTTTATTAGCTAAATTCAAAGGATTCTGACGCTTATCCTGATTTTTAAACGTATATGAAATATTTACTCCAACATTTAAAATAGAATTAATTTGATGATCTAAACTAATACGACCATTATAACGCCTAAGAATATCGTTCTTTAATAATCCATGATCATTCTGATAACCAAAGGACATAGAATAAGAAGTATTCTCTGTACCTCCAGACATACTAATTTCATAATTCTGAGTAATACCTGTTCCCAATAATAAATCTTGCCAATCAACCCAATAGCCTTTTTCCAAATACTCAAGTTCCTCTGCATTAAAAATTAAAGCATCATCATATATTCATCAGGATTAGCAGCATTAGTCGTTCGATATGCCTCTCTTTTTAATTGTGCATATTCTAGCCCGTTCATCATACGAGGGTATTTAGCTTTATTTTTAATAGAAATATAAGCATTTACATCAATTCTTGTTTTTTGTCCTTTTGCGCCAGATTTAGTAGTAATCAAAATAACGCCATTAGCACCTTTCGTTCCATAAATAGCCGTAGAAGAAATATCTTTTAAAACTTCTATTGATTCAATATCTGTAGGATTTATATCTACAAAAGAACCATAGTCTATTCCATCGACCAATACTAGAGGTTGATTATCTGCATTTAAGGAACGATTTCCACGCATTGTCAATGATGCTGTGGCTCCCGGCTGACCGCTTGACTGAGTAATATCCAAACCTGCAACTTTCCCCTGCAACGACTTCAGTGCATTTGTTGTAGGAGTTGCTGTTATATCAGCTGTTTTAATAGATGTTACCGCTCCTGTTAAATCACTTCTTTTCATTGTTCCATACCCAATAACCACCACCTCATCTAGTAATTCGGCATCTTCCTCCATCGTTACAGCCAACATTTGGTCTGCTTCTATCTTTAGCTTTTTTATTTTATACCCAACATAAGAAACCTCCAATGTACCTTGGACATCCGCTTCGAAGGAGAAATTCCCATCAAAATCTGTTACTGTACCATTAGTCGTTCCAACTTCTTTAACAGCAGCTCCAATGATCGGTTCACCATTTACATCCAAGACCTTGCCTTTCACAGTCACTTTTTTCTTATTATGAGAATTAGAAGTCCCTGTTAGCTGTCGTTTTACAATAATTTTCTTCCCTTGGATTTCATAATCCAATCCATTCTGCCCTTGAAGGATTTGCTGAATAATATCCTGAATAGAAGAATTCTGACCAGATACGGATACTTTTTTGCTTGTATCTACATCTGATGATGAGAACACGAAAGAATAACCAGACGTTTTTTTCAACTGCTCCATAGCTTCCTTTACTGTTACGTTCTGAACAGAAAAGGAAACATTTTGTGAAAAAGCCGATAAATTTAGGCAAAGCGCTGCCGAGGCTACAAGTATAGCCTTACTAAAGTTCCTCATAATTAAAGATTTAAGTTTTATAAAATTCTACTTAGATAGATCACAAAGGTTTACTTCATAGATAAACCAATTTAACTTGTTCCTGCCTGCTTCATATTAATTGTATAGTTTAAGATTATCGATATAATATATATTTTCCATTCTCATAACGATATTTCATTTGATTCGTAGACGCCATGGCATCAAGCACATCTTTTATAGTATTTCCTTGTACTTTAAATACTCCATAAAAACGTTTATCTTGCAAGGAATCTGCGACGATTATTTCAACTCCATAGCTGCGCATTAAACGTTTGGCTATGTGTTTAAGAGGTAATTCATCAAAAAACAATTCATCATTAATCCACGTATTAGAACGTTTGGCTTTCGTACTTGTTTTTTTTCATTTCACCTGTCACCTTGTTCATCACTACTTTTTCATCAGGTTTTAAACAAAGTTCAGGCATACATTTTATCTCATTATGCAGAGCGACTTTTCCTTCCATAAGGTTCACAATTGCTTCATCATCATCCGGATAGTTACGAAAATTAAATTTTGTTCCTAAGACCTTCAGATTAACTTCCTTTGTCTTTACTTCAAATGGAATATCAGGGTTACGAGTTACTTCAAAATATCCTTCACCTTCCATTTTTAATCGGCGGTCATCTACTCCAAAACCTTGAGAATAAACAATCTTCGAACCTGCATTCAACCACACCAATGTTCCATCCGGAAGATATAGTTTGGTACGAGCTCCCAGTGGAGCTTCAACTACGATATCAGCAAAAGTTTGCTTTACAGCCTCTTTTCCTTGCCAGTATCCGGCAAAAGGCAACAGCATGATTAAAATAACTGCTGCTACACGTACCCACGTCTTCCAAGACAGTCTTCGCATTTGCTCATCAGAACGTTTAGCTTTATTTATACGCTTTTGAAACAATTCAAATGCTTTATCCTTATCAAAAACACAAGTTTCATCCGCAATACAGGAAGAAAACCATATTTCAACTTTATTTTTTACATAAATACGATTTTCTTCTGATTCAGAAGCCCAGTCCTTTAACTGCGCAAACGCCTCCTTATCTAATTTACCGGATAGGTACTGGGTAATAAGCAAATCTATATCGTTATTTTTCTCTGTTTTCATATTCTAAAAAGGTCCTTTTACTATAAAGACAAAAAATCAGAATTAAAGGGTAGTCCCAAAAGACATTTTTTTTAATTCTGATTAAATTTTACTTGTTTTATTCAGAAATTTTTCCATAATCTGAACTAAACAACACTGGTAATATATTAAATTACAACCAAATACATTAAAAGAGAAAATAGCTAAATGAAATCTATGCGCTCATGAAAATATATACGATAAGTAACTTCAGATAATTCCCCAAACGCTTTTGGAGAAAAGCCAATGCATTTTTTATATGGTACTTGACAGTATTAACAGATATACCAAGTTCTTCGGCTATTTCTTCATACTTTTTTTGTTCAAAACGACTCTTATAAAATACTCTTCGACACTCCAATGGTAGTTCGTCTATACTACGCTTCAGTTCATCTTCCAGTTCTTGTTCTAAAAGCATACCTAACGGCTGTTTATCATCAACAAACAGAAAGTCTAAAAAATCCATACTTTCCGGTGACAAAAAAGAAGAAAGATGAAGTTCTTCACGATGACTTTGCGATTGTAGTTCATTCAGACAACGGTTACGTACGGCACGCATTAAATAAGCACGGATAGAATAACGAATCTCAACTTCACTCCGATGTTCCCATAAATAAAAAATAACATCATCTACAACTTCTTCTGCTAAAGCTGCATTATTTAAAATCTGATTGGCAAAACGGCACAGCAATACGTAGTGACAATCATAAAGCAAACGGAATGCTTTTTCATCACCCGTACGAAGTTTTTTGATTAATTGCTCCTCCATCACATACATCATACTACCTTTCTCTTACATAAGTTTTTTTATCAGAACCTACACCTGTAACAGTAACCCGTTTCCAGTGAGAAGGAAGCGCCGACGGAAGCTGGACGATTCCTTCATCCGTAATCTGGAGTCCGCAAAAGCCATTCAATACAGCCTGCAATAAACCTCCTGCTCCAGTCATGAAATATGGATTGTTACTTGTGGGAGTTTCCGAAATAACTCCGAAAGGCTTTCTCAGGTTGGGCTCATAACAACGACGAAACATCTCGTATGCTTTATCTGCTTCTCCCATACGAGCATACTGTACGCAATAAACAGAGTACGACATAGCCGGTCCATCTTTCTGATCTATACGCTCGGCATAATATTCCAAATCTTGTCTCTGTCTGTATTCATCAGTTATCAACCTAGTGGATAAGCTAGCAGATTTGCATCAGCTTGTTTGATCATTTCGCCTTTATAAGTGGAATGCTCACGTGTCACACCATTTTCGAATTGTAATACGCGGATATTTTCTCCAATCTCCCGCCATATTTCCGGAACCTTTTCTCCACAAATCTCAGCAGCCTGACAAGCATACTTAAGCGCAAGTGACGCTGCACCGTTTGTAAACGCATTATCTGTAACACCGTTTGCATATTCATCAGCTCCGGTCACGTTATGAATTGAATATGAACCATCCTGATTGCGAGTAACACGACTTGTCCAAAAGTCTGCAATTTCTTTGAGCAACGGATAACCTTCACGTTGCAGCCAACGCACATCACGAGTTACACAATAATAATTCCAGCAGGCAATTCCTATGTCGGCTGTAATATGATGTTCAAACGGACCGGTCAATGCATGAGTAGGCGTAGCTTCTTCACCAGAATCATCACTCTCCCACGGGAACATTGCTCCCCGATAACCATATGCCAATGCCTTTTTACGAGCAGCAGGAAGACGGTCAAAGCGATAATCAAGCATCGACCGGGCTATATCCTGATTCAACAGAAGCATAGGAGGATACATCCACAATTCTGTATCCCAAAAGATATGTCCATTATATCCCTGCAACGATAATCCCATAGGAGGAATGCTTAAGCGACTACCTCCACGGCAAGAGGAATATAAATTAAATAAGGCAAATCTTACGATACGCTGTGCGTCATCATCTCCTTCAATACGTATATCACCTTGCCATAGTTCATCCCAAAGACGATAATGTGCCTGCATCAATGCTTCTTCTCCCTCATGCACTGCATAAATTACCTGCCGCTCTGCTTCATTATAAGGATCAAAAAAATCACGCGATGAACATACGCTTCCCACTAAAGAAAAACAAAATGTTTCTTCCTTTTTTAACTGAATAGAAAAAAACAATTCCCGAGTAGCTTCATCATACATAGGCTTTATCTGTTCGCCATTGAAAAGAAAAGAAGAAGTAGAAGCTACCCGACGATATCCGAACCGAGAAGTTGCATCCGATTCAAGCATGTACATACGATTTCCATCAGCTTCCATTTCACGATACCGAATTGAAGATTGCGAATAATCGTCTGGAATACCCATTTCTGAACGGACTTCCAACAACATATCCTTACATGCCTGAATAGTCACACGAATTAAACCGGCATAAGGCAAATTGCGTAAAGCACACAATTCATAAGAAACATCTGCTTTTTCTAAAGCATGGAAGCCTGTTCGATGTACGGCACGGCGCATATCTATCGTTTGTTGCCAGCCTGAGATATTTGAAGTATCAACTTTTTTATTGTCTATTTTCATAGAAAGACAAAACGGATTAATTCCTCTCATCACTCGACTAACAACATGAGGAGATGCAGCATCGAATACATGGTTCAGCATAACATGCTCTACAGCAAAAGGCTCTTTTTGAGGAAGAATCCCTATACATCCGTTTGCCATAGGAGCAGGAGCATATGGAGCTTGAATATCAACAGCATGCAGTTGCCATAGTCTTTCTTCTTCAGCTTTTAAAGATGTTACAGACAATATTATTCCCAATATAAAACATATAGCATGTATTCTCATAGCGATTTTCATTCTGAAGTACATTTTTTATTATTTTCAATTCAGACTTTGGCAAAGATACATTTTTCTTTAAAATAAAAATCAACTTCCTTGAGTGTAAAGCAAGCAGCAGTAACATTTTCACAAAACAGGATATCATAAAATAAAAATATGAAAGTTGACTTTCTTTACAATAAAATGTATTTAAACCTTATCAAACAGTTGACTAGCTAAGCGAAAATTCATATTTTTGCACAATTAATTGAAATTACGTAATTTAGTTAAAATGAATCAAGAATTCGAGCTTATCGCCAAGACCTTCCAGGGACTGGAAGAAGTGCTGGCACAAGAACTCACCGAGTTGGGAGCCGGAAATATTGAAATCGGACGCCGCATGGTTTCTTTTACCGGTGACAAAGCAATGATGTATCGTGCTAATTTTTGCTTGCGCACAGCTATTCGTATCTTAAAACCAATCAAACATTTTACTGCAAAAACAGCAGATGAAGTGTATGAAGCTGTTAAAAGTATCTCTTGGGAAGACTATTTGGATAATATGAGCAGCTTTGCTGTTGATGCGGTAGTATTCTCCAATGAATTCCGCCATTCGAAGTTTGTTGCTTATAAGGTAAAAGATGCTATTGTCGATTATTTCCGTGAAAAAACAGGCAATCGTCCATCTGTACGTATTAGCAATCCGGATCTGGCTATTAACATCCATGTTGCAGAAGACCGTTGTACACTTTCACTCGACAGTTCGGGTGAATCACTTCATCGCCGTGGCTACCGTCAGGAACAAGTAGAAGCTCCCTTAAACGAGGTGTTGGCTGCCGGAATGATTCTGATGACTGGATGGAGAGGCGAATGTGACTTAATAGACCCGATGTGTGGCTCTGGAACAATTCCTATTGAAGCAGCACTCATCGCACGCAATATTGCTCCGGGAGTATTCCGTAAAGAGTTTGGCTTTGAAAAGTGGCGTGACTTCGACCAGGATTTATTCGATTCAATCTATAATGATGATTCTAATGAACGTGAATTTAACCATAAAATTTACGGATATGACAACAATCCGAAAGCCAACGAAATTGCTGTGCACAATGTAAAAGCAGCAGGAGTAAGCAAGGATGTCATTCTAAAAATCCAACCGTTCCAACAATTTGAACAGCCTAAAGAAAAGAGTATCATTGTGACTAATCCACCTTATGGAGAACGAATATCTTCTGATGATCTGCTAGGCCTATACCAAATGATTGGAGAACGCCTGAAACATGCATTCAGCGGCAATGATGCCTGGATATTAAGCTACCGTGACGAATGTTTCGACCAAATTGGACTAAAGCCTCAGTCAAAGTTCCTTTGTTTAATGGTTCACTGGAATGTCAGTTCCGGAAATATCAGATTTTCGATGGAAAATACAAAACCTTCCGTAGTGAAAACAGTGACAAAGAATTTAAGCCTAAGCGGGAAGGAAACGAAACCCGTTCACGGAAGCGTGCAGAAAAAGTAGAATATAAAGGAGATAAAAAAACAAGTTTCCGAACAGAACGTAAGGAAAACGATAAGAAAAACTTTTCTCGCGAAAATCGTCCTTCACGTCCTTCTACTGATGACGGACGCCCTAAGCAGGCACCCGCACCTCGTTATATGCACCGTCGTCGTGCAAACGAAGAAAATACAGAAAATGAATAAGTAACGTATATCCACTGAAAATGAAGCGTATATTTCAAATAATAGCTCTATTCTGTATGATAGCAACAATTTCATCTGCCCAAGAGAAAAAGACATTCACCCTCAATGATGTAATACCGGGTGGAGATAATTATTTTAATCTTGTGCCGAAAAGCATGCCCGGACTACAATGGTGGGGTGATATATGTGTCCGTACAGATATAGAGAACATCAAAAAAATAGATACTAAAAGCGGAAAAGAAAGTATACTCGTCACACTGGAAGAGGTAAATGAAGCGCTGAAAAATGGCAAAATGCCTTACAAACTTACAGGTCATATCAAACCACTTCGTACACTGATGGCTGCTTCACTTCCTTGGGGTGACCGTAATGTGATTACTTTTACCCAGTATGACGACCGTACTCCCGGACAAAAGTACATGATATGGTATGACTTCAGCAAAAAGAAAATAGTCAATCTATTTAACCTGCAGGGAGAAGGTCCGACAAACTTCGATTTCTGTAAAGAAAATGGCTACATGGCATATACTATCGGGAATGACCTGTATGTAGCACATGAAGGGGATTTCAGCAGCATGGTTAACCCAAAAGTTACAGGGAACCAACAGCAGGAAAAGGATGTCGTATATGGCCAAGCTGTACACCGTAATGAGTTTGGTATCATGAAAGGTACTTTCTGGAGTCCGAAAGGTACTTACTTGGCTTTCTACCGTATGGACCAAAGTATGGTAACCGATTATCCACAGGTAAATACTACAGCACGCATTGCCGAACTTGTTCCTGACAAATACCCAATGGCTGGTATGACAAGCCATAAAGTAACTGTCGGAATATACAATGTAAAAGATGGCAAGACAATTTATTTACAAGCCGGTGATCCTACTGACCGTTATTTTACTAACATCAGTTGGGGCCCTGACGAAAAGAGTGTATTCGTTATCGAACTGAACCGCGACCAGAATCATGCACAACTGGTTCAATATGATGCCGTAAGCGGACAAAAGATAGGAGTACTTTATGAAGAGAAACATACTCGTTACGTAGAGCCTCAGCATCCTCTGATATTTTTACCTTGGGATGATAGCCAGTTTATTTATCGGACACAGCGAGACGGTTTCAACCATTTGTATCTTATGGATACAAAAACCAAACTGAAAGGTGAATGGAAAACTGGAAAGGATAGTGAAGACCAATATTGTGAATATCTGAAAACAATCCCATTGACTGAAGGCAACTGGTTAGTTCAAGATGTTTTAGGATTCAATGCTGCTCGTAAAGAAATCATAATTGCAAGTACGGAAATATCTCCTTTACAGACTAATATATTCAGTCTGAACGTAAAAAATGGGAAACGTACACTGATCGGTATGGAAGATGGTACTCACCAGGCCAAATTATCAGCCAGTGGAACCTATCTTATCGATTACTTCACTTCGAATAATGTTCCACGTGAAATCAGTATTCTTCCTACTACCGGGAAAAAAGGTACAACTCTGTTTACAGCAACCGACCCGCTGAAGGAAAACTACAATTTACCGGAAATTACTGTAGGAACAATTAAAGCAGCCGATGGAGAAACAGATTTGTATTACCGCTTAATTAAGCCTGTTAATTTCGATCCGAACAAAAAATATCCGGCTATTATTTACGTATACGGAGGTCCACATGCACAAATGATACATAATACCCGTTTTTATGATGCACGTGGATGGGATCTTTACATGGCACAACAAGGTTATGTAATGCTTACTGTTGACAACCGTGGAAGTGATAATCGCGGTATTAAGTTCGAAAATTGTACCTTCCGCCATCTTGGTACAGAAGAAATGAAAGACCAAGTACAAGGAGCCAAGTTCCTGCAATCACTTCCATATGTTGATGCAGACAAAATCGGTGTTCATGGATGGAGCTTCGGGGGATTCATGACAACTAATCTTATGCTGACTTATCCGGATATCTTCAAGGTAGGAGTAGCTGGTGGTCCGGTTATCGACTGGCAATTCTACGAAGTTATGTATGGAGAAAGATACATGGATACTCCACAAGCTAATCCTGAAGGATATAAGGAATCAAATCTTCGCTTAAAGGCTGGTAACTTGAAAGGTCGTCTGGAAGTAATTATCGGTGGAATGGATCCTACCTGTGTACCGCAACACAGCATCAGTTTTTTACGTGCTTGTATTGACGCTGGAACTCATCCAGATTTCTTCATCTATCCGGAAGACGGTCACAACATGATGGGGCGCGACCGCGTACACTTGCACGAACACATCACCCGTTATTTTCTTGATCATTTGAAATAAAATAAAGAAACAAATCATAATACTGTAAACATATGAAACTGTTACTGTTAGGTTCAGGTGGACGTGAGCATGCACTAGCATGGAAAATTGCCCAAAGTCCGAAAATAGAAAAACTATACATCGCTCCAGGTAATGCCGGAACACGTGAAGTTGGTGAAAATGTAGCGATAAAAGCAGACGATTTCGAGGCTATCAAAGAATTTGTTGTAGCAAATGGTATCAACATGGTAGTAGTAGGCCCTGAAGATCCATTGGTAAAAGGTGTCTACGACTTCTTTAAGAACGATGCTGCATTGGCCAATATTCCAGTAATCGGTCCGTCAAAAGCAGGTGCCGTACTCGAAGGAAGTAAAGAATTCGCTAAAAGATTCATGCAACGTCATCATATCCCGACAGCTGGATATAAAAGCATTACTTCTGCCAATTTGGAAGAAGGTCTTGCTTTCCTCGAAACATTACAAGCTCCGTATGTATTGAAAGCTGACGGTTTGTGTGCTGGAAAAGGTGTACTGATTCTTCCGACTCTAGAGGAAGCAAAAAAAGAACTGAAAGAAATGCTCGGCGGTATGTTCGGTAATGCATCGGCAACCGTTGTTATCGAGGAGTTTTTGAGTGGCATCGAATGTTCTGTTTTCGTTTTGACTGACGGAAAGAACTATAAAATCTTACCTGAAGCAAAAGATTACAAACGTATCGGCGAGGGCGATAAAGGTCTGAACACCGGAGGTATGGGTTCTGTTTCGCCAGTACCGTTTGCAGACGAAGCTTGGATGAAGAAAGTAGACGAACGCATTATTCGTCCGACAGTAGAAGGCCTGGCAGCTGAAGGCATCGATTATAAAGGATTTATCTTCTTCGGTTTGATTAACGTAAAAGGTGAACCGATGGTTATTGAATACAATGTCCGTATGGGTGACCCTGAAACTGAAAGTGTCATGCTGCGCATTAAGAGTGACCTTGTGGAACTGTTTGAAGGAGTAGCGGCAGGAAACCTCAATGAAAAGACACTTGAAATAGATTCACGTTCTGCAGTATGCGTTATGCTGGTATCTGGCGGTTATCCAGAAGCATATGAAAAAGGATTCCCTATAACAGGAATCGAAGAAGCTAAAGCAGGAGGCAGCATCGTATTCCATGCCGGAACAGCATTGAAAGATAATCAGGTTGTCACATCCGGAGGTCGTGTGATAGCTGTCAGCTCATACGGTACCAACAAGGAAGAAGCATTGAAACAATCCTTTACCAATGCCGGAAAAATTTCATTCGAAAAGAAATATTTCCGTTCTGATATCGGTTTCGACTTATAATATTTCAATTCATCACCACAGCTACACCAATTATTCTGTTTAAAGAGTAAATGAGTGTAGCTGTGGTGACATTTCTTTTGTCATCAATATCCGTCACATGATCCAGACCAGAAACAGATTTCAATACGAAGTTGCGACAGGACGTGCCACACTTCCAGTTGTAAGTACTTTAACACTTATTCTATGGGTCATATCGACTCCACATTTATGGGCAAATATTGGCTCGTTATTAATATTCAGCCTTACTACTTACCTGCTACTGGAGACGGATACGAAGTTTGCACTGATACGTACACGTACGACGCTTCCTGCTTCTTTTTTTCTTCTGTTTTATGCGGCAACACCTTTCTTGCATACATGGGATGTTACACTATTACTTCCAGTATTCTTTCTTTGTATGCTATATTCACTGTTTCAAAGCTATGAATCTCCCCATGCTTCGACCGCCATATTCCATGCTTTTTTGTGGATGGGGTTAAGTAGCCTTATTCTTCCTTGTATAGCTTGGATTACTCCGCTACTATATATTCATATGATTAACCTTCGTTCGCTTGAAGGAAAAACCTTTTTTGCCGGAATCATTGGCTTTACATTACCTTACTGGCTTCTGCTGGGATATGATTTGTATACGGATCAAACCGAAGAATTCTACAATGTAATTTCGCATATTCTACAGTTTGATCAAATAAATTATGCATCCATACATTTCAGCTATTATACTTTATGGGGAGTTATCACAATATTATGGATTGCATTTAGTATTCCTTATTTACGATTTGCATATAAAGACAAAGTACAAACTCGTATTTTATTACAAGTGATACTATCCATGGGAGTATGGATAAATATTCTTATGGTTTTACAACCATCTCATATTAAAGCATTACTTCCTTTAGCTATTATTCCGATGGTATTTATGGGAGGACATTTATTTTCACTTACTTTCAATAAATTTACCCGAATAACTTTTATTACGGTTCTTGTTATCTGGTTTGCATTGTGCTTATTTAATTTATGGATATATTTCTTCAACTTCTGACCGACTGGGGATATTTTGGTATGTTCTTATCTGCTTTTCTTGCCGGAACAATTTTACCATTCAGTTCTGAAGCAGTCCTACTTGCTTGTGTTGGCTTAGGACTCGACCCTATATGGTCTACCATTGCCACAACAGCAGGCAACGTTTTAGGTGGACTTACCTGCTATTGGATAGGCCATCTTGGAAAAATGGAATGGATAGAAAAATACCTTGGAGTAACTCCGAAACAAATGGAACGTGCTACCCGATTTATACATGGAAGGGGAGCATGGATGGCATTATTCTCTTTTTTGCCTGTAGTAGGAGATGCAATTTTAATTGTATTAGGATTGATGAGAGCTCATATTGGGATTGTTACTATTTCAATGAGCATCGGAAAGCTGGCTCGTTACGCTATATTAGTAGCAGCAACTCTTGGTATTATCAGCCTTTTCTAAAATAATTATTATATCAATTTTAATTTATGATAGAACTAGAACAAACTGCAGATGGAAGTTATACACTTTTCGTACCTGAACTAAACGAACATTATCATTCCGTAAAAGGGGCTTTGACGGAGTCTGAACATATATTTATCAACATGGGAATGAAACATCATCCCTCCTCTACACTGCGAATACTGGAAATCGGTTTCGGAACCGGGCTCAATGCATTTCTCACTCTGTTGGAAGCTGATAATTCAAAACGTCAAGTTCACTATACAACAATAGAACGCTACCCTGTAAGTAATGATATTGTACATCAACTTGCCTATCCAGAACAGATCTGCCCAAAACGTAGTAACGACTTCTATGCACTGCATAATTCAGCATGGAATACAGATATAAGCTTAACACCTTACTTTACTTTACATAAAGTAGAAGGAGATTTTACGAACTATAAATTCCAAGGAGCATTTGACCTCATCTACTTTGACGCTTTTGCCCCAGAAAAACAACCGGAAATGTGGAGCCAGGAACTATTCAACACCTTATATGCTTCTCTAAATTCTGGTGGTATTCTCACAACATACTGTGCTAAAGGAGTAATACGCCGAATGCTACAAACTGCGGGATTTACAGTAGAACGTCTTCCAGGCCCTCCAGGTGGAAAACGAGAAATATTGAGAGCTTCAAAATAAAAGATTTCCCTTCGTAGGGACACTCAGTAAATAATATAAAATTAGCCAACTAATTCATACACAATGTATTGCGAATTAGTTGGCTTTTTGTATCTTTAGTATATTCCCCGAAATAA
>ENA-OQJS01000118-OQJS01000118.1-human-gut-metagenome-genome-assembly--contig:-NODE-118-length-14911-cov-0.950216_pt1 | contig 14911 bp, 19 predicted proteins | sample MGYA00242598_ERZ504764 | MGnify/ENA primary metagenome ERZ504764 (study PRJEB26092, sample SAMD00036368) | human gut metagenome | host: Homo sapiens | study: EMG produced TPA metagenomics assembly of...
ATTAAAATACGCTTAATCTAAATAATATTATAAGATAAAGCCAATCTTTTTCATAACTTTATTCATTGTACGACTGCTGATTTTAAGTGCAATTTCATCCGCTTTACGGTAGCACTCTTCAAGGTAAGCCTTATCCTTGATATATGACTCGTAGCGCTCACGAATAGGACGGAGTTCTTCTACAACTGCCTCGCCGACAGCTGTCTTAAAGTCGCCGTATCCCTTGCCCTCAAAGTCGTGCTCAATCTGCTCAAAGCTAAGACCTGTGATTGTGCTGTAAATACCCATAAGGTTATTGATTCCGTCTTTGCCCTCGCCGTAGTGAACATGAGCCTCACTGTCAGTAATCGCACGCTTGAATTTGCGCATAATTGCCTCAGGTGTATCAAGAAGATGTACGCAGCCGTTTACATTTTCGTCCGATTTACTCATCTTCTTGGTTGGGTCCTGCAAGCTCATTACTCTTGCGCCGTTCTTTGGAATAAATCCTTCAGGAATTTTGAAAACATTGCCGTAAAGACCGTTAAAACGGGTTGCAATATCTCTTGTAATCTCAATGTGCTGCTGCTGGTCTGCACCTACGGGCACTTTATCTGCCTGATAAAGCAAATGTCGCCATGCCACTAAGTGACGGATATGTAAACAGGCCTGCATTTATGTTGTCTGCGTGCTTTGCCGACTTGTCCTTAAACTGTGTCATTCTCGAAAGCTCACCGAACTGTGTGTAGCAGTCGAGCACCCATGCCATTTCTGCGTGTGTATGCACATGGCTCTGAATGAAGAAAAGGCTCTTTTCTGCATCAATTCCGCAAGCAAGAATTGATGCGTATGCGTCGAGAATATTTTTTCTCATTTGAGCCGGCTCTTGTCTTACCGTAATGGTGTGTAAATCGGCAAGAGCGTAAATGCAGTTGTACTCGTTCTGCATAGTAACCCAATTGCGGATAGCACCAAGATAGTTGCCAAGTGTTATTGTGCCACTCGGCTGAATGGCACTGAATGCGATTTGTTTCTTTTCGTTTTCCATAAATATTCTCCTTTATTTCAGCTTGCTGTTTGCCAGCTCGCCGAGTATCTTAATGCCTTTTTCAAGCTGTTCGTTCGGTTGGTGTTGAAAAGTTGATTCTGAAACTGTTGCACTTTTCGTTTTCGTCTGTAAGAAATGCATTGCCCGGTACTACGCATACCTTTTTGAGCACGGCTTCTTTGCAGAATGACGGCATATCAATGCTTTCGGGCAGGTCGCACCAAATGAAAGTCCGCCGTCAATTTTATGATAAGTAATTGCGGGACTTGCGTATTTGTCGAGCAAATCCATACAGAATTGTGCTTTTTTAGTGTATAGCTTGCGTAATTTTTCAAGATGTGCGTTGAAGTCATATTTTGTAATAAACTCATCGCAAACATACTGCGACCATATATTGGTGTGAACATCACTGCCTTGCTTGCATACTACGAGTTTTTGGAAAATCTGCTTTGGCGCAATGCAGTAAGCAACACGCATACCCGGTGAAATTACCTTTGAAAACGAACCACAGTAAATTACGATTTCGTCCTCGTCAAAGCTCTTGATGTTTGGGATAAATTCGCCGCTGTATCTTAAATCTCCGTAAGGGTTGTCCTCAAGAATAAGAATGCCGTACTTTTTTGCAAGCTCATAAACAGCCTTGCGTTTTTCAAGCTCATTGTAACGCCCGACGGATTCTGAAAATTTGGTATTGTATAAATAAATTTTGCGTTTTTGTTGTCTTTTAAGCGCCTGCTCAAGGGCGGTAATGCTCATTCCGTCAGGCTCAACGGGAACGCCGACAAGTTTTGCGTTGTAACTTCTGAATGTGTTGAGCGAACCGATAAAAGACGGCGCTTCGCAAATAACAACATCACCCTCGTTTACAAGAGCCTTTGAGCATAAATCCATAACCTGCTGTGCACCTGTGGTGATTAAAATATCGTCACCCTCTCTGCCGATGTTATGTTCTTTTTTCATATATTCGGTAAGGTGTCGGCGCAGGGGAGTGTAGCCCTCGCTTACGCTGTACTGTAATACGGAAATAGGATTTTCGGCAAGAACTTTTGCGGAAATCTCTGCTATTTCCTTTGTGGGAAAGGCATCGGGGGAAGGGTTGCCCGCAGAAAGTGATACAACCTCGGGGTCTGCCGCAATATTTAAAAATTTCTCTGATTGCACTTGGCTTAAGGTTAGAAACCCTGTCGGAAAATGTATATTCCATTTAAAAAAATCTCCTTTTTGCATTTATAACTGATAAAAGTTCAAAAAGCAATATATTTATTTGTAACACGATAAGGCAAAAATATTCAAGCTACCGGGAGGGAAAAGCTACAATTTATGCCGTAATTTTTTGAAAATTATACTAAAAATAACAAACAAATAATCTGCAATTTCAGTCTGTTGCAAAAATAATTAAAGAAAGTTCCGACATAATTAATGAAAATGCGGTTTAATTCCAATATCGAAAAATAAATTATTGCAATTATGTTACTATGTATATGAAATTGATTACTTATATTAAGGTTAATCAGGAGGATAATGGAATGGACAGTTCAGAAATCAAGCAGCTCCAAATCCTTGCAACAAAGGCAAGAATGGGAAGCAATTCTCGGCACTTTTGTGCTAAGTCGGGACATCCGGGCGGTAGTCTTTCGGCGCAGATATTTTCACGATATCTACTCTTAAGAAATGAATGTTGACCTAAGAATCCTAGTGGGAGGACAGAGATCGTTTTGTTCTTCAAAGGGCATTGTTGCCCAAGCCTTTATGCGGTTCTTGCACTTAAGGGCTATTTTGAGTGGGACGAGCTTACAAAGCTCCGTCATGTAGGCGCAAGCTTCAGGGTCGACCCTGATATGAAGGGTACACCCGGTATTGATATGAGCACAGGCTCACTCGGACAGGGTATTTCTGCGGCTTGCGGTATGGCGCTTTCCGCAAAAATCAGCAACAAGAGCTACCGTGTATATTCTGTACTCGGCGACGGCGAGGTTGAAGAAGGTCAGGTATGGGAGGCTGCTATGTTTGCCGCTCACAATAAGCTTGACAATCTTGTGATTTTCGTTGACCAGAACGGTTTACAGATTGATGGTACAGTTGACGAAGTTGCAGGCATTGAGCCGCTTGACAAAAAGTTTGAGAGCTTTGGTTTTGAAGTGTTTAAGATAGACGGTCATGACTTCAATCAGATTGAGGACGCACTTAACAAGGCAAGAGAAGTTAAGGGCAAGCCTGTTGCTATCCTTGCAAAGACAGTAAAGGGCAAGGGCGTTTCATTTATGGAAAATCAGGTTGGCTGGCACGGCACAGCTCCTAACAAAGAGCAGTACGAGCAGGCAACAGCCGAGCTTCAGGCTGAAATTGACAGATTGGAGGGCAACTGCTAATGGCTGAATCAAAGAAAATTGCTACTCGTGAGAGCTTTGGTATGGCACTTTGCGAGCTTGCTAAGACTAACGAAGACATCGTTGTATTTGACGCTGACCTTGCAGCGGCAACAAAGACAAGTATTTTTAAAAAGGAATTTCCCGAAAGATTTTTCGACTGCGGTATTGCCGAGGGCAATTATGGTTGGCGTTGCGGCAGGTCTTGCGGCAGCAGGCAAAATTCCTGTAGCGGCATCATTTGCAATGTTTGCAACAGGCAGAGCATTTGAGCAGATCAGAAACTCGGTTGCTTATCCGCACCTTAATGTTAAGATTGCAGGCAGCCACGCAGGTATTTCTACAGGTGAAGACGGTGCAACTCACCAGTGCCTTGAGGATATCGGTATTATGCGTACAATTCCGGGTATGGTAGTTATCAACCTGCCGACCACTACGAGATGATGGCTGCAACAAAGGCAGCTATCGAGTACGACGGCCCTGTATATATCCGTCTTGGCAGACTTGCTATTGAGAGCTTTAACGACCCTGAAACTTATACATTTGAACTTGGCAAGGGTATTACACTCCTTGACGGTGACGATGTGGCAGTTATTGCAACAGGTCTTTGTGTAAATGAGGCTCTTAAGGCTTGTAGCAGCTTAAGGAAGAGGGCATTAACGCTCGCCTTATTAATATTCACACAATCAAGCCTATCGACAGAGAAATCATCGTTAAGGCTGCAAAAGAAACAGGCAGAATCATTACAATTGAAGAGCATAATGTAATCGGTGGTCTTGGTGACGCTGTATGTTCTGTAGTAAGTGAGGAATATCCTGTTAAGGTAACAAAGGTTGGCGTAAACGATTGCTTCGGTTACAGCGGCCCTGCTCTTGAGCTTCTCGATAAGTTTGAGCTTACAGCTCCGCATCTTGCAAAGAAAATCAAAGCAGCTGCTCAGGATAAGTAATTTAAAATCAAATAGATTTGTATTTACCGCTCGACAAAATTGTCGGGCGGTTTTTTCTTGTGAAATGTTGTGTTAATAGTAAGAAGTGTGGTTTAACACACAAAGTTTAGTTTAATAAATTCAAAATTTAGGTCAACCCTTTTTAAAGGGTTACGGGTTTGGGAAAATTTGAAATTATAAAAGCAAAGTACTGCTTATTGGACACCTTAGTTGTTATACTTTAGATAAGGATAGGAGAATATAAAACTATTCTTATAATACTATAAAGGAGATATGACTATGGGAAAACTTACTATTGAAGGCAATGCAAAGCGAGTATGTCATTGCGATGTGATGAAAATTACTGTTGATTTTAGAACTCGCGAAACTTCAACGACAGAGGCACTCGAAAAGGTGATGAACCAATGTGAGGAGTTCCTTTCTGTACTTGATGAGAACGGCGTTGATATTGAGAATATAGTTTTGGGCGATACTTCGGTTGATGCGAGGTATTATGATGAGGGCGAAAAAATTTTTATGCTAGCAGAAGAAATAAACTTTAACATCGCATTTGAATATGAATTTTTAAATTTTATTATGTCATTTATAAAGAACAAGAATTTTAATGCAGATGTAGATTGTGATTATGGCATTTCAAATATAAATGTAATACATAAAGAACTTTTAAAAGAGGCGGTGCTTGATTCAAAGACGAAGGCAGAGGCAATCGCAGAGTCTGTTGGAGAAAAAAATTACGGGAATAGATACCATAAAAGGTCCGAATAGAGATGATGATGAAGAAATTCACATGCTTGCGAGGGAGTACATAAGATTAGTGCAGGTCCATCGTATAAATTATCAGACAAATTAAAGTCACCTGTTAGTACGGAAGAGGAAAAGGTGACGGTTACTTGGATTGTTGAGTAATTTAAAATACAATAAAGATAAAAGAGCAAAAACACAGCCCGATTCGTTTCTTGAATCGGGCTGTGCAGCGTTTAATTATAACAAATTATATTGCGAAGTCTGAAACCTCTTTATTATTTGCTACAGTTTTAACCTGTTCTATAAGTTACTTGGATTTGTCTTGTAAAGGTGTCCTACGCTTATGCCGTTTACCTCTGCAAGGTATTTGTTTCCGTCTGCATCATAGAATTTAACTGTATCTGTACTGCCGTCTGTATATTTGTACTCGGCTGTAAATACCGCCTTTCCGCTTGGCTTGTCACTGCTTGTTGTCGCTTTTCTTAAGTAATGTAAGGTTCTGGAAGAATGTTGAGAAGTATGATGAGTTAATCTCACTGTCACCGTACATTACAGATGTTGTGGTTGTAGTTGATTCCTCGCCGTCATCGTTTGTTGTAGCGGTTTCCTTTGTGCCTATGTCAAAGGTATAAGTGTCGGAACCGTTGTTTACCGTAAGTGTGGAAACAGCCGTCATAAGCGGATGGAGAACATACTCTGACGAAAGTTTTTCGTAACTCATATCTACCCAAGGCAAGTTTGCGGATGCCATTGAATAAACAACTTTTCCGCCCTTTTCCATAATGTTTACATTGCCCGAGCCGTCAGGCTGTGATGCAATAAGGTTTATTGTTGTGTCCGGATACACAGCCTCAAGAGTTACATACGGATCTGCAGTCCGAGTTCTTTGAGTTGAGCGTCGGACGGTTTTACCATTTTTACCGACTTGGCATACAAGCCTCTGATTGCACCCGATACCTTACTGCTTGCATCTTCGCTTGCGTAAGCCTTATTAGGTGAAGTGATAACTGTTGCAGCGGAGTTCTTTCCGTCGTTGTTCGGTTCAAGAACTACGGCTTGCGGGAAGTTTTTACCCGAAAGTGTAATTTTGCTGAACTGTGAATTGTCTGTATCCGATGCGGCATCGTTGATTGCCTTTGAGAACATATCGGTAAGGCTGTATGAGAACGAGTCTACGGCATCGCTTGCTACAAGGTAGATTGTGTCGGATGTACCGAACTTTACATATGTTCCTGCCGATGACGGAGCATCGCCGCCTACAATGAATTTAGCCTTTGTATTGTCTGTATATGTAACAAGGACTGTTGCTTTCGGATTGTCAAAACCGCACTCCGAAGATTTTGCACCGTCAAGGCTGATTACTTGCTGAATCAAGTGCCGCAGCATCGTTGCGATTGCATCGGCGTAGCTGTCTGCAAATCAAAATCTTCAAAGCCTACAAGAGTATAAACGGTTTTTTCTGTCTTGCCGTTATCATCAACGGGAGTTTCGGACTTTATGTCGAGTGTACCCGATTGTGTTTTCAACATTGATTGTTGAAATCTTTGCAGGCACATAATCAATCAAAGTACCGTAGCTGTTATTTTCAATTTCGCCCTTATCGTTTGTTTTGATGGTTGCCTGGTGCATACCGTTTCCATCAACAGATGTTGACATATCGATACCCGGGTCAATGCTGTCCATCGGGTCTGCGTTATCGCCTGATTTCGGCAGGAATATCAGCAACAGCATTACGCCTACGAGCACAACTGCTGCGGCTGCGATTATAATAAGAAGTTTAACATTCTTTTTCATTATTTGTTCCTCCTGCGTAACCACATTACAATGCCTGTTATGAGAACTGCAACAGGAACTACGATTACAAATATAACGAAGAGAGTGTTCTTTGTTGTTGCATCGGTAATTCCGAGCTCGGCATTCTGCATTGATTTACCCTCAATGGTAATACCCGCATTGTCCTTATCTGCAAGTGTGTTAATCATATTCATAAAGTAGCCTGAATTGTTAAAGCTGTTGTATGACATAATGTCAGAAGTAAACATTGAATATGAACCGAAAACAACTACCTTTGAAGATGCGTTGTCTGTATTTGACTTAACACCCTCGGCGGCAACATTAATATTTTCTCCTGTAATGCCGTTTTTGTAATTCCAAGTGTCATCTGCGTCTGTCGGGTAAATACCTGCTGATGTAGATGTTGTAAGAAGTGCATGTGAAACGCTTGAATCCGAAAGTGTAACGCTTCTTGCAAAGAGTGTTACAACAGGGATATTAGGATTTTTAAGTCCTGTTGTGTAGTAGTCGGTGTAGTCAACTGTGAAGATGTACGGTGAGCTGTTGCTTACAAGGCGGTCTGTGCTTGTTTCATAAACATAGCCCGGATTTACCTGCATACCCCACTCGTTTAAAAGACTGTCAATGTTTGGAGTGTCTACATTGTTTTCTGTAGGGATAAAGATAAGGTTTCTGCCGTATTTGCCGTCATTGTCAAGCCACTTTGAAATCTTTTCGACTGTGCCTTCGTCAAGGTCAACAGACGGTGCATAAAGGATTGCAAACTTAGCGTCCTCATCAAGGTCGCCTGTAGCGAGAGAAACATCGTTTACCTGATAAGCGTTGTTCTGTAAAAGAGTTTTGATTGCCGACGAATCCTGCTCCTGGTTACCTGTAATCATATCAACTACAACTTTGTCTTCTGTAGTAACATTGAGAATAGCTGTAACAACGGCCTGCTCAACAAGTGAAGATGTTACATAGTAAGTGCCGTACTGTGAATAGTAATCCTTGTCGTATTCAAAGCAGTCGTCAATTGTAAGCACTCTGTACTGGTCGCCGCACTCGACGATCATCATATTTGAGTTTTTTGCTCCAATCTGCGTCTGAATATTTCTGTGAAATAGACGGATTGCTTGAAAGGTCAATGTAATTAAGTTTGATTTTGCCGTTTGATGCGCTCTCCATTTTTTCAAGGAGTTTGTTTGCCTGAATGTAATACGCACCCGAACCCTCAAACTTTTCTTCTGTTGTAAGTACAGTGATTTTAATGTCTTTGTCAATGTGAGAAACATAGTCTATAGTGTCGTTTTCAAGTGCAAATGAAGATTCTTTGGTAAAGTCAAGAACCATATTAGGGAATCTTCCAACGAGAAGCGAAACCACTATGTTGAGAACGATAACAAGTGCGATTACAATTGCAACAATTGCCGCCGCAATTGAGCCGTGGCGGGCTTTTCTTGATTTTAAGAAATTCTTAAATCCGCCGTTTTTCTTGTCTTTCTTAGGCTTTTCGGTTTTTTCGGTCTTAGCCGCTTTATCGTCGTCTGTTTTTGTTTTAACTTCGGCAGTGTTTTCTGCACGGTGTCTTTTTTCAATTCGCTCATTGCTCTTTACCTCCTTAGCTCCAGCGTCTTTTTTCAAGTACACGGGCGGTAAAGAACAAGAACAATCCCGTAACACTTAAAAAGAATATAATGTCTGTAAGATTAAGCATACCGTATGTAAAGTTTGTGTAGTATGTAAGAAAATCAATTTTTTTTAACAATAGTTGCGATCCAGTCAACGGTGATGTTGCTTGAAAGGTTGCTTAGCATATAAATAAGAAGACCTACGCCCATACCTGCAACTGCGGAAATAATCATACTTTCTGTAAGTACAGAGATGAAAATGTCAATTGCAATAAGAGCAGAAGCCTAAAAGCAAAAGTCCGAGTACGGTACAAAGCACAACCGCCCAGTCGGGAGAAGTGAAGAATGAAATTACAAGTGCATATACAACAAAGATAAGCGAGCATATTGCAAAGAGAATAAGTGCTCCGAGGAAACTTGCCCATTACAATTTCAAAAAAGGCTTGTAGGCGATGTAAGGAGCGCCTGGTCTGTACGCTGACGCTTTTCCTCTGAAAAGCTCTTCATTGTGATAATAGGAATTATAAAAAGAATAATAATAAACATATTTCCGAAAACATAGGAAAGGCTTGAAGTATCGTTTTCAATACAAATCATACTGAAAAACAAGCCCGAAAACAGGAAATATACCGCCATTACAACATAGGCAACGGCTGAATTAAAATAAGAAGAAAGCTCTCGCTTTAAAATTGCCACCATTATTTTTTACCTCCGACTGTGTCATAATTGCCGTTAGCAGTAAGCTTAAGGAACATTTCCTCAAGTGTTTCGTTGCCCGACTGCATATCAAGAATCGGACAGCCGATTCTTGCCATTGCGTTAAATACATCACGGCATATGTCGTGATCTTTTTCGTACTCAACCATATATTTTGCCGAGTTGCCGTTCTTTTCGGAGATTTTATTTACACGAATAACCGCAGGAATGTTTTTGATTGCAGAGATAATATCCGAAGCGGCACCCTCGACCACAAGCGCAAGTTTTTCTTCGCCTGCGGTAGAAGACGAAAGCTCGTCTGTCTTTGCATCGGCAACTATTTTACCGTTTGAAATAACAAGAATTCTGTCGCAGGTTGCTGAAATTTCCGACAGCACATGAGAAGATAATATAATGGTATGCTTTTTGCCAAGACTTTTAATAAGTTTTCTGATTTCGATAATCTGCATAGGGTCAAGTCCGACAGTCGGCTCGTCCAGAATAAGCACGGGCGGATTGCCGAGCAAAGCCTGGGCAAAACCGACACGCTGACGATAACCTTTTGAGAGGTTTTTAATAATTCTGTCTGCCTGTTCGGTAATACGAACAAGTCGCATAACCTCTTCAATGTGTTCTTTTTTAGGAAGTTTAACCTTTTTGAGGTCAAACATAAAATTCAAGATACTTTTTCACCGTCATATCAGTGTAAAGCGGTGGAATTTCGGGGAGGTAACCGATTTTTGCCTTTGCCTCTTTCGGATTTTCAAGTATTTCCTTTCCGTCAATAGTTACTGTGCCCGATGTGGAAGAAATATACCCTGTGATTATATTCATAGTGTAGATTTTCCGGCACCGTTCGGGCCAAGAAATCCGAGGATTTCGCCCTCGCCAACAGTAAAGCTGATATTATCAACAGCTTTGATGTTGCCGTAATTTTTTGTGAGTTTTTTAACCTCAACCATGTGACTTGTTCACTCCTTAATAATAGTAAGCATATAAAAACTTTGTGTACTCCGCAAAGTCATATCGCAACAGCATATATTATACTATATAAAAACAGTTTTGTGTATATTTTTTATGAAAAATCATAGCGGCTACACAAATTTTCAATTTTTCTGTCACATTTCGGAATAAAAATCGCACATTTGCAAATAACTAAAGGTAATAAAATCTTGTAAAGAGGAATTGTTATGGATTATATAAATGCATTTTGGACAGGTGGACTTATTTGCGTAATCGGTCAGATTTTAATTGACAAAACAAAACTTACTCCCGCCCGAATACTTACAGGCTTTGTAGTGGCAGGTGTGATTTTGGGCGCAGTCGGACTTTATGAACCTTCGCCGAGTTTGCGGGCGCAGGCGCATCTGTACCGATAAGCGGCTTTGGTTTTTTGATGAGTCAGGGCGTAAAAGAGGGACTTGCTGCAGACGGAGCACTCGGTGTTCTTACAGGCGGACTAAAAAGTGCGGCGGCAGGTATTTCTGCGGCAATATTCTTTGGCTTGATTGCAGGTTTAATCACTAAGTCGGGAGATAAATAATATATTTTTTCAAAAGGAATCCGATTGTTATGTCGGGTTCCTTTGCTTTTTTTGACCTTACATAAAGCACCGTATAAGCATAGTCGACTCCGCTAAATTTTACAAAGCATAAGGCATAATACACATAAGTAGCTCAAATTATTTGTAAATATTGCCGTATTTATTTTTTAATTAGTAAAATTATGGTAATTGTGATAATTATGTGATAATATTATTTATGACAGAAATTCAAAAATAGGGCAGATTGCCCTTTAAATTAATTTTGAAAGGAGTAATCAAACTAATGAACAAGCACGGAATGCTAAAAGCGACAAGCGTTGCAATTGCACTTTGCACCGTTATGTCAAGCACAACCTTTGCATTCTCAACAGTGGCAAGTGCTGCTACCGTTGATACTACAGAAAAAGTATCTGCTTCTACAACAAAGAGCAAAGATAACTTTTCTTGGGACAATGCATCGGTTTACTTTCTCTTAACCGACCGTTTCAGAAACGGAAACACATCAAACGACCACTCATACAACAGAGTCTTGACCAGAGCGGTAAGGTTCTTTCTAACATTGATGATAGAGCTACCTTCCACGGCGGCGACTTTGCCGGTGTTACACAGTCTATCGAAGATGGTTATTTCAATAACCTCGGTGTAAACGCAATCTGGATTTCCGCTCCGTATGAGCAGACACACGGTTATGTGGTAGGCAGCGACGGTAATCCAAGTTACGCTCACTATTCATACCACGGCTACTATGTTCTCGACTACACACAGACAGATGCAAACTTCGGTACTGCCGAGGAGTTTGAAACTCTTGTTGACACAGCTCATGAGCACGGCATCAGAGTTATTATGGATATCGTAATGAACCACTCAGGTTACAACTCGCTTTACGATATGGCAGAGTATGGTTACGGCACAGTAGCACCAGGCTGGGAAGACGCATACTATCCACATCAGAATATAAACAACAAAACATATCACAGCTTTATCGACTACGATACAAATGCAGAAGACTGGGCTAACTGGTGGGGTCCTGATTGGATTCGTTGCGGTGTAGCAGGTTATACAGAAGGTGGCGGCAGTGACCTCACAAGATCTCTTGCGGGTCTTCCTGACTTTAAAACAGAACAGGCTTCTACAGTAGGTCTTCCAAAAATTCTCCAGAAAAAGTGGAGCAGAGAGGGCAGACTTGATTCTGAAACAGCAAAGATTAATAACTTCTTCACCAAAACAGGCAGAAACGCGACTGTAAGCAACTACCTTGCAGGCTGGCTTTCAGAGTGGGTAAGAGAGTACGGTGTTGACGGTTTCCGTTGCGATACCGCAAAACACGTTGAATTTGCTTCTTGGAAAAACCTTAAGAATGCTTGTGTTGACGCTCTTAAAGAGTGGAGAGCAAACAACCCTGACAAGCCGGGCGCAGACTGGGATGAAGATTTCTGGATGACAGGTGAATGTTGGGATCACGGTGTTAATAAGGACGGCTACTACACACAGGGCGGATTTGATTCAATGATCAACTTCTCAACTCAGGGTGGCGGACTTTTAAGCGCAGGCAGAGTTAAGGGCACATATGATGGATTTGCAAAGGCTATCAATAACGATGACAGCTTCAATGTTCTTTCTTATGTATCTTCACACGACTCTGTTCTCGCAAGAGGCGACCTTATAGGTACAGGTTCAGGCCTTCTTTTATGCCCGGGCGGAATTCAGATATTCTACGGTGACGAAACAAACCGTCCAATGGTAGCAGGTGTTCCTAACGACGGTAACGGCGGCGCAGGTCACTCACTCAGAAGTGATATGAACTGGGACTCAATGGATACAAATGTTCTTGAGCATTGGCAGAAAGTCGGTGTATTCCGTAACAACCACATCTCTGTAGGTGCAGGCTCTAACACAAGCCTTACATCAACATCAGGTTATGCTTTTGCAAGAGATTACGACAAGAACGGCATTACAGATAAGGTAATCGGCTGTATCTATGCTAATGCAAATACTGATGTTACAATCAGCGTTGGCGATACTTGGAGCGACGGTCAGTATCTTGTAAATGCTTACGATCAGTCATCTGCTGTTGTATCAAACGGTAAGGTTACATTCAACAGCGGCAAGAACGGTACAATCCTCGTTGAAGAGCCTGACGGCAGACCGCTTATGTCTGTTAAGGGTGACGCAGAGTTTACAGGTACACAGACTGTTACAGTAAGCCTTGACAAGTGCGAGCAGGCTAAGTGCTCTGTTGACGGCGGTAACAAGTTTATCGTAAAAGACGGCGACACAATCACAATCGGTAACACAGCTTACGATGGCGATACAATTACAATTACTCTTGAGGCAGAGAACGAGATCGGTTCTTCCGAGTCAAAAGCAACATTCAAGAAAAAAGTACAGGGCGGCTCAACAGCTCCTGTAAAAACAACATCTCGTCTTGTTGTAAAGACAGCTGACGGTTCAGCTCCTTATGTATATGCTTGGACAGGCGCAAGCAACACACTTCTCGGTGCATGGCCTGGCACACAGCTTACATCTAAGGATGATAACGGTGACTACTATGTTGACCTTAATACAACAGAAGCTTACAATGTAGTACTCAATAACGGCGGCAAAGTACAGTCAGCTGATATTGCAGGCATTACAGGCGACGCAATTATCACAGTTAAAAATACATCATTCTCTTCTTATGATCTTAAGATTGTAGAAACTCCTGCTTCACCGCTCGAGCAGCTTAAGAAAGAGGGAAGAGAAGTTAAAGCAATGACATCTTCCGATTACACAGCATCTTCATGGACAACTGTTGAATCAGTTATGAAGTCGGTTGACGCACTCGTTGCACAGGGCAGTGATGCTGACGACGATCAGGTTACTGCAATGATAACAAAATTACAGAACGCAAAGGCTAAGTTACAGCTTAATGTTCCTGCACTCGGCTATGCAGTTAAGGGCAAGAATACAGTAAGCGGTGTTGCTGCTCCTGCTTCAAAGGTAACAGTAACAGTAAACGGCACAGCATACACAACACAGGCTGACGATGTAACAGGTGTATTTACAGTTACAACAGCTACACTTAACGCTTCATCAAAGCTTACATTCAAGGCAGAGAGAAACAGCGTTTCATCAGCTGTAGGTGCATACAATATGTCAAGCGGTGACATCACAAGCCTATTGTTCCTACAACAGCTTCTCAGGCTACACAGCCGACAACAGCAAGACCTACACAGCCGACTACCGCAAAACCAACCACTCAACCGACCACTCAACCGACCACAGCTAAACCTACAGAGAGCAAAAATCTTAATGTAACCGCTACATCAAACTACTTCCCGAGTGCAAAGGTTACACTTGTAAACAACAAAGAGCTTTGTGTTGAATATGAACTGCAGTCATCAATGAAACTTGTAAACGCAGAGTGGGCACTTAATTACGATTCTTCAAAACTTAAGCTTGATGTTGCCCGTTCAAAAGATTTTATGCCGAATGTTTCAAACGAGGTTACAAACATCAAAACAGGACGTATCTTATCCAACTTTACGGATATTACTGACCTTAAGGACTTTACAAACAAAAAGACATTTGTAAGAGCTTACTTTAATGTTATAGGTACAGGCAGTACGACAGTAGACCTTAATCTTAAAACTCTTTGCGTAGGTTTTATTGACAATGATTTAAAAGTCAACTTTGCGGCAGTTGTAAGAAACAGCGAAGTTCAGAGCGGTGTTACTTCTGTTGCGGGTTACGAAAAACTTGCGATAAACAAAAAATACAAAGGCGTATTTGTATAGTGACGATGATGTAATGCTCGGCGATGTTACAGGCGACGGAAAGATAGATGTAAACGATGTAACCGCTATACAGCTTTATATTGCTCAGAATCAAAGTTTTACCGATAAGCAGAAAGAAGCAGCGGATGTTAATAAGGACGGAAAAATTTCTGTCTTGGATGTAACAAGAGTTCAGCAGTACATTGCGAGATATTTTGATGAATTTTAAATTATTTACAGCTGACAACTTAAAATAATCTGATAAAGCATCGCCCGTAACGAAAATTTACGGGCGGTGCTTTTTTATCAAAAGTCGGGTTAAATTATGGTTTAGCGGAGTGTCGGTCGGACATTGAAATTTAGCTAACGCTAAATTATCCTACCTAAAAACAAAAGAAGATTTACTCAATTTTTCAAAATTGACGGT
>ENA-OQJS01000119-OQJS01000119.1-human-gut-metagenome-genome-assembly--contig:-NODE-119-length-14865-cov-1.267743_pt1 | contig 14865 bp, 16 predicted proteins | sample MGYA00242598_ERZ504764 | MGnify/ENA primary metagenome ERZ504764 (study PRJEB26092, sample SAMD00036368) | human gut metagenome | host: Homo sapiens | study: EMG produced TPA metagenomics assembly of...
TCTGCGCATGCGTCCACGCGTGTCCTGCCGCGCATTCGAAATGCCCTAGGCCTGCGCCGGATTGCATGATGGTCTTTCTGAAACAGGCCATGATTCATCGGCGAGCAGATCTGGGCCAAGACGCTGGCGGCACCGGCCGATTGGCCGAAAACCGTGATGTTTTCCGGATCTCCGCCGAACTTCGCGATGTTTTCCTTCACCCATTGGATTCCGGCACGCTGATCCAGGAATCCGAAATTCGCATATGGTTCGCCGTCGCCGCGTTCTACGGCCTCCTCATGCAGCAAAGGGTGCGTCATAAACCCAAATGCATTCAGACGATAGGCCACACTGACCACAACGACGCCGTTCGCGGCGAGATGTGTGCCGTCGAATTCCTTTTCACATGTGCCGCCGCATTGATAGCTCCGCCGTAGATCCAGACCATGACCGGCAGCTTTTCGGAGGCTACCATGCTATCCGCACCATATCCGCGTAATGCCGGAGTCCAAATATTCAGGTAGAGGCAATCCTCGCTCATCGGCACGGCCGGATCGGTGCCCCATTCACGATCATAGAAATCATCGGAGGCGCCCGGCGTCGGCTGCATCGCGGTAGGCCCGAAATCGAAGGCTTGCAGCACACCATCCCATGGCAGGGCCGGCTGCGGCGCACGCCAGCGCAGACCGGCCGACGGGAGGCTGGGCCGAACGGAACCCCTCGGAACACGGTGATGCCTGATCTTCAGCCGCCAAGCCTTCGACAGTTCCTTGCGCCACTATGACCTGTCGCTTCATTGCTCTCTTTCCTTCGTATCCGGCGTCGAATACGCAAAGTCGCAAAAATCGGCGATTCCACCGGTCTCTTTTGTCGAATACAGGAACAATCCGATACGGCAACCTGTGAAATGATCCATTTTGAAGATCATCCGGTGCGCTGTCCCCAATGGACACCATTCGGATTCCGGCGTATCCGCATCGCGGTAGAAGAACGTCACTTCATCCTTGCAATCGGTGAAATCATATACCGCGCGCAGGCGCATGCAATCCGCATCCGCCATGATTTCCGCATCCGTTACGGCTGGACTGTCCCAATCATCGTCGGAGAAGATGGAATCGTCATTCGCCGGCTTGTATTGGACGGTCAGCATCGTACGGCCGTTCCTTCGCGTAAGCGCGATGTAGGAATAGCATCCTTGGAACGCCGCCAATCCAGCGAAGTCGCCATCATGCAATGTCGACGCGTCGACGGTGACTTCGGCCACCGTCACCGGCCCCATCGTGCGCTGCGTCAGCGTGTTCCATGCATGATTGAGATTCGAGCTGATGCGTCCGGAATGCAGGCGGAATGCTCCCGGACGTTCCGTCAGTGACCAGTATTCGTTATGTGGGATGTGATTGAACTGCCAGTATGGCTGCAGACAGTTGCATCGACTCCGCCTTCGGCGTTATGCCGGGCTATGAATTCGCTGCCGTTGATGGGCGTGACAGGTTCGGCACAGCTTGCAGCCGGCACGCTGACCGACTGCGGCACTTTGCCGTTCTCGCCGACGACGGGGAATCCGTCCTCGCCGAACCGCATCGGCATCAGTATCGGCACGCGTCCCACACCGCCGCGGTCCTGCATCATGAATGCATACCAGTCGCCGTCCGGAGTGTCCACCATACCGCCTTGCGCGACTCCGTAACCGTGGAAGGACAGGTCGTCTTCGATAATTTCACGCACTTCGAAAGCGCCATCCAAGGATTCGGCCATCAAGCAGGCTTCTGTTTTGCCCTTGCCTTGCGGGAAGTGACAGGTGAAGACGTAATAGCGTCCATCATGCTTGTACAGGTGACTGCCCTCATAACCAAGGTCAGCCTGCGGATCGTCCTGTACGATGACCCGGTCGAGCCCACCCGGCATCGGCCCGCTTAATTCAGGATTCAACTCCGTGATGCGCAATGTCGACTGCCCATGTACGACATAGGCTCGATCATCGTCGTCAAAGAACAGTCCGCTGTCGTAATAGAAGCCGTCAAGCTCACGCTTTCGCCATGGGCCGCATGGATCGTCCGCCGTCAGCAGATAGCTGGCATGCGTATCGTTGGCGGCGAACAACACATACCAGGTGCCCCGATGGTAACGCAGTGACGGCGCCCACATGCCTCGACCGTAGGCGTTGGCACCTTCACATTCCAAACGTTCTTCAGGGGTATCCGCCACGATATTCAATGCGTGCGCAATGAATTCCCAATGCACTAGGTCATAGCTGCGCAGAATATCGCACCCGGGTGTGAAATGCATAGTCGTAGTGGCCATGTAATACACGCCCCCGACCCGGATGATGTCTGGATCAGGAAAATCCGTGTAGACCATAGGATTAGTTGAGGTAATCATCATTCATACCGATACTTTCCGCTCAACGCCAGCATGGCGAAAGCATAGAGGAAATTGTCATAGTAACGACGCGTGCCGGTTCGCATCGGCGTATTCCACAGCATGCGCACCCATTCACGGGCATTATGCTCCGCGTCGGGCTGGGCCGAATGCACCGCCGCAAGTGCGCCTTGCGCGGTCGCGGCCAGGAATCCGACCGGATGAAGCACGACCTCGTCCACGGCGGTGCCGTCGATGGCGTAGACGCTAGTACGGTCGTGGGTCAGGAAGAATCGCTGCAGCGCGGCGACGCGGTCGCACAGCACTTCCTGCCGGACCGTTCCAGGCTGCATCCAGTCCGATATTCGCCGCGGTACGGTAGGCGTCGGAATAGAAATGCCAATGATTGGACTCGTCGACATGCGGCTTTCCGTCATAATCCGCGTATTCAGCTTCATGCCGGTCCGCTCGTCGCAGGCCGCCTGCAGATAGCGACGGCTTGCGGCGGCTGCCTCATGCCAAAATGGACGGTCTTCTTCGTCGGCTTCTTCGGCGAATACTTCATAGAAGTGCGGCAGATGGTAGGACGGATCGCTCCACTCGGTTTCCGGAATGAACTTGATGAGCTTGTTGTCGGGATTCCACATGGGCTCGCCGTCGTAGCGTTCGCCCTTATGAACGCAATATCTCAAGATCTCGCGTCCCCATGCGGAATATTCGTAGATATCCTCGCCATCACCCCAGCGACGGGAGGCGAGGAACAGGTCCATCGCGAAATATTCCTCGCCGTCAGGTGCAGGACCATTCGAGTTCGGCGTACCGTCCGGCTCGACCGACCATGCGAAATAATGCGCATGATGACCGTCCTTCATGTACATGTGACGCATTACCCAGCCCCACAGCTTGTCGAATACGTCCTTACGGTCGTATTGCAGGGCGATCATCATCGCATAGCTCATACCCTCGGTACGTACATCGTTGTTGCCGGTATCCATCACATAGGCAAGACCTTCGTCGTTCTCCCAATAGAATTTGTTCGGACCTTCGAAAATTTCATGCCAGACCTGTGACACGCGCTTATCGATGGCGTCCTGGGCATATCCGCACTGTGCGAACATGGACTCGCCCAATGTCTTGTTGGTATCGGTTGCATTTGTCATATCAGTTGTTCCATTCCCAGATTCGGATGTGATTCTCTCCGGAGACAAGACCATTCAACGCCCCGGCCTTGCGTTCCGTTGCCGTCAAGGCTTGTCCCAGCAAGTCGGTGTCCAGCACATAGTCACTGCCATCGGGCTGTTCATAGCGTTCCTCCACGATGCGAGGCACGCCGAGCATATCGCTGGTGACGACCTGCATTCTGGTATCGGTGACGGCCTGTGGCACAGTGCACTGCAGGTACAGTCCATCGGGTTCTTCGACCAATGTCACCGGCATGGGCTCATCACACGCAACGCTCGTGGAGGCGGTGCCGCCGAAGAACGGGGCGTCCTCCTGCATGCGTTCCGAATCGTCGGCCGCACCTTCCTGCTTGTTCAGCCCCTGTGCGCCGGACAGATAGATGTTGCCGCCCGCGTATAGAGACTGCAGAGGATTGCGCTCGCCACCACCCTGCGAAGGATCTGCCCACATGGCCCGCTGGCGTTCCAAGTATTCATGCATCGACATCGGGCAATCGCTGTAGGCGGACAAACCATATTCACCGACGGTCGGTTTCACCGGTTGCGGCGCGAACATGTTGTTCAGCCAACGCTCATCGCCGCCGGATACCACAGCGCACCCGGCCACCTCGGTGGTGTGCGGATAGTGATACGGCGTGGAACGGTCGGGGACGGTATGCGGTTCAATGCCGCCGCAAATCAGATTGTTGACGAAGGCACCACCTTGCGACCAGTTCTGGAACATCACCGGCGAGGCGAAAACGTTATTGTCCACCAGATACGGCCCATGACTCACTTCAATCATGAGGTCACGGACGTTATCGTGGAACACATTGCGCGTGATGCGCGTGCCCTGCGTCTGCCAATCCATCCACATGCCCAGCGAGCAGTCGTGGATGTTGTTGTTGGCAATGACCGTATCCAATGCGGCATGGAATTTGATGCCAGCGACCTCCCATCCGAAGAATTCACGCTTCAACGCAATGTGATGGACATGGTTATGCTCGACACGGCAGAATGCGCTGCCCATATGTCCGACGATGGCATTCTGTCCGCACTCGTAGATGTCGTTGTTGCGTACGATATGACCGCCGATCAGCCCCTTTTCCCAGCCGATGCGACGGGCCTTGAACACGGCCTCCAACTGGTACTGGTAACCGGTCTTGCGCTCGGTTTTCGCCCACTCGTTGTCGCCGGATGAGATTTCCTTGCCCAATGACACCGCGGAGAATTTGGCGTCATGCAGCACGTTGTCTTCGATGATCCAGCCATACGACCAGTTCGGGCCGATCATGCCCCACTGCTGCGAGGTAGGCGGCGCCCAATCTCCAGTGGCCTGCGCCATTTCAAAGCCACGCACGGTGATGTAGTTGACATGGTTGCGGGAAGGGAAGAAGCATGTGCGACGAACACTGACCTCCACCAGTTCCTCATTCGGATCGACACCTTGGAAATTCGCCCAGATCGTTGTGGTGCCAGCATTTTCGTCCACTTCGGCATGCCATACATAACGTGTACGGTCCACATCCGGCACAGGCAGGGAATCTTCAACGCGAAATCCTCATCCGTATCACGCGGCTGCGGATCGTATACGCCTTCCAACGTCGTCGATTCGAAGAAGGAAACACCGTTGAGATACACATCGCCAAGATGTTTGTCCGGATCCTTGCCGAACTTAGGCATTTCCAGCCAGTCGCCGAAAATCGGGGTCGCGAATGGATTGAAATCCCCGAACATCGTATTATCAACGCACCACCGTCCACACATGCGGATGATCGGCCAATTCCGTCCAGCCCTGCACGCATTCCGAGCCTTTGATAACCGGCCGTGCTTCGCCTTCGGCTCCGCAGTAGGTGATGCGCTCATGTTCACTCAGACCGCCACGTTTCGGATCGACTTGTTCGCGGTATACGCCTTCATGCACGATTACCGTATCACCCGGAGAGGCCATCTGCGCGGCCTTGGAAATCGTGGCGAACGGATGCTCCGCGTCGCCGCACGCAGCATCGTTGCCGGTTGGTTTGACATGGTATTCAAACTTCATTGCTGAATCTCCTTATTCACACATGTTCCTAAACCGTGACAGTAACGCTCCGCCATGGTTCGCACCAACCCCATACCGGTACGTCCTGCCCGGATTGCAGCACACATCCGTCATCGAAAATCTTCGGCATCGCAAGCATCGTTGCTCTTCCTTCTTCCATCTTTGACAAGTCCACATAAAGTCTCCGTATACGATTCATGACGGCTTGCATACGTCAGTGGCGACGAAAACACAGCTCCCGTCGCCACCAAAACACCTACTCGTTATCAGGCAATTCCCGATAATCGAATTCGCTGAATTTCGCAACCCTGTCGTATCCAGAAAGATCGACTGCAGCCAAACCGACGAATGCTCCGGTGAAGAATCCGCCGTATCGACGCAGGATATAGTCGTCCGACAGGATCTTCGCGTCCAGTTTCACGCCCAAATCGACCCATGAAGTCCCATCAAACGAATATTCATACGAATACCACTGCTTGCGCACCTTCGTGCCGCAGCCACACGGACTTCACGTCATCCGGCACCTGCTGGAGCGGTATCCCGCAGGAACGACGTGTAGTTGTTGAAATCGTTCTGAGCGACCTCAATCACGCGGCATTGCCGCCGCTCGTCCCAAGTCACGAACACCCACGACCAGCATAAATCATCGTAGTAGTTTGTCAGGCCGGCATCTGGCGGTAGTTCTTCGGATCGAACTCAACCTTTACGGTCGCATCGAAGTTGAACGCCTGCCAACGACGTGCCACCAACGACAGATCGAAAAGGTTGCACAGCGAGCCTTGGCCACGCAGTTCCAACACGCCGCCACCGACCTTGCCCATCTCGCCATCGAATGGCACACGCAGCGTATTCCAATTCAAATCCAACGTATCGGACATGAAATCGTCATGCTGGCTGTGATCCGCAGGTGCCTCGGTCTCGATGGCATCCTTCGGAGCATCCACATAACGCTGTCCGCCATGGCCTCCGACAATATACGGCCAGCCATCCTCGGTCCATTCGACCTTCTGGATGGAGGTTTCACGCCCCAGCGTGCACCAGCCGCGCGGATCAGTGAAGGATTCGTTGTCGTGATGCCACGGACGACCGCACAGCGAGGCGTAATACCATTCGCCGGACGGGGTATCGACCAGCGCGCCATGCCCCTGCTTTTGCAGATAGGAACGCGGCGTGTCGAAATTCGTGATGAACGGATTCGACGGCATGCCTTCGAAGGACAACGCGTCCAAAGTCTTGGATCGGGCCACGACTTCCTGATGCGTATACACGGTACCGCCTTCAGCGGCGAACAGGTAGTAATAGCCATTGATCTTGTACAGATGTGGTCCCTCGGTGAGTTTGACGTCCGTACCGCGCCAAATCGTACGTTCAGTTTCCGGCTTGAGCTTCATCGTCTTCACATCGAATTCGGTCAGTGTGATGCCGTCGAAGCCATGATGGTACTCACGAAAATCCCAAAGTCTGCTGCACCAGATACTTGCGGCCATCGTCGTCATGGAACAGGCTTGCGTCGAAGCCGACACCGTTCACGCGAATCGGCTCGCTCCACGGACCATGGATACTTTCGGCAGTGACCAAATAGTTCGTGCAATCCTTGAACGCACCGTTCACGACCTTCACGTCCGTGTAGATCAGCCAGAATTTGCCGTCCGCATAGGAAAGATCCGGAGCCCAGATGCCACCGGATGACGGATTGCCGCGCATGTCAAGCTGGCTCGTGCGGCTCAGTGGACTCGGCAACAGGTTCCAATGGACCATGTCCTTGGACTCGTGCAGACGGACACCTGGGAACCATTCGAACGTGGAATTGGCGATGTAGTAGGTATCCCCGACCCGAATCATCGAGGATCGGCATTGAATCCCGGGAGAACGGGGTTTGCGATTTGCATAAAATACTCCTTTATATGGAACCCTCGGCCATAGGCCGAGGGAGTTGCAAGCAATCAGATGATGATCAGACGTATTCCATGCGGCATTACTGACGGCTACGCTCGTCACGAATCTTCGCGAAATGCTTCTCCGGATCAGGCGCGGCATTAAGCAACACTTTCGTGTAGTCTTGCTGCGGATTCAAAATCACATCATCAGAAGGACCATGTTCAATAATGTCTCCATGACACATCACCATAATCTCATCCGAAAAATGGCGAGCAGTCGCCAGATCATGGGTAATGTACAGCATGCCGATGTGTTCTTCCTGCTGAATTCTAGACAGCAGGTTAAGCACGCCTAACCGCAAAGAAACATCCAACATCGAAACAGGCTCATCCGCAATTAGAACCTTTGGCTTAGGAGCCAATGCACGTGCAATTGCGACGCGCTGACGCTGTCCACCAGACAGCTCATGAGGGCGTCGATACATGAAATTGACGGCAGGCGTTAATTCAACACGTTCCAGCAGTTCGATAACCTTCTGCTCATATTCCTCTTGGCTATTTGCCATGTGATTAATCATAAGAGGACGAAGAATATGGTGGAAAATCGTATGATATGGATTCAAGGAAGCGAACGGATCCTGAAATACCATTTGCACATTATGACGGTATTCGTACAAATCCTTACCATGCGTAGGGACAGGCTTGCCGTCCAACGTGATGCTTCCAGAAGTCGGCGTCTCCAAACATGTAATCATTCGGGCGATTGTCGATTTCCCGGAACCAGACTCACCAACAAGAGCAATGGTCTTATCCGAAGCTAACTCGAATGATGCATCCTTCACCGCATGAATCGTCGTGGTTTTCAAACCATTACGCAGGGTAAAATCTTTTTTCACATGCTCAAGCTTCAATACTGACATGATTATTCCTTTCACGCATGGCGTGGAACACGAACGAATGAGCCACGATCTCCTGTCAAAGATGGGAACGAGCTCAGCAACCGTTGTGTATACGGATGCTTCGGATTGAAATACACGTCTTCAGAAACGCCTTGTTCTACGATGACACCATCTTTCATCACAGCAATTTTGTCCGTGATCTCCAAGAGCATCGGCAAATCATGCGTGATAAAAATAACAGAGAAGCCCTTGTCACGGCGCAATTCCGAAATTTCCTCGATGATTTCACGCTGTACAACAACGTCCAACGCCGTGGTCGGTTCATCCATAATAATCAGCTGCGGCTCAAGAGCCAAAGCCATGGCAATCATCACACGCTGACGCATGCCGCCGGAAAGTTCAAACGGGTAAGCAGCTAGACGATTTGGATCAACATGCACCATCTCAAGCAAATGTGCGCAACGGTCTTGTCGTTCGCTCTTCGCCATATGAGGACGATGAGTTTTATAAATATCGGCAAGTTGCTTACCAATCTTAGTTACAGGACTTAATGAATTCATGGCGCCCTGAAACACCATGGAGGTTTTCTCCCAACGGTATTCACGCAATGAACGCCCCGACAAAGCACGGATATCAATATCTTTCCCTGACTTATCATGGAAAATCACAGAGCCAGAGTTAATCTTACCCGGAGCTTTCAGCATTTGATTGATGCTATACGCCAATGTACTCTTGCCGCAACCGGATTCACCAGCCAAACCAAGCATCTCACCGCGACGCAATTCGAATGTAGCGTTCTGCACGGCGTGCACCGGATCATCCGTATCGTAGATAACGTCGAGGTTATCGACCGAAAGCAGGATATCAGAATTCTGAGTCGCCATCGTGTTCACCCTTTCTTTCCCTTGCTGTTCTTGGTAGGCTTACGTAGTCGCGGATTGATGACTTCATCGATGGAGAAATTAATGAAGGACAATCCGGCGCCGATGATAGCGATCATCAGTCCCGGTGGCAGGAACCACCACCATGCGCCGTGTTCAGAGCAGAACCGTTCTGCGCGTAATACAGCATGGTTCCCAGCGAGAAGGATTGGGTCGACCCCAGGCCAATGAAGGACAACGAAGACTCACTCAGGATTGCCATAATAACGGAGAACACAAACTGCGATCCCATCACAGGCAACAGATTAGGCAGAATTTCAACGGTAATCACGCGCCACGGACGTTCACCTGCAATTTTTGCGGCAAGAACATAATCACGCCCACGCATCGACAATGTTTGCGCCCGCAGTACACGGGCACCGCCAGCCCATGCGGTGATTGAAATAACAATGACCAACATCATCGTGCCCTTGGAAGGCATCAATGCAGAAATCACGATGGTCAGAGGCAACCCGGAATCACCAGCATGATATTGGTAATCAGAGAGAACAAATCATCCCAAATTCCGCCAATATATGTGCCCAAAACACCGAAAATGAACGACATCGCAGTTGCAATCAAGCCAACAGCAAAGCCAATAATCAGAGAGCCACGGACAGAATAGCCAAGCTGAGTGAAAACATCCTGGCCAGACTGCGTAGTGCCCAACCAATGCTGGGCAGATGGCGCAGACAAGCCAATGTCATTGATCTTATTAGGATCCTTCGTGAAGATAGGAACAATAATGGCGAACAAAACCATTGCGATCACAATGGTTAATCCAGCGTCAATTTTGCAGAACGCTCAGGAAGAACTCGCTTGAGAGAATCCAAAGCGGAGCGACGACGTTTAGCTTGGCTACGAGCCACAGCAGCAGAAGAATTTGTTGCAGACATATTTAACCTCAATCCTGTTGCCGCGTACGTGGATCGATAATGCCGTAAAGCAAATCAATGATAAAGTTCACGACTAGAACAGTAACGGTAATAATCAGGAAGATACCTTGCATCAGCGCGTAATCGTTACTGGTCACCGCTTGCAAAAGCATCTGACCAACACCTGGATAGGAGAACACCTGTTCAGTAAGCAGCGATCCACCCACCACTGCACCGATAGACGTGCCAAAACCAGAAATGGATGGCAACACTGCATTACGAGCTGCGTAGCACATCATAATGCGTTTAGGACTTAAACCTTGGCCTCAGCAGTAACAATGTAGTCCTCAGACAACGTGGAGACCATCATATTACGCATACCGACAACCCCCATGCCCAGAGAGCTGACAAGAATCGTCAAGGCCGGCAAGATTGCATACCGCACTGCGCTCGAGAAGAATTCCCAAGTGAAGCCGGGCACAACCTCACGATAATTGTATCCGCCTGACTGAGGGAACCAATGCAGCGTACGGGCAAACAGCCAAATGAAGATGAGTGCAAGCCAGAAGTAAGGAACAGCTTGGAAAATGGTGGACACAGGGGAAATGATGTTATCAAAAGCGCCACCACGACGCCAACCAGCCCAGATACCAAGAGCCTGTTGAATAAAGAACGATATAATCGTGGTTGTGCCGACAAGACAAATGGTCCAAGGCAGTGCAGAAGCAATGGACGTTGTAACTTGGTTGGGGAAATACGTTACAGATACGCCCCAGTTGCCGGTGAAGATATTCTTCAGATAATCAATATACTGCTGGAAGATGTTGCCTCCACCTTGTCCCAGCATTGCAGTAATCGCTTCCCTTGTTTCGGGTGCAACAGTACCACCTCGCGATGCAAGCCTGGTAAGAACAGCTGAAACCGGATCACCTGGCATCAGTCGCGGGATGGCAAAGTTCAATGTCAAAGCCGCAAACAATGCAACAAGGTAAAATCCTATCTTTTTCAGGTAGAACCTCATCGTTACCTCATTTCTACATGGAAAAATGGTGCACAAAGCGCACATCTAAAACGCCTTGTGCACCGTTGATTCATAAAATCCGTCAGGTTACTTCTTAACCTTCAGGTTCTTCAGGACAATGCCCAAATCAGGATTTGCCCAAGTCTGCGGATTAGCATAGACGTTATCGTTTGTCGGCCAACCGGTAACCTTATCGCTCCACATTTCGCTCAAACCGGATTGGCGCAGAATCGGGATATACGGCATGTCCTCAAACACCTGAGTCTGAATCTTCTCATATTCAGACTTCTTGGTCGCCACATCAGTGGTGGCATTGATGACATTAAGAGCATCATCCACGGTCTTATTGCTGTAGCGAGCGTAATTAGGCCAAGCGCTTTTACCCACTGCAGCCGTACTGGCAGTGGCATAGAACTGGTTGTAGAACATCCATGGTTCGGCACCTGCGACCCACAAACCATAAATGGACATTTCAAACTGGCCCTGCTGCATCGCCTGAGTCCATTCATTAGAAGACATTTGGTCCGCATGCAGATCAATACCGATTTTTGCCAGCTGCTGCGAGGCGACGTTAATCGTGTTGATCCAGTCAGAGATATCACTCATAACAGCGACTTTGATGCTCAGCTTAACTCCGTCCTTCTGATAGATGCCGTCATCACCCTTCGTATAGCCGGCGTCCTCCAGTATCTTGACGGCTTCATCCGTACGTCCTTTACCCGGAATAGGTGAATCCGGGACGTCATCCGAAGCGTACTTGGTGAACTGTCCATACGGATACAGAGAACCAGCCAGCTCACTGTACTGGCCATTCAGAGCATGTTAATTACATTCTAGCGATTTTCGAATCAAGAGCTGAATAGATAGCCTTGCGCACTGCCGGATCAGTGATAGGACCACTGCAGCCGAGTTCTTTGTTCGAACAGGTCATGAATGCCATCTGACTAGAAGGAACGTCAACCGTCTGAATATCAGGATATCCCGACAGCACATCATCCATATTCGGGAAGATCGCAGACATCCAGTCCACATCGCCAGCGGTCAAAGCATTTTGAGAAGCTTGGGTGCCACCGGTGATCAGAACATAACGGACGCCATCAATTTCAGGCTTACCTTCATCCCAGTAGTACGGATTCTTCTTAAACGTGTAAGCGGTTGGGGAAAAGTTCCCGCCCTTAACTGTGAAAGGCCCAGAGCCAACAGCATCTTTATTGGTATAGGTCACCGGATCATCGATCTTTTCCCACACATGCTTCGGGACAATCATCGTGCCGGACAGATACGACAGAGCATTCACCGACTCAGAATTGTCCAAAGTGATGCGAACTTCCGTATCGCTAAGGGCCTTGGCAGAGCCAGCAAAGCCACCGGTATTCAAAGCCTTGTTGGAGTTAAGGAGGTTGAATGTGTATGCAACGTCTTCGGCAGTGTAAGGTTCGCCATCAGACCACTTTTCACCGTCACGAATCGTTACATCAATAGTTTTCGCATCGTCACTGATAGTGTAGGATTTACCCATTAGTGGTTCCAGCTTAGTAGGTCGTCCTTAAGGTTGTTCATATAGAACAATGGCTCGTACAGAGCACCGACCACACCGGTCAAAGCTGTAGAAGAGAACGGATTATAATTCAACGACGCCTGCGTAGTTGAATTCATAACACTGTTGATAATGACTCCGTCCTTCGCGGTGCTATTAGTACCCCCCCGCACGCAGCCATTGAAACGGCCGCTACACCAGCGCAAACAGCAGCAAGCACTCGCTTCCAAGTTCTTGACTTCATCATCTTCTCCTTTGGCGACATATATGAACACACATCTTCATGTTTCGTAAATGCTTTAGCATTTCAGTCAAAGCACTGTTTGATTATATAGCTTGACTTTCAAGAAAGTCAAGTCACTTAACTAAATACTTAAAATCTTTGTTACGAAAGTTTTATATGCAAATATTTACGAAACTTTCGAATAGATTTAAGTAAACCAGGGACGACGCCCTGCGGCCTAGCCTACGCCGTTCACTTTGCCATCAGCGACATCAACAGCTGCGCATAACCATAAGACGCATGGGCGTTAGGCTCCCCCTGACTCCGCAGATAAAGGGCTTCTAGCGATTGCCGGAAGCCCTTTTGCATATCGGCTTAGCGCGCCAAACGTTCAGCAGCGGAAGCGATCGCCTCGTCGCTGGCGGTGGCGGAGAAACGCAGACATTCCGGCGCACCATAGAACTCGCCGGGGCTGGCGATGATGCCAATCTTGGCAAGCTGCTCCATATCGGTCCAGCAATCGCCCGACTTGGCTCTCACCCACACATACAATGCACCATCCGGCATGTCGGTGCAGTATCCGTAAGCACGCAATGCCCCCACCAGCACGCCGAGACGTTCCCGATAGCGCGCATGCTGAACCTTGACGGATTCCAGATCACGCAATCCGGCAGCCATCGCGGCCTGCACCGGACCGGGAATAATCTGACCAATCTGCTTGCGATATGCACTCATCGATGCAATCAAAGACTCATCTCCGGCAATGAACGCGGTACGATACCCAGCCATATTGCTCTGCTTGCTCAACGAATACAGCACCAGCACGCCCTCGGCGGAACCCGCACACACATCACTTCGCAAAGCGCACGGCGTCGATTGCAGCGGATCATCATCAGCACTATTCGTAGCACCCCTCCACTGCATCAGCGCATAGCATTCGTCGGAAAGCACCACCGCGCCGATCTCACGCGCAGCTGCGACAATGCCAGCCATCCGCTCGGCCGAATACACCTCGCCCGTCGGATTGCAAGGGGAATTCACCCACACCGCTTTGACACCAGGCACATTGCGCCACGACGCAACATCAGCCACATCGTCGACCTTAAGCACCTTCGCCCCAGCCAACTGCGTGCCGATCTCATACGTCGGGTACGAAACCTTCGGCTGCACCACAACATCATCCTCACCGAAATGCAGTAGCGACGCCATCAACGCAACACCCTCTTTGGAGCCGACTGTAGGCACCACATCAGCATGGATCGCCTGCAAATCAACATTGCGAGTCGCCGAAAACCATTCAGCAATCGCAGCACGTAAATCGGCAGTACCTGCAGTAGCCGGATATCCATACGCATTCGGATCATTCGCCGCCACTGCGAGCGCCTTGCGCACCGAGTCGGGCACGGGATCGACGGGAGATCCCACGGACAGGTCGATCATGCCTCCGAACGCGGCTTTTGCCGTGCGCTTGTATGCTGCGATACGCGACCAATCGTATGGCGAAGAAAACTCATGAAAGCCCATCGTGAAAACTCCTTATAATCCTCTATAAACAAAAAATATGCGGCCTCTTCCAACGGGAAAAGGCCGCTTTCAAATGCCGATCACTGATTTTGCGGCGGCAGAGCAGCTACCTGCTCCGGATCCTTGCCGATCGGGCCGGCTGCGGAAGCGCCGCCCATATCGCCGACTTCAGCGAAGAAGCTGACTGCGGCATCCTTGTACCAGGCCCACTCGTCTGGCAGATCATCTTCATAGAAGATGGCTTCAGTCGGGCACACCGGTTCGCATGCGCCGCAATCCACGCATTCGTTCGGATTGATGTACAGGGAACGGGAGCCTCGTAGATGCAATCGACCGGGCATTCGTCACGCAGCCTTGTCTTTGACATCGACGCACGGCTGAGCGACACAGATGAGTGTACTCTACACTACTCAGACTACTCTGATTGCAACTTCCAGCTCTCCGTCAC
>ENA-OQJS01000120-OQJS01000120.1-human-gut-metagenome-genome-assembly--contig:-NODE-120-length-14701-cov-1.762797_pt1 | contig 14701 bp, 16 predicted proteins | sample MGYA00242598_ERZ504764 | MGnify/ENA primary metagenome ERZ504764 (study PRJEB26092, sample SAMD00036368) | human gut metagenome | host: Homo sapiens | study: EMG produced TPA metagenomics assembly of...
TCACAGAAAAGGGCAATAATAAAGGCATATAAAGTGATTATACTCTATCGACTTTATATGCATCTTACGTTTTAGGGACATTTACTGAATATCCCTAAAAAGAAAAAAGATGAAGGATGTTTTAGAAAATATCTATAAAGAGAAATATTTATCTTTTACAGCCCACAGTAACACTCATTTAAAGTTTACCTTTTGCAATACATTTATTTAAATACCATTTGCCAAGTAAAGGAGAAAATTTATAATAACGAAATAATTTTCTTTTCCGACGCGACAACATTTTTTTTAAATCTGGATATTGCTTTAACTTAGCTAGCAATGCTGGCATTAACAAATCAATCCTCTCTAGCTTTCTAAACATTATCTCTACCCAAAAATTATTAATTTCTAAAAAAGTAAACTCTTTTTCTACCTCAGAAAAAACTTGCTTACTTTCTAAGAAATCTTTTATCCATAAAGGAAATCTTTTAAATTCCTCATACTTTTTATCAGTTAATGAAGAGATATGAGACATTGCATCCACATGCCTATTGTACAATAAAATAGGTTTATCTAAAAAAACAACTTTATGAGCATATAAAAAAAGTTGTGACATTAATATAGCATCTTCTCCATATGAAATATCAGGAACTAATATAATAGAATTTTCTAAATATAAACTCCTTTTCTGAAAGTTACTCCAAACTGACCAGAATACTAAATTGGAAAATGAATATTTCAAGCATTGAATTCCTGTTATTTCCTTAAAATCAGTAAAAGGAGCTAATTCATTTTTTTTTCTTATCCTTCGGATACGCAAAAATAAATCTAGCATTCACTATATCAGCTCCGCTACTCTCGGCTCTACAGACTAAAGATTCTATAGCATCTTTTAATAAACAATCATCACTATCAAGATGTTGTATATATTTTCCAGAAGCAATATCTACTCCAGTTCTTCTAGCCGAAGGTAAACCCTTATTTTTTTGGTATATATAAATTATACGAGTGTCTAATTTTCTATATTTATTAATAATATCTTCACTTCGATCTGTACTTCCATCATTTACAATAATAATTTCAAGTTCTTTATAAGTTTGTTGAACAACACTCCAAAGACATGAATCCAGAAATGACTCAGTATTATAAACAGGTATAATCACAGAAACTAATGGGTTAGAGGTAGTCATAAAAATGATAAAAGAAAGAAAGTTATTATAAATATATGTTTTAATATACAAATGTACTAATTTCAAAGAACAAATATAATTTATTTTTATATTTTTGCTTAATATGATTAAATCCAACAGATCATGAAAATTGTATTCATTTCCCATCTAGCACATTCTCAAGGAGGAGCTCAAGGAGTTCTTGTAGATTTAATAAAAGGGTTAAAACAATACTATCCTGAATACCAAATATATATTATCTTTCCTAAAAAAGGGGACTTAATTGATATATGCTCTCCATACATCAATGGCTACAAAATAATTAAACAACCATGGTGGATCATACCAGGAAAAAAAAATCAAATGCCATACAGCAATAGGACGTTTTTTCCGTATAGTGAAATATGCTATAAAAACTTTACAATATCTTCGAAAAATACAGCCAGATTTTGTCATTACTAATACTTTAGCATCTCCAACAGCTGCTTTAGCCGCTTATTGGGGTAAATTTAAACATATCTGGTTTATTCACGAAATACCAACACTGTCTACAGATTGTACATTTTTATATCGAGAAAAATATATATGCAAATATATAGAGAATTCTTCTATCAAGATATTATCTGTTTCTGAAGCTATTTCAACATACTATAGTCGTTATTTAACAGAACAAAACTAAAATAGAACGTATACATTATGCTATTGAAATACCTAGTATAACTTCCACCCCAAATCACATTTATACCCTAATAATGGTAGGTTCTTTTAATGAAAATAAAGGACAGAAAGAAGCTGTATATGCTAGTAATATTGTTAAGAATAAGTATCAAATACCATTTCAATTATTATTAGTAGGTGCCAATAAAGATAAATATACCCATGAAGTAAAAGAAATTATTAAACAAGAAGGAACTTACTCAACAAATTAAAGTAATAGACTTTACTTCTTCAATAATAGACTATTACCAACAGGCAGACGTACTAATTACCTGTTCCGCTTCTGAAGGATTACCAAGAGTGATTATTGAGGCACAAAAATTAGGAATACCCGTTATTGCTACTTCTATTCAACCTAACAAAGAACTAATCGAATCAGGATATAATGGATTATTATACCAAAGAGGAAGCTATAGCGAGTTAGCCCAACATATTATTGAATTAAGTGATAAAACAAAAACGAAAAAAAAATGAGTGAACATGCAGTAAATCGCATAAAAGATCTTTATACTATGAAAGGTTTCATTACAGAATTCACAAAAACAATTGATAAATATGAATAAAGTTCTTTTTTACCATTTAGAATTTCCTGCAGGAGGTACAGAAAAAGTAACTATCAACATAGCTAAATTTCTTAGTAATAAAAACTATGAGATTCATGTTATGACTTCAAATAAAACGCAAGATAAAAATTTTCCATATATTAAAAATATTATAGAAATTCCTAACCAGAAATCTGCCTTTGACGAATCTTCAGCTGAAAACTTTTTAATTGAGTATTTACAACAAAAAGAGATTGATATATTTGTACTTCCTGCAAGACTAGCACCTGATTTATGCTCACAAATAAAAAAAAAGGACAAAGTGTAAAATCGTTTTTTGCCTACATAGTATGCCTTTATGGGAAGTAAAAAGTTTATTATGTAGTAAAAAAGAAAGGAGTAGACGCAATTTATACAAAAGAATACATTGGTATACAACAACTTACATAAAAGGATATTGGTTTAATTCTTACAATAGAAGATTTATAGCTCCATATCGAGAGACTTATAATAATGTAGATGTATTTGTTACTCTATGTACTGACTACAGAAATAAATTAAAAAAAAATCCTACACTGCTCAGGTAAAAAAATACGAAATAATATCAAACTCTGAAGAGAGACCTTCTCAAGTAAATTTAAATAAAAAGAAGCAAATTATATATTCAGGTAGATTGAGTTTCTTTGACAAAAGAGTAGACAGATTATTAGCTATATGGGAAAAATGCCAAGATTCACTAAAAGATTGGGAGCTTATCATTATTGGAGAAGGAGAAGAAAGAACAAATTTAGAGAATCTAGCAAAAAAAATGAATTTACAGAGATTAGTTTTTGCAGGCTATATTTCAAACATGGAACCTTATTACCAAAATGCCTCTATTATTTGTCTTACCTCAAATTTTGAAGGATGGCCACTTTGCCTTACAGAAGCATTATCATATGGAGTTATACCTATATCCTTTAATTGTAGTGAGGGAGTAAAAACAATATTAGCATCAGAAGACAAACCTATTGGAATTCTCATTCCACCTAACAATCTCAATCTATTTGCAAAAGAGCTAATAAACTTAGCTAATAACAAAAATAAAATGGAGGAAATGAGGCAGAATATTATTCATAGATCTAACCTTTATACATCCGACATCATTGGAGATAAATGGTTTACCTTATTTAATAGACTACAAAAGTAATAATTATAAAACCTTCAGCCTATCACGCTTTATAGTAACCAGCCACGGGCAAATGAATCTTAAATACTTATTCAGATGGAAAAGTTTCAAATCGGAGGCTTTTCCTCCTAGACGCTCGCTTAAATACCTGCTAAGTTCTATTCTTTTGTCCGCATCATTTACTTTCTTTATTTTACGGCATATCATGCCATGTGCTAGCCTACGTTTATACTTCTTCATTCCAGGGAAAGTTTTTTCCATCAAAAAAAGTGTATCAATATCTTCTTTTATACGATTTCCAGACTTAACTCCCTCTACACTAACTTTTGCTGTATGCTGACGAAATTTATTCAACTCTGCATAAACTTCTATCATATCTCCTTGTAACAGCATCTGGAACCAGAAATAACCAGTCGCCACTATATCTCATACTTAAAAAAGAGGAATCTGATAATTTAATAGCATAAGAACGACGAAACAGTACTCCGCTAGCATTAGCAACACAACAATTCCAATACATATTATGCTCCGCATAAGCCTTCCCTGAAAATCTGCAAGCTGATACAGTCGGCTTATTCTTCCCCCAGTAATTAGCTTCTTGCGGCAATATCCTGCCATTCTCATCTATATATTTCGAGGCAGTCATACACACAGATATATTGGAATATTTCTGAACCTGTTCCACACAAGTTTCCAAAAACGTAGACTCGCACAAATCATCTGCTTCTGCTATCCAAATCCATTCGCCTTTTGCCAGCAGAATTCCTTTCATCCATTGTTTGAAGGGACTTCCTGTGTTTTGTTCATTTACAACCAAATGAGAAACATGAGGATTGTTCTTATATTTGTCAAGAATCTCTAAACTGTTGTCTGTAGAAGCATCATCCAAAAGTATAAGTTCAAAGTCTTGAAAAGTCTGATTCAAGATTGACGTCAAGCGCGCATCCAAATAACGTGCATAATTATAATTAGGAACGACAACACTAACCAATGGAACTTTTTCATTCATAAACACAAAAGATATCTGCCAACCAATAAATCTATATACTATTATTTATCAATAATATTTAAATACTTACTTCGTTTCAGCCCCAATGTATAGGGAAGAAAATGTATAAAACGATGCAAACGAGGTTTCCAATTATTTAAAACATTTTCTCCTTTCCAAGGTGTCAAATCTTGATACTCAAAATACAAATGTCTTAATGGATGCATACAATGATATTGCCAAGGCTTACGCGAAGAATAATGCAATATTGCAGGATGTAAAATAGTATCTATATACGGTGGACACCAATCGGCTGTTTTACCTTTTGGAACACGATAAGCACCTTCTTGCACATTCCACTTCATATCGACCAATACTCTATGCTCATGTAACAAGCCGTTTAATAAATCCTGATCGTTATATAACACACGCTCCGGATTATCTTTATAATAAGTCTTACATTGCTGCTCGATATTATGCTTCCGCCAATAATCCAAATTCAATAATAATACTCCTCCATTAAAATAATTATATGAAAGATCGTACCCCAAACGATTACAATGCACCGGATTAACGGTAAAATCGTCTGGAACACCAGCCAATGCTTTACCTTCCAGATTTGTATTCCAAAAATCATCTAACGGTTTCAAAACCAAAATATCACTATCCAGATAAAGAGCTTTCTTCACTGAATCAGGAAGTAAAGAAGCCAAAAGACAACGATAAAACACAACCATAGGCAACCTTTGTCCTTCCCAGCGTATAGCATATCCTTCCAATTTTTCCTGAGGAACTTCATAAAAAGCAATAGAAGCTCCATACGTTGTCGCTAAATCCGACAAAACCGTACGGTCTGCTTCCGACAGTCCATTAGCAACTACATGCACTGTAATATCCGAAGGTGTATCATTTTTTAAGATAGAAACCATTGTTACAGCACAAAAAAGTACAAACTTATGATCAATGGTAAATACTATATGCTTCATATCTTCCAATTATTTATTCAAGTTCTTGAAAAAATCTGCCATTGTATGGTCTTCGTGTATATATCCGTCTGCCTGTAAGCGGCCGAAGACACGGCTTCCTATCACACGGTCGTATTCCTCATTCAGTTTTCCTTCTTTATACAAGCCATAAAAATAGCGCCAGTGACGTCCACCATGTTTACTGGGATTCTGCTCCAACTGCTTTCCGCCATTAATCATTTTCTCCAGAAACTGCTGACGACCTCGGATATTATAATGATAAATACGGATATCACTTTTGCCGGAACGCTTGGGAAACATGGCTACCTTATGGTTTCCCATCGAAATCTGGATGTATCCACGGGTACGGTGCATTACCTTAGGTATTTGTCTGCCAAAAAGTGAATAAGGGGAAAGATCATACTTATCCGTATCTGTTACAGGGTCTACAACATATTTCCATTCACGAAACGACTTACCTTCCTCAGGATACATATTCCGTATGGCGCACTTTATCACATTATCAGAAACATGTTTCAGTCCACTTTTCAAATTACCCGAAGGAGCATACCAAAACTCGTCAGCATCGGCATTGATAACCCAGTCGGCATGAAAAACAGTTTTAGCACACCAAACCATACGATCCACCCATTTTTTCTGGCGATAGTCGGTTGCCGGCTCCTGAATAATTTCTTTTATCCATCCCAATTCTTTATATTTACGAAGAATGTCTGGAGTATGGTCGGTTGAGTTATTATCAGTTACAATAAATCCATCTACCCCCATCTGCTTATGGAATATCAGGTTTTGTTCCAGTAATTCTTCCTCGTTCTTCACCAACAATGTCATATAAAGAATTGGATGAGAAGGCCGGCGCCAGCAGAACAAACTTTCGCACAAAGCATAGGTTACTTTCTTTATTAACGAAAAAATGATACTCATGGCAATTTAGTTTATAGGTACTTTTATCCATCTTGCTGGATAAATATAAGGAGTTTCTTCTTTCATAAACCAGCGAGAAGGAACAATAACAGTTTTATTCTTTCTCGGATTTAACCATGCTCCCCACCAACTGAAAGTACTATTACAGATAATATGGTTTCGACAATGACTCATCAGCATCATATCCTGCCAACTGTCATTTCCTTGATTCCAATCTATGTAATGGGCATTAGATAAAGATAAATTCTGTTTCACCCATTCTATATCATCAGAAAAAACATAAAAAGAAGGAGTTGAGTCATGCTTTTTCAATTCGGCTATGGCATTTTTATAATAGGGCAACTGACAGACACATCCGGCATTTGCCAGAATTTCGGAAGTAAATAATCACCGCGACGAATGTGTATTGATACAGCATGCTCATCGGCATCTATTACTTTCATCATTTCACGACTCCGGATATTTATCAATTCCATATTAAAACAGAAAGTCTTTCTAACATCATCTTCGATGTCAGCAAAGAAACGCTCCGACTGATAAAATCCTTTGAAATAGATCAACGGCCAAGCATATTTTTTCTCAAAAGCTTCCATGGAGCCGTTTTTCTGTTTTCGCTCATAAACGACCTTACACAGTAAGAATTCCATAAGTTTCTTAAGTGTACGATTTATACAAAACTCGGTATGGGGCAAAGCAAATACCCGGTTCATTTCATATCCGTGATGTACATGGTAATGCATCATATCCGATAAGTCTATCTTTGTATGAGGAAAAAGTTTCTTCATCTTCAGATAGAAGGCATATATAAACATCTGGTTGCCTAAGCCACCTGTCATTTTTATTAGTCTCATATGTGGGCGTTGTTATACTTCAAAATCAGTTTCAAACATTCGTTGGCATCGAAACCTCTTGCCTTGGCGTATTCATCGGCAAGAATGGCAAACATTTCCGGCGTTCCCGGAAGGCGTTCAAAGTTACGGCAACCTTCTTCCATATCAACCGTGCGGAAACGGATACGGTTCAGGTCTATTATTTCTACCTCTACACCTTTGTCTGTACGCCGGAACAGGATATTCCCGCGTGAATAGTCTTTATGCAGATAGCCTTTTTCGTGGAGTGCTGCCGTCGTGCGGGCAATGGCTCGCAAAATTTCTTCCTGACCGGGGAAATCGCCTCGCATCAAGTTTACGTACGAGTACGGACATTCCGATTTCAGGCAAACATAGTAGCTGTGAGTGAAAAGCAGACCGTTACGTTCAGTATAATAAGCTACAGGAGCAGGACTTCCAATTCCTTCCCGACGAAGCATTTCAGCATACTCAAACGAACGTTGCGCTTTCGACGAACGGAATACACCGTATGCAATACGATTGATCAGATTAGGAACGCGGAATGATTTTACGACAACTTTCGTACCATGCCAGTCCATTTCACGCAGTTCGTTCCGTCCTTTATAGATTACAGTTCCACAATCGTATTTAAACAGAGCGGGCAGAGCTTTTACATAATCGGTCAATGTACGGAAATCAGATGCCACATATACTTTCCGTGGATGAAACAAACGATAGATACGGTTCAGCAGTACCGACCACGAACGGCAATAGTGAAGCGGTCCTCCTAACTCACGTTCAAAAAACTCCGGATGACGCGCATTTAAAGCGTCTATCAATTTTCTCTTTAAACTACGATCGGACACACGTTTAGAACCAGTTCGTACCCGATAATACACTGACACCCGAGACAAGGCTACAACCTTTCCACCATCTTTTAACATAGCAATCCAAAAGGCCCAATCCTCTCTTGCAACAATATGCTTATCATAGCCGCCTACCCGTTCCCAATCTGATTTCCGATACAAAGCACAAATAGGTATCATATTCTTCCGGGCCAGCAACTTACGCGAAAAAGGAGGTAATTTCCATTCACCTTTACGGTTACCGAAATATTCAGCACGAGGACATACAGCTTTTATTTTCATGTCAGACAATATCACATGTACTGCATCAGACACAAAGGTTTCACTCATCTTGTCGTCGCATCAAAAGGCAGTATAAACTCCCCTTTCGCCAGCCGAACAGCCTGATTTCGGGCTGCACAAGCTCCCCCGTTAGGTTGGGTATAAGCGCGTACACGCTGATCTTTCTTTGCATAGTCACATGCGATACGATACGAAGCATCTTTCGAGCCGTCGTCTACCACCACTACTTCGAAGTTCGGATAATCGGAAGCCAGTATAGAGTCGAGTGTTTCCGGCAGAAAAGCTCCATATTATATACGGGTACTACAACCGAAACCAAAGGGGATTTATCCATATCTGCAATCATTAAATTTTATCGAGTCCTTTCGTATATTTCAACCAATAGTATTTCAAGGGATTCTTATATTTCAGTTGTTTCCACGGACGGCTTCCATGCGGACGATGCCAAACAGGAAGAGTGGTAAACAGATAGTTCTGAAAACCTTGTTTCAGGGCTTCGTGTGAAATGGTTACATCAAACCAATTTTTTGTCGGGTCGAGCTGACGGAAATCGAAAGCACGGAGAAACTCCGGGGTAAGCAGTGAGCAACAGAAACTGCAATGTTTCTTTTCCGGATATACCTTGCCTTCATTACCTTTGGCATGCAAATATGGATAGTTGATAACTCCATTCTCGTCTACAGTTACGGCTGCTGCAATGGCACATCCGCTACGTGCTGCTGCTCCGTCGTACAATTCCTGTAAGGTGTTCTTCTTTACTACAACATCCGACTCTACAATAAGCAGACCTGCATCGTCGGCAATAGCCTCTTGCTGAGAGCGTTGAAGTACCAGCAGATAGTTTGGAGAAGGATGAGTTGTAATGTCGGATAAATTGACCAGACGAAAATTCAATTCTTTGGAAGCTTCCTCCAGACGTTTGGTGTTCTCTTCTGTACTGAAGTCATTGTACACTGTATAAGTAAAAGGAACTTTAATGTCGGAAGCTAAAATGGCACGCACTGTTTCGAGAGTAAAATCTATCGAATCTTTTACTGGAGTTATGATATGCAAACATTTCATATGAACATCATTATTAAAGTACAAAGGTAGATAAATTACCAACACTAGGTAGACAAAATACCAACATTTTTCAAATCTACACAAAGATTTCATTTCATCCAATTATAAATGTAAAAAATACTACCTTTGCACGACTTTAGAAAAAGCAAGTATGAAAGTTATCGTTGACAATAAAATACCTTATATAAAGGAAGCTATCGAAGCGCTCGCCGATGAAGTGGTTTATTTGCCGGGAAAAGAAATTACTCCGGAAGTCGTAAAAGATGCTGATGCACTGATTACCCGTACACGTACTCGCTGCGACCGTACCTTGCTGGCAGGCAGTAAGGTAAAGTTTATTGGAACGGCCACCATCGGATTCGATCATATCGACACGGCTTATTGTCACGAAGCAGGTATTACATGGAGCAACTGTCCGGGATGTAACGCCGGTGCTGTTGAACAGTATCTGCATTCATCATTATTACTGTTAGAGCAGGAAAAGAGCATCACACTGAAAGATGCTTGTCTAGGCATTGTCGGAGTAGGACATGTAGGCAGCCGCATCCAGCAACTGGCAGAGCGTTTAGGAATGCGTGTGCTCCTGAATGACCCCCCTCGGGCCGATCATGGAGAAAAAGGTTTTGTCGACTTGCGCACACTGGCATGCGAATGTGATATCATAACTTTTCATACGCCACTGGAAAGAAGTGGGAAATATCAGACTTATCACTTGGCAAATGAATCTTTTTTCAACCAGCTGGAAAAGAAACCGTACATAATTAATACGTCACGCGGAGAAGTTATAGAAACTGAGGCGATTCTGAATGCTTTAGCTACCGGGAAAATATCTGGAGCTATAATCGATGTGTGGGAAAATGAACCGAATATTAACCTTGAGCTGTTAGATAAAGTATTTATCGGCACTCCACACATTGCCGGATATTCTGCCGACGGAAAAGCAAATGCTACCCGAATGGTACTGGAATCATTTTGTTGTTTCTTCGGAAAAGAAATGAAATTCTCTATTGTTCCTCCCGAACAACCGCATGTACCTTACGACAGCAACGAAAACGTCCGCCAGTTACAGATGTACAATCCGCACCTGGACTGTGAAGTCTTGCGTGCACACCCGGGAACATTCGAACAGTTGCGTAGCGAATACCATTTACGACGGGAATGAAAGCAAACGTTCTATCACTTGTGGATAGTATGTGTATTCCAGTGCATGCACGCGCTGAGCAAGGGTTTCGACGGTATCATCGGATAAAACGGGACATTTCGCCTGAAAAATAATATCTCCCTGATCGTAATGTTCATTAATATACTGAATAGTAATACCACTTTCATGTTCACCCGACGCCAGAACTGCTTCATGAGCGTGCATACCATACATTCCTTTTCCTCCAAATTTAGGAAGTAACGAAGGGTGTATATTTACTATTTTATGTGCATAATCATGCAATATATCTTCTGGAATACGCGACAAAAAACCTGCCAGTACGACAAAAATCGACTTTGAAGCTTTTCAAAACCTCAAGTCCCTTACCCGCAGCAAAATCCTGTGGAATTATGATCTCGCATGGAACATTCAGGATATGAGCACGCTCAACAACACGGGCGGTAGGACGTGAGGCTATCACAACTGCTACTTCCACCGTAGCATGACCACTGAAATAACGGATAATGCGTTCGGCATTTGTTCCTTCACCCGAAGCTAAAATGGCAATTTTTTTCATTGATTCACCTTTTTTGTGCACATAATATATAAAATTGTGCAAAGAAATTGCATTTATTTGGCTGAATATTTGTATAGAACGAGAAATATTTATTCCTTTGCACCGAAAAATAATTAAAATTATTCTATTTATAAACTTAAAACAAGAAAATTATGTCTGAAATCGCATCAAAAGTACAGAAAATTATCGTTGATAAATTGGGCGTAGAAGAATCAGAAGTTACTCCAGCAGCTAGCTTCACTAACGACCTGGGTGCTGACTCTTTGGATACAGTAGAATTAATCATGGAATTCGAAAAAGAATTCGGTATCTCTATTCCTGACGATCAGGCAGAAAAGATCCAGACTGTAGGCGACGCTATCTCTTACATCGAAGCTAACGCAAAATAATTTAATTCTACTTTTATGGAATTAAAGAGAGTAGTGGTAACAGGTCTTGGTGCGCTCACACCGATAGGTAATACTGTTCCTGATTTCTGGAACAACCTTATCAATGGAGTAAGCGGAGCAGGACCTATTACTCATTTCGATGCATCTAAGTTCAAGACTCAGTTTGCTTGCGAAGTAAAGAACTTCAATGTGAACGATTTTATCGATCGCAAGGAAGCTCGTAAGATGGACTTGTATACACAATATGCCATCACTGCTGCAAAGGAAGCTGTAGCTGATTCCGGAATTGATGTCGAAAAAGAAGATTTGAATAAAATCGGAGTTATTTTCGGAGTAGGTATCGGAGGACTTCATACTTTCGAAGAAGAAGTTCTGAATTATGCACAGACTAAAGATACTATCGGTCCGCGCTTCAGTCCGTTCTTCATCCCGAAAATGATTGCAGACATAGCATCTGGTCATATTTCTATGATTTATGGCTTCCATGGACCTAACTTCACTACTACTTCTGCGTGTGCATCATCATCAAATGCTATCGGTGAAGCTTTCAACCTGATTCGTTTGGGTAAAGCTAACATGATCGTTGCAGGAGGTGCTGAAGCAACAATCTATCCGGCTGGAGTAGGAGGTTTTAACTCTATGAATGCATTGTCTACACGTAATGACGACCCGACTCATGCTTCACGTCCGTTCAGCGCAAGCCGCGACGGTTTCGTAATGGGAGAAGGAGCCGGATGTCTGATTCTGGAAGAACTGGAGCACGCTAAAGCACGTGGCGCGAAGATTTATGCCGAACTGGCCGGAACAGGTGCTTCTGCCGACGCTTATCATATAACAGCCTCTCATCCGGAAGGTCTGGGTGCGAAACTGGTTATGACAAACGCTCTGGAAGATGCAGGTATGCAACCGGAAGATATCGACTATATCAACGTACACGGTACTTCTACACCAGTAGGAGATATTTCAGAAGTAAAAGCTATTCAGGCTCTGTTCGGAGAGCATGCTTATAAGCTGAATATCAGTTCTACTAAATCAATGACAGGTCACTTACTGGGAGCTGCCGGAGCTGTAGAAGCTATTGCCAGCGTACTGTCTGTGAAAAATGACATTGTTCCTCCAACAATCAACCACGAAGAAGGTGATAACGACGAACAAATCGACTATAACCTGAACTTCACATTCAATAAGGCACAACATCGTACTGTTCGTGCTGCATTGAGCAACACATTCGGTTTTGGTGGACACAATGCATGTGTAATCGTAAAAAAATACACTGAATAAACTGTGTTTAGCAATATAACTGATAAGATAAGACTTCTTTTCCGCAAGGATAAGGAGCCTTATCTTTGTTTTTACAAAATGCTCGGATTTTATCCGAGAAATATAGAAATCTACCAACAGGCCTTGTTGCATAAATCGTCTTCAATAAAAGCCGGTAAAGGACGATTACTGAACAACGAACGACTTGAATTTCTGGGTGATGCCATTCTGGATGCCATAGTTGCCGATATCGTATATAAAAAATTCGAAGGTAAACGAGAAGGTTTCCTTACGAATACACGTTCCAAGATCGTACAACGCGAAACCTTGAACCGTGTAGCCGTAGAAATAGGACTGGATAAACTGATAAAATACACTACACGCCAGTCTTCACATAACAGTTATATGTGTGGAAACGCTTTCGAAGCACTTATCGGAGCTATTTATCTGGACCGTGGATATCGTGCATGCAAGAAGTTCATGGAAGAACGTATCATCAACCAATACCTGAACTTAGAAAAAATATCACGCAAGGAAGTCAACTTCAAGTCGAAACTGATAGAATGGAGTCAGAAGAACAAGTTCTGTGTAGAGTTTAACCTGATAGAACAATCACTCGACAGCGATCAGAATCCGATTTTTGAAACGCAAATTACCGTAGAAAATATTCCGGCAGGTACAGGCAAAGGATATTCTAAAAAAGAATCCCAGCAAGAAGCTGCACATGCAACTCTGACTAAAATAAAAGGCGACCCACAATTTATTGACGCCATTTTTGCAGCTAAAGCAGAAAGAGAAAAAGCAGCAGAAACTGCCGAATCGGAAAATACAACAGCTATACACGAAGAAGCTATAGCAGTCGAAGAAAGTATTAGCGTTCGGGAAGAGGAAATTCCAGAAGAGCACTTCGTAGATACTGAACGTATTATTGCAGAGGCTGAGGAAGTTGCTTTCCGTGAAAGCAAATAAAAACAAACGAGTCAGAAGTTGTAGTCTAATGGACTTTCCAACTTCTGACTCGTTTGTTTTTCAGTATAATATTTCACTACATATTTTTCTATAAGAAACGTCTTTAAGAATTACTTTTTTATCTCCATCAAGTAGGTAAAGTGATGGCATTGCTTTTAAATCATACAAGCAACGTTGCTTAATTTCTTCACGGTCAGTTCCAACAATCCACTCCTTGGGCAATTCACTTATAGTTGTCTTCCATACATCTAAATTTCCTTCTGTATATATAGCTAGAACAGTAAGATTTCCAGCATCAACCTCTTGCTGAAGCAATTTATCATGTAGCATTTCCATCATGACATCATGGCAACTTGGACATTCTGGATCATAAAAAACTAATAAAAGCCGATTCTTATTAACCCTTGTCTGATATAATGTATGCCTACTGCCATCCGGAAGATAATATATAAAATTCATAGCCCTCTGACCAGGAGAATTCTGATTTATCAACTGTAGAGTAAATATAATAGTTCGTTAAAAATTCGCCAAGCCTAAGCGGCTCTGGCAGTAAATAAAATGAAGTTCTTTGAAAAGTTTGTCAAATAACTTGCATGTCTGGGTTAATCCCGAACACGCAAATAAATCGTTCAAGCATATAAGCATTGTGTATGAATGACTTGCAAGAGGATATGGAATAGCTATTCCGAGCCTCTTACATGCCGCTTTGGCCAAGTTGACAGCTGCGAGCGATGCATTGAAGTGAAAATCCAACTTCCTGAAGTCGGATTGACTGGCAGTTGGTGATTCCTGCAATGCTGCTTGCCATCTCTAACGAAATTCCACTGGAACCTAGGTTCTGATTAATATGCCAGA
>ENA-OQJS01000121-OQJS01000121.1-human-gut-metagenome-genome-assembly--contig:-NODE-121-length-14597-cov-0.778093_pt1 | contig 14597 bp, 20 predicted proteins | sample MGYA00242598_ERZ504764 | MGnify/ENA primary metagenome ERZ504764 (study PRJEB26092, sample SAMD00036368) | human gut metagenome | host: Homo sapiens | study: EMG produced TPA metagenomics assembly of...
TGTAAAGGCTGGTTCCTGTTCTTTAAGGAGATGGCTACACATTAAAGAACTTTGGCCCATTGGCCGTCAACTTGAAGGTTGCTCCCAGCATATCGGCAGCCCCACGGCACATCAGCATCCGCTGCAGGAAAATCTCAAAATATTCGTACATGCTGCAAATGTCGGTGTCGATCTGCAGATTCAGCGAGATGACCTTTTTCTCGGTGTGATTTTCAGAGTCTGGTCTGTCACCGCGTAAGAGAAACCATACAAAACCTTTTCCAAACGCCGTTCGAGGGGAACCACGGACGGCGTTTTTATATATCAGCGAAAAGGAGTACGCAAATGAACCGCAAGACCACAAAAAAGGTGGACGAATCCACCCTGACAACTTTGTGCGCCGTCTGCCGAGGGGCATTTTTGGACGCAAAGGACGTCCGGCTCCGCAGAGCCGACCCCAGGCAGCTCGTCAAGGATGTCTGCACGTATTGCCAGACACGATATGGGTTTGACTACTACGTTCAGCCCATTGTCCGTAAATCGAAAATGACCGGAAAGGAGAACCGACGTGAAACTGAGCCAGCTTAAAATTGACCCGGAGTTTCAAAGCAAAATTCCGCCGCTGCAGTTTGAGGAAGAACAGCAGCTTGAGCAGAACATCATTGCCGAGGGTCGTCTTCTGAATCCCATCATCACATGGAATGGCTACATTCTGGATGGGCACACCCGCTACCGCATCTTGAAAAAGCACGGCTTTATCAAGTTTGAAGTGGAAGAAATCCAGCTTGCGAACAAGTACGAAGCGCTTGCATGGATCTGCAAAAATCAGCTTGGCCGCAGAAATCTCAGCCCGGAACGAAAGAAGTTTCTTCTGGGCAAAGAGTACGAATCGACCAAGCTGGCGGTGGGCGCACCTCTCGGCAGCAAACATGGAATACGAAAATGTGGTCAAAAATGACCACATTTTCACAGAATCCAGAACCTGTCAACGCATTGCTTCCGAGCACGGCGTTGGAGAAAAGACGGTGCGACGTGCCGAAAAATACTCGCAGGGCATAGATGCCGCTGAGGAAGCGGTGCCCGGAGCACAGGAGGAGATCCTGACCGGGCGCATCAAGGCAACGGATGCACAGATTGCTGCTTTGCCTGCGATCCCCAAGGAAGAGCGTCCGGCCATTTTGGACGAGCTTCGGAAAGAAAAAGGCAAACGGAACGAGAATCTGCTTTCCAGACTGAAGCCGGAGCGTCCGCCGCCAAAGTCTGCGCCGCCGAAACCGCCGGAACCTCCGCAGAACGAGGAACCCGCAGCACCGGAGCCGGTGACACCCTCCCCACCGGAGGAGGAAATCGAACCTGCCAGCAACGGACCACCAAGTTTTCTTCAGAAGATACAGGGGCACAAGCGCCACCTCTCGGAGGAGGACATGGCACGGTTGAAGGTATCGGTGGACAGCCGGTACCGAGACCGCATTGCAAAAAGTGTTCCATCATGCTGTGCGAGTTGCAAGGCGCAGCAGAGGATTTTATGTTCCGATGGGCATTATTTTCCAGAACTATCCGGATGTTTTAACCAATGAAACCAGCAGGGAAGAAGTTTCTGCATTGATCGACCGAATGACGACCTACCTGAACACTGTAAAGGAGATGTAAATATGTTGAATTCCAACCTGAACCTCAGCACCCTGCCCGAAAGCACCTTTACCTACCAGTTCGTGAACAGCGCATTGCTCTTCCCCTGCATGGAATACCAGCGCCTTCTGCGCACGGAGAAGGTGGCATCCATTGCGGAAAACTTCTCGGAGTACATTGCGAATGATCCGAAGGTCAGCTTCCGGGATGGCCGCTATTACGTTTTTGACGGGCAGAACACGGTGGAGGCACGTCGGGCCTGCAACGGCGGTAAGGACCTGCCCATCCGCTGCAAGGTTTTCCTTGGTCTGAGCAAGGAGGACGAAGCAACGCTCTTTGCGTTGCAGACCGGCATTTCCACCTGCCTGACGGCGGGCGAACGTCTGCGTGCCAATCTGGTGGCAAGAAACCCGGATGCGATCCACTTTGTGAGAGCCACCGTAGATACCGGTGTGGAGTTTGCCTACGACGGCATCCGGGCAGCCTGGAAGATCTACTGCATCGAAACAGCATACGAACTCTACAAGCAGTACGGCAGGGAGCGCTATATTGAGATGCTGAACATCATCAACGAGGCGTGGCGGGGCAATGTGGATGCCTACCTTGCCGGGGTGATCCGGGGCGTGACCCGGTTTATCTCCGTCTATGAGGGCGAATACGACCGGGAACGGCTGGTGCAGCAGTTGGCACGAACCCACCCCAAGACCATCACCCAACTGGCGCAGAAGGATACCGGCAGCTCTGCCAACCGTCATATGCGGCAGATTCTCCGCCTCTATAACGGTGCCAGCCGTGAGATGAGTCTGCCGCTGAAAAACTGACAGTTTCGTTTTACCTCCTGAACAACAGCCGTCGTGGTATCCGTCTGCGGCGGCTGTTTCTTACATAAAAAGGAGGTTGATTTTTATGTTACCGAACAATTGGAGATATCTCAGAGGGGACATCTACTATGCAGACATGGAGCCGCATATCGGCTCGGAACAGGGAGGGAAACGCCCTGTGGTAGTTCTGCAGAACAACATTGGAAACCGTCATTCGCTACATTGATCGTTGCAACTGTTACTACCCGGACGGAAAAGAAGAAAAACCAGCCCACCCATGTGCTGGTGGATTCCAACCCGGCCTTTGAAGAACCGTCCATGATTCTTCTGGAGCAGATCTTCACGATCGATAAATCCCGCATTGAACGCTTTATGGGCTATGCCAGCAAGGCTGAAATGCTCCGCATTGATATGGCTTTGCTGGTCAGTCTGGCTCTGAATGTTCTGAGCGGAAACCGCAGCGAATAGCGGACAACCAGTAACCCGTAAAAATGAGGTGATAGCGATGTAACCGGAGGTGAGTGAGCCATGCGAAAGAGTGCCCCCATTGAAGTGGTGGTACATTACCCCAAAACGAAAGAGGGATGGGACGAACTCGGAAAACGGGTCGCAACCGCCCACGCCAACTATGTGATCGAAAAAATCGACCGTCTGAACTGCCCCACATGGCAGAAGCTCGAATTGCTGCAGGCGGTGATCGATACTACCAAAGGAACTTACAAACCCAAGGAACACCAAAAGCCCGGCTGGCAGCCGAGCCGATAAACAAAGCCCCACGCTCAACATATGCTTTTCTGCTCTGACCAGAGACGGTCAGATTCAGAGGCAGTGTTGAGCGTGGGGCTTTTTGTGTTACATAAGTTTTTGGAATTTTGCTGACAAAATAAAATCATTGATTGTTGGCGGCCAATATGGTATTCTTTTTGCAAGGGAAGGTGAAGTGCATGAATCGTCGCAGCGTGAAAATTATGAGAAGAAAAGCCGGGGGAACAGCAGGAAAGAATGCAGAAAAGTATTCGGTCAATCTCCCGGCAGTGTGGCTTCATGCGATGGGGCTTTCAAAAGAGGACCGGGTAGAACTTTCTTTTGACGGTGAAAAAATCACCGTCCGACCGCTTGCATCAACAGACTCGGAACTGTTCCGCAGAAATGCAGAACAGAAAGGACATCAGCTGAAAGAATATCGGTATTATGACGGAGATGCGTTGTGTACCGTGATTTTGGCAGATTTTACAGCGGAGCAGATCTGCATCGAAAACAAAGTTGACGAAATACTGGATACTGCGTTTGGTGTGAACGAAACGCCCTCATGGGAAGACTTCCTGGCCTTTCTGGCAGACCGATGCATTCCGAAAACACGAAAGGGCTTGGATTACTATCTGGATGCTGTTGGCGTTCCGGAATATGACCCGGTTCTGCTTGTTGAAAAGACGCAGGGAAGAATGGCGGAGGATCACAAATGGCTGGAAATTATTTGACGCTGCATATTACCCAAAACAGTTCCACTTTTTGCTGAAAGAGCGTATCGAAACCGTCCTGATGGAGCAGCAGAAAAAGCTTTTTGAAAAGTAAAAACTCTTGCGTCCCGTGAAAAAAGAAGGTAATATAAATACAGAGCAAGACACAGAACGCAGGGAGGGATGAAAACCATGTTTTACGAGATCATGCACCGGGAAAGCTGTGTGGCACAACTCAGCACGACAGGGGAATGCAGGGTCTGCCTCGAGGATTTCATGCCCTATGATCTGGTTCTGGTGGAATCGGATGATTTTGACGAGCGCATCAATAATTGTAACGAACTTTTACTATTGGTGCGCCTCCCGGATGTTGACGTTGGATCGCACCTACGCCAAGGAAATCCTGAACAGTATCGGTGCATCTCAGAGTGTTACGGACAGGGAACGAGCACAGATTGCATTATCCTACCATTGTCTGTCTTTGCTGGATGTGTTCTGGGTGAAAGAAGAAAACGAGAAGATTCGATTCGAGGATATCAACCTTTTTGCACACTCCTTAAGCAATGCGCTTGTGGATATTGCGCTGCGGGGGCACCAAATGACGGTGACAAACGCCCATCTTCTGGCAAATGACCTGTCTACGGGCGGCTTGTACCCCAAGGCGTGGGTGCGAAAAGAGGATGGCTTCTATCTTTACAAGGATGGTGGCAGGGAAGCGGTGGAACGTGAAGTGCTGGCAAGCAAAATCTGCCGGTGCTTTGACTGCCATCAGGTACTGTATGAGCAGGGGATGTTTGAAAATGAGCCGGTTTCTATCAGCAAAATCATGACATCTCAGCGATACAGTCTTGTGACCTATGCAGCCTATGACGTCTACTGCACGAACCATGATTGGAACACGCTGGATAAGATCTTAGAGTTGGATGCTCCCAGCTACTATATGATGAACATTCTGGATTATCTGGTGGGCAATACCGACCGTCATTGGGAAAATTGGGGTCTGCTGGTAGACAACGAAACCAATCAGCCCATCCGTCTGCATGACCTGATGGACTTCAACCGGTCGTTTCAGCAGTACGACACGCCAGAAGGCGCAAACTGTCTGACCGTGGGAAAACGCCATCTGAGCCAAAAAGATGCTGCAGTGGAAGCGGTGCGGAACATCGGACTGAACCAAGTCCGTCAGGTGGAGCACACCGTATTCTCCGAGCATCCGGCATGGAAAGCAACGTTTGAAGAACGACTGCGTGTTTTACGGAACGCCATGTAAGTCAGAGCGAATATCAGAATAATTGAAACAGAATGATTCCATAACGAAAGCCCGTCTGCGCTGCCACATGTCGTGGCTTGCAGACGAGCTTTTTTCGTTTGGCCGGAGAAAAATTACCATACCTCACATGCGAAGCTAGATGGAAAATCGGGCCCAAGATTTTCGGCCAGAAGCCGGAAACACTTTTGGCTGATGGTTTTCTGTCCGGTCTCCCAGCAGCGAATACTTGTCCTGCCTACCTTGGCATGGTCGGCAAGCTGCTGACGGCTCCAGCCTTTTGCCTCCCGGTATCTGCGGAGGAAGGCTCCTCCGCCCCGGTGCAGAAACAGGTGTAGTCGTCCAAAATATCCTCCACCGGGATGCCGTAAAGGGCGGCGAGCTTGTCCGCAAGTTCCGGCGTAAAGCTGCGGTGAAATATGCCGCTTTCCAGATCCCGATAGAGCCATTCCTCCATGCCCACCATGACGGCAACCTCTTTTTGCAGCAGGTCAAGACCATAGCGGCACCAACGCAGACGGTCCCATGGGTTCGGGATGTCGGCGTAAGAGTGGTACATACGGTAGAACGCCTGCGCCTCTACGGTGGTGCGGGGGCCTGCCAAACTTACCTGTAAGATGTATAGAGGGGTTAGACCACAACCCTCACATGACACCCTCTGAAGCAGAAAAAAGGAACCGCTCTCTCGGCTCCAAAAAATCCATTTTGACGTAGATGCGTCATTGCGTGAAAGAGGTGGATTCTCTTTCCATCCAAGTGCGCTGGGGAGAGGATAGCAAATGAGCTGCGGATGCATTTTCGCAGGGAGCGCAGAAATGGTGTGGTCGTTTCCCTGCAGGAAACACTGGAAGCGGGAAAGGAGGACAGCGCACTGACCCTTTCCGATGTACTGCAGGACGGTTTCTGCATGGAGGATGCCTGTGAGCGGCAGGACGAGGCCCGGCGGCTGCGCAGGCTGATCGAGGGCCTGCCCGCCCGGGAGCGCAAGCTGATCCTGCTGCGGTACGGGCTGGCGGGTCAGCCGCCCCTGACCCAGCTGGAAACGGCACAGCTGCTCCAGATCAGCAGAAGTTATGTCTCAAGGCTCGAGACCCACGCACTGGATCAGCTGCGCAAGGGCTGGCTTCAAGAATCATCGGTGGAATAGAGCGTGCCGCCTGCGGGCGGCGTACATATCCTCTTTTACAATGGGATTGGGTGTGGTATACTGAATTCGTAAAATTGAAAACAGGGAAGGAGCAAAATGAAATGAAGATCCGTAAGGCAGAGGAAAAAGATATTCCCAGACTTCTTGCGCTGCTGGGGCAGGTATTGCAGATCCATGCAGAGATTCGACCGGATGTTTTTATTCCCGGCACTACCAAATACACTGTCTGCGAACTGGCTGAACATTATGAAGCAGGAAGATAAACCCATCTATGTTGCCGTGAACGAAGATGATGTGTGTATGGGCTATGCTTCTGTCAAATGCAGGAGCAGCCATTTTCTACGAATATGGTGCCCTTTAAGTCACTGTTCGTTGATGATTTGTGCGTTGACCAGCAGGCACGGGGACAGCACATCGGAGAAAGCCTGTTTGAATATGTGAAGCAGCAGGCAAAAGAGCAAGGCTGCTATGAGGTGACGCTGAACGTCTGGGCAGGAAACACCTCGGCAGAGCACTTTTACGAAAAAATGGGCATGAGGACAAAGGAACGGCAGATGGAATATATCCTGTGAACCGGGTGGCTTATCTGGTGGGGCACCACCATAGCCCGGAGCAGATCAACGAATACCGCCGAGGAGCTTTCCCAGTTGGGAGGCATCCTCGGCGGATTTTTTAGTTTATATAGCAGCTATGCGGAGCAATGCGCCTGTTACCCGTATATTTTCCCCACGATCTTTCCGCGTGCTGCGGCGGGAATGTTGATCTGGTTCGAGTATACCGCATCGCAAGGCGGCTGTCTATACTGATAGCCGGATTGTGGAAAAGTACAGGGATCAACTTGCGTAAATTTTCACGCAGATTGGCCTCTCTTTTTTACACAGCCAATGCCAATTAGCGCTTGAAATCAAAATGCTGCGCAAGTATACTATACTAGCTATACTGTACAAGCTTGATCAAAAATCAGTATGCCAGTTGACCATAAAAGACATACCAGCATTGAAGTGCGCGGCAGAATCAAAACCCTACGAGGATGAAAATGAAATTCGATAGAGACTTACAGATGAAATCTACACTTCCGATACGGTAAGACTGGGAGAAAATGCATTTCAGGCCATGCGGGAGACGATCTATCATAATGGCGGTGTCGGAACCATTACCGGGTACTATGATGCCGAATTGTCGATCCTGTCGGTCAGTGATCTGTTGCTGCATAATCTGAACCACAGCTATGAGTCCCTGATGGAGCAGACAAAGGGTTCGCTGAAGAATCTTTTCTATAAGAAAGATGCCGCATTCCTTGACAATGCATGCTTTCGTCAAATCCAGGGCGAAGGAGAAGGCCGGATCCTCACGGCAGATGGATCTCCCGTCTATGTGCGTATCTACAAAAAAGATGCATTCGATACGGATGGAACACCGATCTGGATCATGTCAGTACAGATGGACTGGGCGTATGAGAACCTTGCGCTGGTTAATGAATCCATCCATTCTGCACTATGGTATTTTGAGTGTAATGAAAACGATGAGATCGTCAATGTAAACTGGAGCCATGCGTTCCGGCAGATCCTTGGATATCATGACATTCTGGATTTTCCGAACAAACTGGATTCGTGGTCGAACCTTCTGCACCCGGAGGACTATAACCGGGTAATGCAGCTGCTTTTGGAAACGATTGCGGACAAAACCAATACTACAAAATATAATGTTGAGTACCGACTGAAAATGCAGGATGGCCAATACCAGTGGTTCCGGACATCGGCGGAGGTGATACGCCGTCTGGATGGCTCGGCCAATCGAATTGCCGGGATCATCAGCAACATTGACGCGGAAAAAAGAAGCCGGATGCAGGCGCAGCGGGCAGCGGCATTTCACCGTGCATTTACCAGCGCAAACCTCTGCGAATACTATGTAAATCTGGAAAAGAATACCTTTGATGCTTTCAAAGTGGAGCCCTCTTTGATGACGGCCTTTGAGCAGAACCACACATGGGATGGACTGGTCAGATTCTTTGTGGATAACTATGTGGTTGAAGAGGACAAAAAGTCTGTAACGGATTTCTACAATCGCGCCTACATCACGGAAAAACTAAAGGGGCTTGAGACGGAGCTGCGTCAGGAGTGCCGCATCGTTCTGGATGGGGAGGAACGATGGGTCAGCAACGTGGTCATGCGCGGCGAGATCGAAGATTCCGAATATGCGATGATTTTTCTGCGGGACATCACAGAGTCCAAAGCAGAGACGGCACGGCGGATGCAGATGGCCTCAGATAACGCATCGATGGATCTTTTGATCAAGAGTATGGTGCGTCTGCTGGACCGCTTTGTCGTCTGCGATCTGGAGAATGACCGGTATCGGTTCTATAATCTGCAAGGTGACATGATCTTATGCGCCGACGGGGGCTTACCATGATTTTGTGGAGCAGGTGGCTGCAAAGTATAAGACACTGGAACCGCTGGACGCATTGGCTGCTTTGTTTTCGCCGGAAAATATCCGCAAGAATTTGCAGGATGAGAACGACATCTACAAATTTGAATACTGCTCTATGGATGAGAACACCTATAAGATCGCTTCCATCATTCCGCTGGAGTGGGATGGCACAAAGCTGGTCAAAGCACTGTTGGCATCTATGGATGTGTCACAGGAGAAAAAGGCCGAAATCGAATCCCATAAGGCACTGAAGGATGCGTACCGGGCGGCGGAAAACGCAAGCCGCGCCAAGACAGAATTTCTCTCCAATATGTCCCATGATATCCGTACACCGATGAATGCAATCGTTGGCTTGACCGCCATTGCGGGTGCGAATATCGAGAGTCAGGACAGGGTGGTCGAGTGCCTTGGCAAGATCACAAAGTCGAGTCGTCATCTGTTGGGACTGATCAATGAAGTGCTGGATATGGCCAGAATCGAGAGCGGGCGAATAAGCCTTGCCGAGGAGGATTTCAGCCTGCCGGAGCTGGTCGATAACCTGCTCACCCTCACAAAACCGGCAATCGACGAGCACAAACATCAGCTCGAAGTCCATGTTGAGCACATCGAGCACGAAGCTGTCTGCGGCGACAGCCTGCGCATCCAGCAGGTCTTTGTGAACCTGATGAGCAACGCTGTCAAGTACACCCCGGATGGAGGAAACATCACCCTTACGATCAAGGAAAAACCGAACGGCTTCTCGGAGCTTGGCTGCTACGAGTTTTCCATCGAGGACAACGGCATCGGTATGACGCCGGAATTCCAGAAGATCATGTTCGAGCCGTTCAGCCGGGCAGACGATCACCGGACGACCAAGGTGCAGGGCACCGGTCTTGGCATGGCCATTGCAAGAAACATCGTCAACCTGATGAATGGTGACATTCAGGTCGAAAGCGCTCCCAACAAAGGAACGAAGATCACGGTCACGGTCTATCTGAAGCTTCAGGAGAACGAGAAGGAACAGGAAAAAGAACTGCTCGATCTGCCGGTACTGGTCGTGGACGATGACAAGACCTGCTGCGAAAGCACCGTTGCGACCCTTCAGGAGATCGGCATAGCGGGCGAATGGGTCCTGACCGGCAAGGAAGCAGTGGAACGCTGCGCTGCGCGGCACAAGACCGGCCGCGACTATTTTGCGGTGATCCTGGACTGGAAGATGCCGGAAATAGACGGTATTGCAACCGCCAGAAAAATCCGGGAACGGGTAGGAGAAGATGTCACGATCATCATCCTGACTTCCTTTGATTTCAGCGAGATCGAAGAAGAAGCCAGAGCAGCAGGCGTGAATGCGTTTATGGCAAAACCGCTGTTCCGTTCCCGTCTGACGGCAACTCTGCGGCAGTTTACATCCGGGAAAAAGGAGAAAAACGCCCGGAACTATCTGGAAGACTTTGCGAAGGAAAACTATGCGGGTAAGCGGATCCTTCTTGTGGAAGATAACGAGCTGAACCGTGAGATCGCAACCGAGATCATAGGCATGACGGGCGTGACCATCGACAGCGCCGAAAACGGAAAAATTGCAGTCGAAAAGGTGATGGAAGCGCCAGAAAAGTGGTACGATCTCATTTTTATGGACATCCAGATGCCCATTATGAATGGTTACGAAGCCACTGCTGCGATCCGTTCGCTTGCCGGCAGCGGGGCAAAGTGCCCATCATTGCCATGACGGCAAATGCCTTTGCCGAGGACGTGCAACTGGCAAAGAACACCGGCATGAACGAGCATATCGCCAAACCGCTTGATTTGAATAAGCTGAACGATGTGCTGAAGCAGTACCTGTACAGCCCGCGTGTGTTCGGGCAGGAGGACGACACCGCCCGCATGATTGCCGAACGGCTTGCCAACATCAGTGTGGCTGAGAATATCGAATCTGCGCTGGAATCGGTGCGCGAAAGCCTGGGCATTAAGCTTTCCCAAAAACAGGAGCAGGCGGTGCGCACGGCATTTCGGCATGGGCTGACGATTATCACCGGCTCACCCGGCACCGGCAAGACCACCATTGCCCGGCTGGTGGCGAAATACCTGAAAGCCATCGGTGCCCTCAAGGGCGGGCAGCTGGTGGAGGTGACCCGTGCCGACCTGGTGGGCCGCTACACCGGCCACACCGCTCCCCTGACCAACAGCGTCATCGAGAGCGCTCTGGGCGGTGTGCTCTTCATTGACGAAGCATACAGCCTCTACCGCGGCGAGCAGGACAGCTTCGGGCTGGAAGCCATCGACACGCTGGTGAAGGGATGGAGGATCACCGGGATGAGCTGGTGGTCATTCTGGCAGGTTACACCAAGGAGATGGAGACCTTCCTCACCGCCAACAGCGGCCTTGCCAGCCGTTTCCCCAACAAGATCGAGTTCCCGGACTACACCGCTGAGGAGCTGCTGCAGATCACCCACGTTCAGGCAAAGAACAAGGGGTATCGTCTGGCCGAAAGCTGCCGCCGAACCCCTGCTGGGCTATTATGCCCGCTGGCAGGAATCCGATGCCCGCACCGCCGGCAATGGCCGCCTTGCCCGGAACACGCTGGAAAAAGCCATCTTCCACCAGAGCCGCCGCCTTGTCGCCGAGCCCGCCGCCGCGCTGGATCTGATCCTGCCCAGTGATCTGGAATTGAAGGAACCGTAAACATGCAAAAAGGGGCTGCTTTCGCAGTCCCTTTTCTTGTTATTGATGCTGTTCTGCCAACCGGGCGGCCACCTGCCGCATTCCCTGCCGCACTTCGGGCGGGGCAACCACTTCTATCTTGCCGCCAAAGCCGCAGACCCAGCCGTAGAACTGGTCGCTGACGCAGATGGGGACATCAAAATGGAAGCAGCCATTCTCCTCGGGTAAAACATGGGCGTTGCGCCAAAGCGCTCCCGCATGGCACCTTCCAGATCCGCGGTGCACCGCAGGGTAACGCGATGCTCCGGCCCGCCGTACATTCCAAAGTGCTTGCGCAGATAGGCAGGCAGGTCAAGATCCGCAAACTGCTCCTGACCCCGCCGGGGCACATCCAGCACCCGGACCCCGCTCATCTTGTCCACCCGATAATGGCGGATGCCCTTTTCATCGGCAAAGGCAATGAGGTAGTAGCACCCGTTCTCCCAGGCCAGCTGCCACGGGCTGACGATCCTTTTCTCTTTCTCGCGGCTGTCGGCTTTTCTGTAGAGGAACTCCACCATTTTACCGTTGTTGATGGCCTCGTGCAGGGCATCGATGCTGTACAGCAGGCTCTTGCTGTCGGTCTTGGGGCGGCCCTCCACATAGACCTGACGCTGCAGCTGGCTGCCCTCGTAGTTGGAGCAGAGCTTTTCCAGCTTGTGGATCAGCCGCCTGCTCGTGGTGCCGGATACCACCCGGCTTGCCTGCACGGCATCCACCAGCAGCTTGAGCTCCGCCAGATCAAAGGTGCGGCTGGCAAGGAAATACCCGCCGCCCCGGCCCCGGCGCAGCTTGATGTCATAGCCCAGCGCACCCAGTGCCTCAATATCGCTGTACACGCTCTTGCGCTCACAGCGGATGCCCTGCGCCTCCAGCAGCTCCACCAGCTGCGGCACATTCAGCAGGTGGTTTTCATCGGTCTGCTGCTCAAAAATGCGCAATAGCGCCAGCAGCTTGGATTTCTGGCCTTCCTGTTTGGGCATTCGGTACACCTCATTTTTTCGTGTTGTGCTAAACCGCTCAGTCCCGCTTTACTCACCAGCTTCCCTCAGCAGGGGAGCTGGGAAAAACAGCAGTGCTGTGTGCTGAAAAGGTTACGGCGCTTTCTTATCAAACGCCGCGCGGCGCTGGGTGGACAGGCGGAACATCTCCTCCAGCTTTTCCCGGTCATCGGCCACAAGGGCGTTGCGCATCTCGTTCAGCGCCCCGCTGAACTGGTCGATCTCGGAGATGAGGTTTTCCTTGTTCCAGAGGAACAGCTCTGCCCACATCTTATCGTTGATGCGTGCAATGCGGGTCAGGTCCCGGAAGGAATCGCCGGTGTACTCGCACAGCGAGGTATTGTCGTTGGCGCACATCAGGCTGACGGCGATGGCATGGCAGAGCTGGCTGACATAGCCGATCATCCTGTCATGCTCCTGCACGGTCAGGGTGCAGATATGCTTGAAGCCAGCACCTCGGCCAGCTCCCTGGCCCACTGAACGGCCTCCGGGGTGTTCTTTTCTGTGGGAGTCACAATGAAGTTGGCCGGGGCAAAATTCACCTCGGCGGCGTGCTCCACGCTGGAAGTTTCGCGGCCTGCCATGGGGTGGCTGGCAATGAACTCCACCCCTGTCGGGCACAGTGCCTGCACCGGCTCCACAAGGCCGGTCTTGACGCCGGAAACATCCGTAAAGATGCACCCGGGCTTGAGCAGATGGCCGTAGGTGCGGAACCACTCGATGAGGGCCGTGGGGTACAGACCAAAGATGATGTGGTCGGCGCTGCTCACAAGGTCCTCAAAATCGTGGGTCTTGCCGCTGGCGATATAGCCGTGGTCGAGGGCATACTGCAGATGGCCCTCGCTGCGGTTGATGCCGTCCACATGGAACCCGGCCCTGCTCAGCTCCAGGGCGTACTTGCCGCCCAGCAGACCCAGGCCCACAATGAGATAACGCTTTGATTTATCCAACATGTTCCACCTCCGCGCCCAAAGGCTTGATGGCTTCCAGAAAATCCGGCCAGCTCTTGGCAATGGCCTCGGCCCCGCTGATGGGCAGGGCCAGCCCGGCGGCCAGCGGCCAGCCACCGGCAAGGCTCACCACCACCGGCGGTCGGTTCGTTGGCAGGCCGGAAGTGGCGGCTGGCTCACGGGCATGGGACGGCAGCCCCCGGCACCCCCACTGGATCGGTAATGGTGCCGCCCTCGCTCTCCAGCTGCCCGCCGCAGGCCCGCAGCTCGGTCTCCATGGCTCGATGCGGTCACTCTCCTTGATGCGGAGACGTTCGGCGTTGCGGATGACCGTGGTGCCCTCACACAGCAGGCCCAGCACCATCAGCACGGGACCCAGGTCGGGGCAGTCGGCAAGGTCGATGTCCGTTCCGTGGAGCGGGGCCTTTTCAAACACCACGCCCTGCCCGGTGCCGGGTGAATCTTGCACCGCACCGCCGGAGGACTCTCCAGAATGGCCGCATCGCCCTGCAAGGTCTCCTCAGACAGGCCGGTGATGGCCACACCGCCGGTCACAGCGCCCAGCACGGCAGGAAAAGCCGCCTGGCTGTAATCGCCCTCCACGGTGTAATCACCGGGAAGATAGTGCTGCCCGCCGGGGATTTCCAGCGTATTTTCATCCAGCCAGCGGCTCTCCACGCCAAAGGCGTGCTGCACCGCGCGGGTCATATCGATGTAGCTCCGGCTCTCCACGGGCGGGATGAGGTGCAGGGTGCTGGTGCCGCCCAGCAGGGGCAGGGCAAACAGCAGCCCGCTGATGAACTGGCTGGACACGTTGCCCGCCAGCTCGTACTCGCCCGGGGTCAGGGCACCTTCCACAGTCAGGCGGTCCGCGCCCTGCTCAAAGCGCAGGCCCTGCTGCTGATACAGCGTTTTGTAGACCGACTGGGGCCGCTCCATCAGCCGCCCACGGCCTGTAAAAGTCACTTCCTGCCCGGTCAGGCTGGCCAGCGGGATGAGGAAGCGCAGGGTACTGCCGCTCTCACAGCAGTCCACGGGGGCATCAACCGGCAGAAAGCGGCCCAGCCCCTCCACCACCGCGTCGTTTTCCCCGGTGGTGACACGGGCGCACAGTCGGCCCGCCGCGCCCAGCGTGGCGGAGATATCCTTGCTGAAAGCAAGATGATGGAGATGGGAGGTTCCCTTTGCCAGCGCCGCGCAGAGCACCGCCCGGTGAGCCATGCTTTTGCTGGGCGCGCGGCGA
>ENA-OQJS01000123-OQJS01000123.1-human-gut-metagenome-genome-assembly--contig:-NODE-123-length-14320-cov-0.835975_pt1 | contig 14320 bp, 19 predicted proteins | sample MGYA00242598_ERZ504764 | MGnify/ENA primary metagenome ERZ504764 (study PRJEB26092, sample SAMD00036368) | human gut metagenome | host: Homo sapiens | study: EMG produced TPA metagenomics assembly of...
TATAACTTGACAATACTACATCATCCGGTTAAGTATTTTTAGGTGTAATAATAGTTTTATTTTTAAGTTGTGAAGAATTGAGTCAAAAGAAGTATTGTTTACCTTTGTAATAATCTTTGCCTTTGACACACTCTAGAATATACAGCGAAATGAGAATATTCTCCTCGTCATAGTCCATAAGAGCGGCTACACCGTCGGCGTGTTCAACACCTTCGCTTAAGAGAAGATCCTGATCCATACAGTCACCTTGAATAACAACGGCCTCGGGAAGTATGTTTGTAAGTTCCCAACAGCGATCAGAATTTTTTTCAATAATTTTTACGCTTGCACCCGAAGCAATAAGGTTTTTTGCAAGATAGAACGAAATCTTACCTCCGCCAAGCAAAATCACATCTCGGCTTTTACCGATTGATACGCTGATACGCTTAAAGAATTTTGCCGCCACATCGGCCTTTGACGCAACAGAAATTCTGTCACCACCAAGCAGCACAAAGTCACCGTTAGGAATAAATACCTCGTTACCTCTTTCGACAAGGCAAATTCTGACTTTACCTTTTAAAATTATCAATCTGGCTTATCTTTTTATTCGCTATTGAAGAATTTTCGGGAAGAGCGACTTTTATAAGTTCAACCGAGCCTCTGGAAAAAGTGTCGATTTCAAGAGCACCCGAAAATCTGAGAAGTCTGCTCATTTCTTTTGCCGCCGTAAGCTCCGGATTGATAGACATTGAAAGACCGAGAGTATCTTTAACACGGTGAATATCCGCCGCATATTGCGGATTTCTTACTCTTGCAATAGTGTGTGTTGTACCCGCAGCTTTTGCCATAAGGCAGGTATAAAGATTTACTTCATCGAGAGCCGCCGCCGCAATAACAAGGTCAGCCTTTTCCGCCCCAGCCTCCGCAAGCACCTCATACGATGCACCGTTACCCTCTACTCCCATAACATCAAGGGAATTAGAAAGATTTTGCACAGCGTTGCGGTCAATATCAACTACAACAATGTCGTGCCCCTCCGCATTAAGCTGGGACGCTATAGATGTGCCGACTTTACCGCATCCGACAATTACTATCCTCATATTATTACCTCATAAAAATTAATTGGAACAAAATATGTCAATTATAATTCTAACTAATCATACACCAATTAAATATGAAAATCAATACATACTCGTTAAAATCTCTGTTTATTGAAGTTACAAATCCGTTACAAATCAAAAAGCCCTCAAAAGAGAGCTTTATTACTGTTACGGCATTCCTTACTATATAATAAACAAGTACAGAAGAAACGCTGAATACCGTTACAAGAGTGTAAATTGCACCTCTTGCAACAGATTTATATTTTTTGTCTGAAGCTTTGCCTAAACACTGCACCGCAAGTCCCGTAAAGAATGCTCCGAGTATTATAAGCGGTACTGCATATCTTATGTTTTCTGTACATACAAATGGGAATTGGAAACAGAAAATATAATATGATACAAAGAATACTGCATATATCAAAGCAATAAATATTTTTATGTGCATTGTTAAGGGCTGAATTTTTCCTTTTACAAAAAGCATAAATCATTGCCGCAAATCCGAATATCCCGATAAGAACCGCAGACCAGAACAAAATAATGTTAAACCCTGCAATTTTCGGATAATTGTTTGTATTTATAAGTTCGTCAAACATTGATGTCTTGAACAATGCCACAAGCGGGTTGTACTCATTATATGAAGCACCGTAGGTGACAAACTGATCGCCTACATTTGCATACTGATTTAAACCGAAGTCAAACAGTCTTTTTGCATACGGCAAATTTCCGATATACTGGTCGCTTGTAATTGAAAGTGCCGGCACATAGGTAAGCGGTACTCCGAATTTCAAAAGATTTCTTACCTGCCACCACAGTGCAAGAGGCGCACACACAACGCCAAAGCACAGAAATTGAACGAGGTACTTTTTAAAGTCCTTTAAATTCTTAAAGAAAACATATAAAAATACAAACGCAATTGCAGGTGCTACCATCCATACGGAAAGCTTTGTCATCATTCCCAAGCCAACACAAAGAGAAATTGCCATAATTCTCGGGAAAGTCGGATTTTTATACCAATAAAGCGTATTTAAAACAGCCGCAAGCATAAAGGCAATCGAAAGAATATCGTTGTTTACGCTGCCTGCCATTATGTAGAAAGTAGGACAGAAAGCCACTATTGCGACTGCACATACAAGACCTCTGCCTTTCAAACCCAATTGTCTGAAAATCTTATATGAAATAACCATACAGATTGAAGAATAGAAAAGTGTGAGAATCTGCACATTTTCGCCCGCAGCATAGTAATCTATACCTAAAAATGTCTGCAAACGCATCCATAATGCCGCTATGATATGGTGGAACGGAGGATGATAGAACTGCCAGTAATTTCTTACATCAAAATCAGGCAGATTAAAGTTTTCGTAAAAATATCTTATATATCCGCAATGACCTATTTCCATATCGAAATTTCCGACATCGTGTTGTCTTACCGAAATATCGGTATAAAGCACATAGGCAAGCCTTAACACAAAAACCGAGTGCAAAAATTACAACCACAAAAGCCTTATCCGTCAGTCTGTCTGTACAGGCAAGGTAAATAAGCACAAGCGCCGACACAAGCAAACCGTAATTCAGAATATGAAAAGCCGTTGAACCTTTCATAAGTATTATTAAAAACAGCCCTATCGCACCTGCAAATGAGGCGACAGACATAAACAAAGCCATCTTTTTTTCTGCTTGTCGTCATTCGGTTGTGTTTTTTGAGCTGAAATAAATTCCGACAGGACTCCCGCAAATAATACAATGAGCATAGGAACAATCGCAAATATCGGCAAAAGACTTCCGAATGATGTGCTCGTTGTAATAACCGTGCTTGCAAGGCACAATATTGCAACCGCAATGTACGGATGTGAAGTTACAAATTTTATAAAACCGTTGCAAGGATGATTTTCCCTTTGTACAAGGCTGTGCTCATCCTGCACCAAATGGTTAGGTTTAAATTCCATCAGATTACCTCCAAAACCGATTACTTTGTTTCGTGGTATTCTTTTTCGGTATTTACATTCCAAATATTGTGCTTATCTGTATTGCCTGCCTTGATAGCCTCAGCGGCACGGATAGCGGTAAGCATAGAGTGGTCCATATTGTTGTAACGGTGCTGACCGTTTCTGCCGACGCAGTAAAGGTTTGTGTATGTATCAAGATACTTGATAAGCTCGTCCATTTGAGCATAAGTATCAAAATAAGCGGGATAAGCCTTTTTGATTTTCTCACGGTGAGAGTCGAGAACTTCGCTTGAACTGATAACGCCCATTGATTCAAGTTCTTTTGTAGCAAGCTTAATGCACTCTTCATCGCTTAAATTCCAGAAATCGTCTCCCTCGGAGCAGAAATATTCAAGTCCGATCCATACTGTATTTTCCGGGTCTTCCACCATATACGGCGACCAGTTGTTGAAAATCTGAATTCTTCCGAGTTTTACGCTGGTTTCCTGAACATAAATCCAGCAATCGGGTACGATATTGTTAAGAGTTTTCATCTTGGTTTCATTCTTTAAGGTTAAGTTTATTAACAAGAAGTCCGACCGTAACAAAATCTCTGTAAGGAAGATTCTCTGCAATATACTTAATCTCCTTTGAAGGCTCATCGCCTGTCATACCTGCAACAAGGTCTTTAACAGGCATTGACGATACAAAAATATCGCCCTCAATAGTCTTTTCGCCTTCGGGAGTATTGCAAACAACGGCTGTAATCTTGCCGTCTTTGCATACAATATTCTTTACACTGTGATTTTTAAGAAGTTTTGCGCCTCTTTCAATCGCTCTGTCAGTAGCAATCTCCCAAAGCTGTCCCGGACCGTACTTTGGGTACCAGAACTGCTCAATAAGCGAGGTTTCCACCTCTTTTGATGATTTTTTGCCGCCGAATGACCTTTGAGAACATATCCTTTAATATCGGACCTCTGATTGAAAGTCCCTTTACACGCTGTGAACCCCAATCGGCTGAAATTTCACTCGGATGTCTGCCCCACAGCTTTTCTGTATAGCCCTCAAAAAACATTGAATAAAGCACCTTACCGAAACGGTTAATGTAGAAATTCTCAAGAGAATCTTCGGGCTTTTTGAACATTGTGGATTTAAGATAGCTGAAACCTGCTTTCATTGTGGTGAGAAAGCCATATTTTTAATTGTTGCCGCCGACATTGTAACGGGGTAATCAAAGAAGTGCTTGTTATAGTAAATTCTTGAAACTCTGTCACGCACAAGAATAACCTTGTCGTCCTTTTCGGGGTCAGGGCCGTTTTCAACCAGCGGCTTTTCTCTGCCGAGAATTTTATCGTCAAAAGACGGCTTGCCCTGTACAGGCATAAGCTCGCTCCACCAATTCATTACCTCGTCGCTCTTTGAGAAAAAGCGGTGACCGCCGATGTCCATACGGTTGCCGTTGTAGCGTACCGTTTGAGAAATACCGCCTATACGCTCTGTTTCCTCAAGTATAGTAACATCGTACTCGCCCTTTGTGTCTTTCAACAGCTCGTTTGCAGCTGTAATACCGGCAGGGCCTGCTCCAATAATAATTACCTTTTTCATTATTTTCCCTCTCTATTTCACAAAATTATTTTTTGCTCTTATCAAATAAAATAAATTTTCTGCCGCAGAAGTTCCATAAAAATACAACTACAGTAGAAACTATCTTGCCGATGTGGTAATACTGAATACCCCAAAGCCAGAAATACTTTGTTTCGCCGTTTACCACAGCAGATTCGCCGCCAAACACAAGACCTGTCGCAAGCGGATTTTGGAAAAGCCAGATAATTGCGGCATTAATTCCGAGACCGATTACACCGATAAGTGCAAAGGCAAGGAATTCCGCAAATCTGTTTTTTATTTTTGAATTTTTAAATATCCAAAATGTACTGAGCAGGTAATTTACCAACAAACCCGCAACAAAAGAAACGGTTGACGAAACCACGGGATAAACCGAGAAAACCTCTGTTAAAAGCGTCATTACGCCAAAATCAACAACAAAAGGACAAAACCGCCTAACAAAGCAATACCTGAAAAACTGAAATAAAAGTATTGTCGGTATCACCGACAAACAAGCTCTTGATTTTCATATAATTTTCCTTTCGCACCGCAAAGCAGTGCTGTTTTTTCCACACTAAGCTATTATATAATTTTAATTCAAATAATACAAAAAGTCAATCTTTTACGCCATTTTTATACAAATTAGCAGCAAAAAAATAAATACCTCTGCAGCCAAAACGCAACGGTATTTTGTGTTTAACGGATTTTATTTAAAATTATGATTTGCACTGTTAAGATTTTATAACCGCAACGGATAGTTTAGTGGTTTTCAAGCGTTGTCACTCGATTATCACTTTACTAAACCTTAATAAAAAAATCAGGTCAGAGGTTATCACATTTTTACGACATTCTCTGACCGAACTTTTATAATTTTGATTGCGAAAAGTTATGCTGTTACACGCTTTTTGCTTGTTTTTGCCTGTTTAATTTAAAATTCTGTTTTGTCTCCTTAATGTCACGCTCCATATCTCGTTTTGCAGAGCGTTTTGCCATATCCTCTCTCTTATTCGTAAAGTTTTTACCTTTGCACAGACCCACCTGCACTTTAACCTTGCTGTCTTTAAAATAAAGACTTATCGGTATAAGCGAATAGCCCGTCTGTTTTACAATACCAAAGAGGCGGTTGATTTCTTTTTTGTGCATAAGCAGTTTGCGCACACGCATTGGGTCACGATTAAAAATATTGCCGTGGTCATAGGGAGAAATATGCATTCCGTTTATGAAAATTTCGCCCTCAACTATAGAGCACCAACTGTCCTTAAGGTTTACTCTGCCTGCACGGATTGATTTTACCTCTGTTCCGCAAAGCTCAATGCCTGCCTCAAAAGATTCTTCAATAAAATAATCGTGATGTGCCTTTTTGTTCTGCGCTACTTGTTTTTAATGAAGCCATTATATTTCACTCCTGCCTTCAAGAGCCTTTGCAAGTGTGTATTCATCGGCATACTCAAGATCTCCTCCGACGGGGATACCGTAAGCAAGTCTTGTAACCTTAACTCCGAGCGGTTTTAACAGCTTTGAAATATATAAAGCTGTTGCATCACCCTCTACGGTCGGGTTTGTTGCCATAATAACCTCTTTAACATCATCTCCGTTAAACCTTGCCAAAAGCTGTTTTATGGTAATGTTATCGGGGCCGATTCCGTTAAGCGGAGAAATTGAGCCGTGCAAAATATGATACACACCGTTGTACTCGTGTGTTTTTTCGATTGCTGAGGCGTCACGGGGAGTTTCAACCACACAAATAACCGACTTATCTCTTGCGGGATTTGCACATACGGGACAAAGTTCTTTATCCGTAAGATTACAGCACTCTGCGCAATAATGGATTTTTGTGTGAGCATCAGTCACAGCCTTTGCAAGTGCCTCTGCGTCTGTTTTTGACAGGTTAAGCACATAATATGCAAGTCTTTGCGCTGTTTTGTGACCGATACCGGGCATTCTTTCAAACTGCTCCACCAACACTTCGAGGGGAGCAACATTATAATTAGACATTATTAAAACATTCCCGGAATGTTAAGTCCGCCTGAAATAGTTTCCATTGTGTCTTCCTTTTCCTTACGGGCAGCTCTTAAAGCCTCGTTTGTAGCTGCAATAATAAGGTCGGAAAGCATCTCTACATCTTCGGCGTCAACAACATCAGGAGAAATATCAATCTTTGTGAGTTCCATCTTACCTGTTAATGTTACGCTTACTGCGCCGCCGCCCGATGTAGCTGTGTATTCTTTTGCCTCAAGCTCCTGTGAAGCCTGCTCCATATCGTCCTGTAACTTTTGAGCCTGACGAGCGAGCTGCTGAATGTTGTTTGCGCCACCGTTGCCGTAGCCCTTTGGTAATCTTGCTTTCATATTAAAAACATCCTTTCAATTACATATTTATTCTTGTGTTATTTCTACTCCGCTGCCCTCAAGGCTTTGCACAAGAGAGTTGAGCGGGTCTGTTTTTTCAACTTTTTTTTGGTGTTGACCTTTTATAAGGTCCGAGACTGTAATTTTTGCCTGTCAATTCAAGTAAAGTCTGCTTTATTTCTGCTCTTCTGCCGTTTTGTCTTAACAAATCAAACGCAAGCTCATTGTTTGTGTCAATCAAAAGGTAATTTCCGCTTTCGTAAGCTGTCGAACCTGCAAAGGCAGCCGCTATTGACCTTGAAACCGATTTCAGGCTGTCAACTACTTCTACCCATCTTGCAAAAGGCACTGCATTATCGTAAAGTTCGTCAAGGTTTACGCTTGCTCTCTGCGCAACAGGCTTAACCTCCGGTGCAGGCTTTGCAACAGGTGCTTTCTTGTGCTCCGGTTCGGGTTTTGCAAATGGTTCTTCAACTTCGGTCTGTGTATTCGGTACACTTGCCGATTGCGCAGCTTCCGCCTGTACGCTCTGCTGTGCAGGCTGTGCGTAATTTACGGTAATTCCACGCTTTACCGCTTTTTCAAGTGCAGTAACTCTTGCGGTCAATGCCTCTACCGTGCCGTCAAGTTCGGTTGCCGACAGCTTTACAAGAGCCATCTCAAGCTCTGTTCTGTCGCCTGTTCCCCTGCCCATTCGCTGATATGCCCTTGAAAGCACATCCATATAAGAAACTATATCTGCAAGCGAAAGATAATCCGACTGCGTAACCGCCTGCTCAAACTCATCGTCCGACATTATCAGAATATCTCTCGGATTTTTGATTGTTTTAATAAGCATCAATGCTCTGAAATGTTCAACAAGTTCATCACAAAGCCTTGCCATATCCTTTGACTCGGAATACAGCCTGTCTATTATCTCAAGCGACCTTGTGGGATTCTTGTTAATTATAGCCGTTGCAAGTTCAAAAAGATATGTTTTGCTTACAAGTCCCGCTGCATTGCGGACTACTTCCTCATCAATATGAGAACTTACGGCAAGACAACTGTCCAAAAGCGAAAGTGCGTCACGAAGTGCGCCGTCTGCAACAGATGCAAGCATAAGCGCCGCCGACTCGGTAATCTCTGCATTTTCCTGCGAAACCACATACTCTACTCTGTCTGCTATCGCCTTAGGCGGTATTCTGTGAAAATCAAATCGCTGACATCTTGAACGGATTGTCTGCGGCAGCTTGTGAACCTCGGTAGTGGCAAGTATAAAAAATTACATGCTCGGGCGGTTCTTCAAGCGTTTTAAGAAGAAGCGATTAAAGTACCTCTGTGGTAAGCATATGTACCTCATCGACAATATACACCCCGTATTTGCACTTTGCGGGCTTAAACTGTACCTCGTCAATTATCTGACGAATATCATCAATTTTACGGTTAGATGCGGCGTCCATCTCGACAATATCAAGAATACTTCCGTCATCAATACCCTTGCAGATTTCACATTCGCCGCAAGGATTGCCGTTTTGCGGATTAAGACAGTTTACAGCCTTGGCAAGAATTTTTGCGCAGGTGGTTTTGCCTGTTCCTCGTGAGCCTGTAAAGAGGTAAGCATGGTTAAATCTGCCGGACGAAACCTCGTTTTGCAAAGTCGAGGTAATATGCTCCTGACCCGAAACATCGGTAAACACGGTAGGTCGCCATTTACGGTAAAGCACACGTACATACAAAACACCTCTCTTCAATAAAAAATGCAAGCCGTCAGCCGAATATTATACGGCATCATGCAAATAAGTGAACGACAGACTTACTGCATCGCATCGGCAATACTGCTTAATGCTGCTCGGTTCCCCGCCTGACATGATTCACAGACCCCAATCGTACAGGGCCTGCCGCTCACTTACTTGCACGCTTAACTGGCTTGCAATTACTTTGTAAGTATAGCATAAATTTTCAACAAAATCAATACCTTTTTAATAAAAATGCAAAAGGTCGGCAATTTCAACAATTACCGACCGAATATTTTTACATATAAATGTTATATTCAAATTTACTTTTTAACTTTTTCCTTATACATTACAGTAAATGCTCTGAAAATTATAGAGCCTACGCCGTTTGCGACAGATACTGTTAATATGTAAACAAACATTTTCGCAACCTGTTCAAGTGATGACGCTGCATAAGAAAAATAACAAATATCTGCAATACTGTGTTCAAAGCCTGCAAATATAAAAGCGGGAATACCGAGAAAAATACCGAGATATTTGCCGAGCGGACTGCTGTTTGCGCTGTAATTTTCTACAACAATATACATAATCATACCGCAAAAAATAACCGAGAATAAATGTCTGCAAAAAATTCTGCGAAAGTTATTTTCAGCAAGAACAACAGCTGCCTCGTTATATTTAGGATTTGCAAACCTCAGCGGAACTGTTGTTATAAGACAACCGACAAGGTTACCGAGCCAAATCATAAGGCAATTCGGATTATTTTTTGTAGGAATAACATAGCCGATTTTGCCTGTAAAAAGATTAAACCCAAAAGCACATATACCAAAAAGTCCCAGGCAGAACAAAATTGAACCGAATACTTTATTTTCAGATGAAATAAATGCTGTAACGCCCAATCCAATCATCACGCCGGCAGGTACAGACTTTAAAAATGTGTTCCAATTACTCATATTATAACCCCTTGTTATATACTTTGTATAAATCCGAACTCAAAACGAGAGGTCACAGAAAAAACTCTGCGACCTCCCTAATTGCATTAACCGAAAGGTTTATTATTTATTTAATCCCTCGTAAACTGCAACTGCACATGCAACTGTAGCGCCTACCATCGGGTTGTTACCCATGCCGATAAGGCCCATCATCTCAACATGAGCAGGAACTGAAAGATGAACCTGCAAACTGAGCGTCACCGTGCATTCTGCCATTGAGTCTGTAAGACCGTATGAAGCAGGACCTGCGCCCATGTTATCAGGGTGAAGTGTACGGCCTGTACCGCCGCCTGAAGCAACTGAGAAATACTTAACGCCGTTCTCAATAGCCCACTTCTTGTATGTACCTGCAACAAGGTGCTGGAAACGAGTTGGGTTAGTTGAGTTACCTGTGATAGATACACCAACATTTTCGTGCTGCATAATAGCTACACCTTCACGAACATCGTCTGCGCCGTAGCAACGAACAGCAGCTCTTTCACCGTCTGAGAAAGCTCTCTCTTCAACGATCTTGAGCTCTGATGTGAAGTAATCGAACTGTGTCTTTACATATGTAAAGCCGTTGATTCTTGAAATGATGTAAGCAGCATCCTTACCAAGGCCGTTAAGAATAACCTTAAGCGGCTCTTTTCTTGCCTTGTTAGCGTTACGAGCGATACCGATTGCGCCTTCAGCGGCAGCAAAACTCTCGTGACCTGCGAGGAATGCAAAACACTTTGTTTCATCTCTGAGGAGCATTGCGCCGAGGTTACCGTGACCGCGACCAACATTTCTCTGCTCTGCAACCGAACCAGGGATACAGAAAGCCTCAAGACCGATACCGATGCACTCTGCAGCCTCTGCAGCTGTCTTTACGCCCTTCTTAATAGCTACCGCACAACCAAGTGTGTAAGCCCAACCTGCATTCTCAAATGCGATTGCTGAACGCCCTTAACGATGTCATAAGCGTCAAAACCCTTGCTGTTGCAAAGCTCTCTTGCCTCTTCAAGACTTGCAATACCGTATTCGGCAAGGCACTTCTCAATTTTAGGCATTCTTCTTTCCATACTTTCAAATGTAACTGCCATTATAGTGTCCTCCTACCGAATTATTCTTCACGAGGGTCAATGTACTTAGCCGCATTATCAAAACGACCGTACTGACCGATGTTGTTTTTGTAAGCTTCGTTTGGCTCTACACCGTGACGAATGTCCTCAAGCATCTTGCCAAGCTTTACGAACTGATAGCCGCAAACCTCGTCATTCTCGTCAAGAGCTGTCTTGAGTACATAGCCCTCGGCCATTTCCATATAACGAACGCCCTTAGCGTTTGTGCTGTACATTGTACCAACCTGTGAACGGAGTCCCTTACCGAGGTCCTCAAGACCTGCGCCGATCGGAAGACCACCCTCTGAGAAAGCTGTCTGGCTTCTGCCGTAAACGAGCTGCTCAAAAATGTTTTTCATAGCTGTGTTGATAGCATCACAAACAAGGTCAGTATTAAGGCACTCAAGTAATGTCTTGTTAGGGAGAATTTCAGCAGCCATAGCAGCTGAGTGAGTCATACCTGAACAACCGATTGTTTCTACAAGAGCCTCTTCTACGATACCGTCTTTTACATTAAGTGTGAGCTTGCAAGCACCCTGCTGAGGTGCGCACCAGCCAATACCGTGTGAAAGACCTGAAATATCCTTAATATCATAGGATTTTACCCACTTACCCTCTTCAGGAATAGGTGCAGGACCGTGTTTTGGACCTTTTGCGACAGTGCACATCTTTTCTACTTCATTTGAATAAATCATGTGTACTTCTCCTTTCGATTATTGTTGAGCCTCTACACTCATACACATTTATTATAATGCGAAATATCGCATTTTTCAAGCATTTTTTACAAATTTTATCCTGCTTTTAATTTGTATATTTTGGATATATGTGTGGCATACTCAACAAAAAAAGCACCTGTGCAAAGCAAAGCAATAGTCAGAATTTACTCTGTCATATCAAAAATTTTCACTGATAATTTTAAAAGTATTGCAATTTTAACATAAGTATAAAATATAGTTGAAATAATCAATAAATTATGCTATAATTTTTAGTATGAGCGTGTAAATACGCATATTGTAAAAAATATAATAAAAAGGCTGATGAGGATGAAAAAATTTTTCGACAATAAGTTAAACACCGTACTCACTGTTATTCTGGGCGTGCTGATACTTGCACTTTTAGGTCACTCTGTAATTTCAGCTCTCACACCGCAGACAAAGAAACCCGCCGTATCTACTTCTGACACAGCGTACAAAAGCCGTGTTAATCCTAATATAACAAAAATCGCCACAGCAGACACCGCAGCAAGCGAACCTACGGAGGCTGCTGCAACAAAGCCGACTAAACCGGCTTCAACACAGGCAACAACGGTAAAACCGTCAACCGCTCCTACAACTGTAAAGCCAACGACTGCCAAAGCGTCTACGGTTGCCACAACGCAAGCACCTACGGTACAATTTGCCACAGCAATTCCTGCCGCAGAACCTGCCGATTACAACGAGCAGTGGAACGCAGGCTATCTTGTAGCTATTGACAATCCGGACAAAACATACAAGAGCGGTCAGGTTACACTTTCGGATCACGACAGAGATTTGCTTGAAAGACTTTGTATGGGCGAGTTTGGCTCGGGCGGATTTGTCGGTGCGTCACTTATCGCACAGTCTGTAAAAGACGCAATGTGCTTTGACGGATTTACAAGCGTTGATGCAATCATCAGAGATTATCACTACACAGGCAGTACGGACATTCCCGCAAACGATAATTGCAAACAGGCTGTAAGATATATTTTTGACGAAAACCACGATGCCGTTCAGCACAGAATACTTTATATGTATAACCCTCTCCTTGTTGCAAGCGAATTTCACGAAAGTCAGAATTACATTCTCACATACGAAGATGTAAGATTCTTTGACCGTTGGGGTTATTGATTTTACTCACCACGCCGATTATTTATAATAATTAAACTCCCTTTTGCAGATAATAGTGCAGAAGGGAGTTTTTTTATGATACGAAGAATCGGAGGTCACACGCTCGGCTTTGAAGAAATGCCGTCAATAATCGGTTACGCCTCGGTTGCGGGAAAAAAAAGAGAGCGAAGGTCCTCTCGGCAAAGGCTTTGACAAGATTATTTATGACAGCTATAACGGTAAGAACACCTATGAACAGGCGGAAAGCACACTGCAATTTACCGCTGTAGAAACCGCAATGCAGAAAGCCGGTGTTAAAGCAGAGGACATCGACTACATTTTTGCAGGAGATTTGCTCAACCAATGTATATCGTCAAGTTTCGGTCTGCGTGATTTCAACATTGCTTACCTCGGCAGTACGGACCTGTTCCACAATGGCTCAAGGCTTGCTTATGACGGCTGTATTTGTTGAGAGCAATGCGGCAAACACCGCTGCGTGCGTTACCTCTTCTCACTTTGCCTCTGCGGAAAGGCAGTACCGTTTTCCTCTCGAATACGGCGGAGTTCGCACACCGACTGCACAGTGGACGGTTACAGGTTCGGGATGTTGCATTGTAAGCAACGCTAAAAAGGGCGCTTGCATAGCTCGGGCAACGGCCGGAAAAATAGTTGACCTCGGCGTAACCGACGCTAATAATATGGGAGCAGCTATGGCGCCTGCCGCAGCACAGACATTCATTGATTACTTTGCCGACACAAATACAAAGCCGTCCGATTATGACGCTGTTTTTACGGGTGACTTGGGCTTGGTCGGCAGCAGGTCGCTCTATGATTTGCTTAGCCTTGAAAACATTGATCTTGAACCAAAGCATTATGACTGCGGTATGATGATTTTTGATTTAGAGGGACAGGATGTTCATGCAGGAGGTTCCGGCTGCGGATGTGCAGGTTCGGTATTTTGCTCGGAAATTTTAAATTCCGTAAACAGCGGAAAATATAACAATATTCTTTTCATGGCAACAGGCGCGTTGATGAGTCCTACCTCATCGGGACAGGGTGAAAGTATCCCGTCGGTCGCTCATTTAATCAACATAAAATTAAGATAAATTTTATAAAAGCTCTGTTCAAAACAAAATTCTTGTGCTATAATAAAGATGTGTAAGGATATTGTTCAAAGTATAATAATTATTTGCTAAAATTATTAACATCTTTTGGAAATTTAACAGTATCAGCGTTGATTAGGAGTTTTGTTTTATGTTCGGGCGGATTCAAACAGTTGACAACAAAGTTCTATATAATATCAGCAGAATGCACAAGCCTGCTTTAACCAAAATTATGGTAGCTTCTTCAAGACTGGGAAATGCCGGCTTTGTATGGTGGGCGATCTGCATACCGTTCTTTGTTGTACCGGAGTGGAGAAAAACAGGCTTTAACTTTGTTTTTGCCCTCTGTCCTTGCTCACCTTATGGGCGAAATCATTATTAAACATCTTGTAAAGAGGACACGCCCCTGTCATCTGCTTGAGGACGAGGAGCAGATTATAAACAAACCGAGGTTTTATTCGTTCCCGTCAGGTCATACAACGGCGTCATTTGCGTTTGCAACAACGGCACTGTTAAGATGTCAGCCTGCGGCTTGTCTGCCAATTCTTTTCTTGGCCATTTATGATTTGGCTTTTCAATAATTTACTGAGATGTCTCTATCTACAGATGTAGTTGCGTATTGCTGCTCGGCTA
>ENA-OQJS01000124-OQJS01000124.1-human-gut-metagenome-genome-assembly--contig:-NODE-124-length-14314-cov-0.866145_pt1 | contig 14314 bp, 16 predicted proteins | sample MGYA00242598_ERZ504764 | MGnify/ENA primary metagenome ERZ504764 (study PRJEB26092, sample SAMD00036368) | human gut metagenome | host: Homo sapiens | study: EMG produced TPA metagenomics assembly of...
TCATCGTACGCATGAGAAGAAGCGCCTTAGATTATCACAGGATGGTTCTAAGATTTATTGTCTGGGCAGCGATGGCGGTAAGGGAGAGTATGCAAGTAAAGAAATGATACAGGCACACGAAGGGCTGTTTGGCATGGAATTACAGATGTGGGAACGGATAAGGGATCAGGATCTGGATTATGCAGATGAAGATTTTGGAGCATTTCAGGAGCCTATGAGTGTCATTGAGCAGGAAGAAGCACTGAAATTATACGATGCCGGAGCAGATATTTATCTGATCACTAATTTTTCTTCACCGGTCTATGTCACGGAACGCATGGAAATTGAACGAGGACCGGAGCATTATCAGATGTCTATGACAGAACTGGAGCGTTTCCGTAACCTGGAATGGGAAATGCAGAAATATCCACAGATTCAGTCTTTGAAAGAAGCAAACCTGTTGTTAGGAACAAGAAGGACATTTGGAATTTATCAGATCCGGGATGATTTACCGGGAGAAAACTATGCATTTATGAATATGAGTTTTATTGAAAGTCATGGTATGCAGATAAAAAAAAGAAGATTATAAGCTGGTCTATGTTGGTGAATTATCAGGAAATATGTCACTGGATGATATTTTTGAAAAGTTCAACATTGACAGACCGGAAGACTTCCGTGGGCATTCCCTGTCTGTCAGTGATATCATAGTTCTGAATGACGGGAAAAAGGTAACTGCTCATTTTGTAGACAGTATCAGTTTTGAACAGCTGGATTCTTTCCTGAATCTGGAAGAACAGGTTCTTAGTGAACTGGCATATGAGGTAGGAGAACGATATTTTGCTATTCAGAGAACAGAAGAAGGATATGATTATTCCTTTTACGATGAAGATTTCCGCTTGATGGATGGTGGCATTTATGAGAATGATGAAATTTCTATTGAAGAAGCGGCGGAGGAACTTTTGGAAGACGAAGGCTGGACGGGAGAACGCATCCGTGGGATTATGATCAGTTGATGGAAAAAGTAGAAGAAATGGATGAAGCTGTAATGGCAGAGATTCAGAAAAGCCAGGGCGAATATAAGCCATTGGCAAAGGTGGAGGAACTGGAAGAGGCCAATTATAACATGATTGATAATGTACTCAATAATATGCCGCCTAAGAAAGAAGCTTATCTGGAATATTATGCTGCAGAATGTGATGAAATTCATGATATGGGAGCTTATGAGAAAAGTACAGATGTGAAAGAAATCGCAGCAATCTATGAGAAGTACAGAGAAGATCCGGAAAACGCTTATAAAAGCAGTGGAATGGGGATTATTTATCGTGATCCGGAGGATAGCTTGTTTGATGAAACAGAACTGTTGATTGTAATGGGAACAACGATACACGGCGACTTCTTGGATAATGTGCGGTTTTTAAAAGATCAGCCGGTGGTGCGTGAAGGTTTGGAGAAGATTCATAAAGCATTGCCTGATTATAAATATATCCCGATTCAGGATGTGCGTGAGGCAATGTATCCGAAAAAAATGACAACAGAAGAACTGGCAGCAGCATTGGATGAGATTGCGGAAGACTTCGATCCGTATGACTATCGGGACCATGTAGAGCCAGGGCAGGATACCATACAGGAAGTCATGCTGGATCTGCAAAGTGGAAATGTTGGTTCTTATATTTCCTTTCTGAAGGATGTGATTGAAGAAGACTGTGAGCAGTCCGTGTGGGCAGGTGTTTTGCTGGAACGGCTGAAATCCTACGAACCAGATATATCCAAAGAAACAGAGCCGATGGTGTATGTGAATTACTGTGAAAAGCGAGAGCTGATGGAACCACGCTGTCAGAAGCTCTCAGATCTGGATTCCCGTACTGCACAGAAGGATAAGGAATGGTACGCAGACCGTAATCCGAGGACGGATGAGCCGATGGTAACAGCCAGATGTTTTTTACTATATATTATGCGGAAAAAGGCGATAAAATGCTGCAACATTTCAAAGGGAAAATAGATATTGGAACAGGAAATGGCGGTATTTTAAGTCAGCTGAAACTCCAAAATGAACTGAAACTTACGGATGAAAGCTGGATTGGTTATCTGAAAAACAAGGGAAATGAAGAGTTTCAGAAGTGTATGGAAGATCTGACCGATATGCAGAACCATGTGCTGCCATATTTGCAGAGCTTTTGCAGTCTGGAAGAAAAAAATGTGCAGGAAAAGCAGGAAACGGCAGGTTGCAGAAAAGCAGGACAGCAGAGTAGAAGCGTCAAGAGCAGCGAATGTGACAAAAGGGGATAATGACAAAGCTGTGAAAAAGGTAGTTTCGAGTATGCAAACAGAAAAGAATAAAGCAACTACGAAGGCAAAGAAGCATCTAATTCATGAACGACTGGAAATCAATAAGAGAAAAATCCAAGAAAAGCAGGGAAAAGATGAGCTGGAGAGAGGAGCTGATCGGGATGTAAGAACGGTATAAATTTATAGAAAGGCACTTGGCTCCGTTTTGGACATAGCAAAAGTGCTGACAGTGACGAACGAAGATGTGCTGCCTGCTTATTTGCAGAGAGTATCTGATTTTGAAGACTGCTACTTGCAACTTGTACGAAGGCGAATCAGTGTGATGCGATTGTGACAAGGAATAAAAAGGATTTTCTTTCCTTTTGGATTACACTGCTTTCTCCGGAAGAACTGCTGAATATTTATTCGTAAAAATATGTTTTTACAATCGGCAGCAGAAGGAAAGTTGAATGATAACTCCGATCCAGCATACTGCAAAATATAAAAATTTTATAACAAAGTGGAAAACCCTGCGTAGGATCAGAAATGTTCTCACAGGGTTTCATGTATCTAATAAAATATAGAAATTTAGCGGATTTCTGCTAGAATAAGAAAAACTGTTAAAAAAATATCGTACATAGATCAAAAGACTATATATGGGCGTAACTTTAAGCGATTTATATAAATAGAAGAAAAAAGGTGGTCGATACCGTGGATATAAAAACAGCGGTCATATATCGTTTAAACGATCTGATTAATCAGAAAGATATCACAGTGAATGAGGCGGCGGTATGTTCTGGCGTTCCTCCTTCAACATTAAAGAATATTTTGTATGGTCAGAGTAAGAATGCTGGCGTAGTTACAATAAAAAAGATATGCGATGGATTGGATGTCACAATACAGGAATTTTTTGCTGATCCCATCTTGCAGATTTGGAACCCGAACTATAGGAAGAGTAAATGATCATAGGATTCAGATTCTGCAGGATGGATTTTTTATGAAAGAGGGTTAGAGAAAACTAACTTAGGAGGACATAGATGTATAAAAATAGCAATTTGCGATGATGATAAAAATTACAGGGAGAAAATAGAGAAGGTTATAGAAACGGAAGGGATTCTTCCTAAGAGCGAGATACGGTTTTATGAATACGAGTCAGGAAAGGAACTACTGAAAAATGCTGATATTTTGCATGATTTGGTCTTTATGGATATGCGTATGCCCGGATTGGATGGGAATAAATCGGTACTGAAGCTGAGGGAATACAATAGGGCAGCGATATTGGTGTTCTGCTCCGGATACTTTGAACCGACTTCAGACAGCATCAATATTGGGCAGCCGTTCCGGTATATTATGAAAGACTTGCATGACAGAAGTCTAAAAAGGGAAATCCCTGCAATTTTATCAAAAGTAAAATTGCACTGTGGAGATTCTTCCGTGACGGTTACATCAGCGGGAAGAGTAATTCGTATCTATACGGAAGACATTTTATATATCTGTCTGGCGAAAAGGGGTTGCTCTATATACGTTGCTAGGCAGGGGAGATAGATGAGATGCATTGTAAGGAATCTTTAGGCGATTTATATGAACGTCTGGCCGGAAGGGGATTTGAGTATGCACATAACAGTTATATTGTAAATCTGGCGAAAGTGGAAGGATTGGAAAAGAATGTGGCGCTGCTACAGATGGGAATCCAATTGAATGTTTCAAGGTCGAGAAAAGGTCAGTTTGCTGACGCTCTGATCATGTTTCTTGGGGAAAGGAACGGCATGGTATGATAGTAAGAGATTTTTTGATCTGCCTTCTTCAGATGTATCTGTTGGAAGATCTGGAAAAGAACATGCTTCCATACAGAAGAGAAAACTTTTGGGGAAAAATTTCTCATATATTTTGTCGTAGCGCTGATAATGCTCGGAATCAACCACTTGGAATCCTCAGTATTTAATATGGTAATGATTCCGGTAACGTATATGATTGTGTCAATGGTTGTGTTCCGGGGAAATATATGGAAGAAGCTGGTTATAGTATGCTGCTATTATGTGCTGGCAATTATTCCTGAATTTCTCTTTGCAACGCTTACGAATGCGTATGGCGTGACTGGTGCATCTGAGGGTTTTGGGACGGAAATAGAAAAAACATTAGCGCTACTACTAATGAGTACCATGACATTTCTAGTTTTATTAAATGCATTAATCAGGTAACGAGAAAAAGGAATTATCTGACGATTGAGAATAAAACTTTTACTGTGCTGCTCATGCTGCCAACCGCTACGATCATTATATTAGGATGTGTGTTTTATTCAAATATTTCTTTTGAAGGAATGAACAGGGTTATGGTTCCGGTAGGAGCTTCGCTGCTGCTATTGACGAATATCTTCATTTTCTCAGTGTTTGACCGGTTTGTAGAGAAATCAGAAGAAGTGAAGAAGATGGACCGGCTTTACCAGAAAAGCAGGGCGGAGATTGCTAATTTACAGTATATGAATAAGGTCAATGAGGATAACAGGGCATTCTTACACGATATAAATAAATTTATTTGTACAGTAGCCGGTTTGATGGAAGAAGGAGAAAATCAAGAGGTTAAGGAGATTATGGAACATTTAGGTGTCCGGATTCAGAGCCTTCAAAAAGGTGTGTATTGCGAACACCCGATCTTGAACAGCATCCTGTGCGAAAGGAAATTCCTTGCGGAATCTAAGAATATTTCCTATAAGATTACCCTGGGTAATGATCTCAGGCTGGACTTTCTGGAAGAACTGGATATGATCTCAATCGTAGGTAATCTTTTGGATAACGCACTGGAAGCGGCAGAAAAGACAAAAGATGGCCGATATGTGGAATGCAGGATGTATATGGGAAATGAGGAACATTTCCTTGTTATGGAATTTTGCAACGGGTATGTTGTTCCACTGTTAAAGGACAAGGACCGGTACATAAGCACCAAAAGAGATGCAGACAGTCACGGGATCGGACTGCATACGGTTGGAAAACTGGTTAAAAAGTATGCTGGAATTATGAGAGTGGAGGTCGGAGAACAGGAGTTCTCTGTTAAGCTGATCTTTACAATAAAATAAAGATGTGCAAAAATCGCCCAAAAAGTTACCGTTTTTGCCACGGTAATTGAAAAAAGGGCGATTTTTGTGTAAACTATCGGAAAAAAATGGAGGCATGTAACTATGAAAAAAACAATCAGAAAAAGCTTGGGTATCAAAGTACTTGGAGTTGTAAACTGTCTTGCACTCTGCCTGACGGCATATACGGCAAATCTGGCGTGCAACTGGCTGTACTATCAGGAAGAAGAGCCGGAAGAAGTTAAGAAAATGAGGAAATTCTAGTGTGGAAAAAAACTACCGGCTGGCTTTTTGAAGTGCAAAACAGGAACGGGATTCTTGAAGAGAAAGACCGCAGGCTGTATGAATATGCTTACGGCGTACTGCTGGGCAGGGTGGCAATATACCTTATCATTGTCATACTTGGCATTGTAACGGGGAATTGGCTGGAGATGCTAGTCTTTTTATTGCCCTTTACTGTTCTAAGGCAGTATGCCGGAGGGATTCATTTAGAAAAAGCAGGGAGCTGCATGGTTGTTTCCAGTATCCTTGTCCTTCTGTGCGGTCAGTATCTGGCGTCTGGTTCGGCTGTGATGTGGCAAATACGGATCATATGGCTTGCTGCAGTTGGAGTCATATTTGTTATGGCACCGGTGGATGCCAGCAGTAAGAAACTGGATGAGAAAGAAAAGAAAGTTTATGGTATGCGCGCGAGGGCAATTTTAATTATTGAATGCGCGATAGCAGGTGTTTTTTCTGTAACCGGATATTTCCTGGTCGTAAACGGGATTATGGTAGCGCATATTGTTTTGGCGTCCGGTTTAATATTGGGATGGATCAATAATTTTTTTTGACAAAGAGTTAGAGTTAACTAATCCTGGATAGGAATAAGAAATGCTTGGGAAAAGCATATCACAAAATGATAATAAACAGAATAAAAAAGAACATGATGCAAGAGGAACATAAAAGTGAATTTGAAGTTGATAAAAAATACAGAAAATATTAACAAAGAGAAAATAACTTTGTTTTGTCTGCCGTTTGCGGGGGGCGGCGCTTCTGCTTATAACCAGTGGGCGAAAAAGATGCAGGGAAAAGTAACGGTATGTCTGGTTCAGCTTCCGGGAAGGGAAGAACGGATCATGGAGAAGCCGTATATAGATATGCCGGTTATGTTAGATGATCTGGAAGAGGCAGTAAGAGAGGTTGTGGATGGACCGTATGCCTTATGGGGGCACAGTATGGGCGGTAAGATTGCCTATGAGCTGGAAAAGAGATTGGAAGCGGTCGGATATACAGCGAGCTGTCTGTTTATTTCCGGTAGCCGGATTCCCAGTATTCCGGAGCCGAAGCCGATCTATCATCTTCCGGATGAAGAGTTTAAGAGGGAACTGGGAAGATTTGAAGGGACGCCAAAAGAGATACTGGAGAATCAGGAATTATTGGATTTCTTTCTGCCTATGCTACGGCAGATTTTACCATGGATGAAACATATTATGACAAGACGGGAATAGTACTGCATGCGCCTATCGCTGCATTTGGCGGAGAAAAGGATGGCGAAGCGGATGAGAGCGCAATCTGCGAATGGGGAAAGTATACGGATAATGATTTTAGCTACCGGATATTTCCGGGAGGACATTTTTATTTACGGGATTACGAAGACGAAGTAATAAGTGAAGTTATAAGGCGCCTGCCGGGAATAAAAGATGGAGATTAAACGGTATGGAGCGAAGGAATTTCTGGCGGCAGGCAAACTTTGTATCCGTGAAAATGAGATACATATATGGTGCATCTGCTGGCCGGAAATGACAGATTTCTGGGTGAACCATGAATATATCCTGAGTGGGCAGGAATCGGAGCAGGTCGGAAGATTCCGCTTTTCGGAAGACAGGATGCGTTATATAGCCGGGAAGGTTGTCGTGCGGCTTCTCTTGAAAAGATATTTAGATGTGGAAACGATTGATTTTTCTGTCAGTGAACGGGGCAAGCCTTATCATAAAAAGATTGCAGGAAAGCAGACCGTAGATTTTAATATTTCGCATTCGGGAGAATTCATATTGGCGGGATTCGCTGTTGGAATGGACATCGGAGTGGATGTGCAGGAAATGGCGGGATGTCCGGATTACTGGGAGATAGCGGGAATTTTTATACGGAAGAAGAAGCGGAAGATGTAATAAAGGAAGGATCGGCTTTGTTTTTCCAGTACTGGGCGGCCAAAGAAGCGTATGTAAAAGCGCTCGGTATTGGATTAGGAAGAGGAATGGATTTCTTCTCTGTCAGAAACGGGGAAATTATAGAAAAAGGCAGGAATGATCAGGGCTGGTTCCTGTATCCGGTCAGGATCAAAGGATATGCTGCGTATGTGGCGGTGCATAAGAAAGGAGATAAATCAAATGGGTTATAAGAAAGATATGAGCAAATATGAGTATCTGGAAGGTTGGGAGAGATGTAGTTTTGGAGAACAGCTTGATAAGTGGGCGGAAAAATATGGAGAAAGAACTGCGGTCACGGACAGCGAAGACGAGATCAGTTATATGGAATTAAAGCAAAAAGCAGATTGTCTTGCGGCAGCTTTTCTGCGTAAAGGGATTTTAAAGGGAGACAAAGTGCTTGTACAGCTTCCGAACAGGATTTTCTTTTGTGGTCGTGTTTTTTTGCGCTTTCCAAGATCGGGGCGGTGCCGATCATGATGCTGCCGGCCCACAGGGAGGCGGAACTGGAAGGAATTATTGAACTGGCAAAGCCGGCCGCTTATATTGTGGCGGAGAAATATCTGGGATTTTCATATGTGCCGATGGCAAATGCGATGAAAAAGAAATATTCATATATCCGGCATATATTTGTAGATAGCGAATCCGGGGATATCAGTGGAATGATTGCGGAAACGTGTGGAGAAAATAGAGCATTTCCGGCTGTGGATGGGTATGAAACGGCGGTTCTTTTGCTGTCCGGCGGGACGACAGGGGTTCCGAAACTGATTCCGCGCACCCATACGGATTATATGTATAATGCCCGTATGTCCGCGAAAAGATGCCGCCTGGATAGCAGCGACGTTTATCTGACGTCTCTTCCGGTAGCCCATAATTTTCCGTTATGCTGCCCGGGGCTTTTAGGTACGCTGGATGTGGGAGGAAAAGTTGTGCTTGCGTCTGCGACCAGCCCGGACGATATTCTTGACGCAATTACAGAGGAAGGCGTTACGATTACCGCATTGGTTCCTGCTATGGTTACTGTGTGCATGGAAATGTTGGAATGGGATGAAGATTATGACATATCCAGCCTGCGAATTTTGCAGGTGGGCGGCGCAATGCTGGAAGATTCCCTTGCAGATAAGATCATTGAAGAATGGCCGTGTAACTGATGCAGGTATTTGGTACGGCGGAGGGGCTACTGTCCTTTACTAGCCCGGAGGATGAAGGTTCCCTGATTGCAAGATGCCAGGGAACTCCGGTGTCTCCTGCGGATGAAGTGAAGATTGTGGATGAAGAAGATAAGGCCGTACCGGAAGGAGTTTTTGGGGAATTATTATCCAGAGGCCCGTATACGATTGATGGTTATTATATGGCGGAGGAAGCGAATAAAAAGAGCTTTACGCCGGACGGATTTTACCGGACGGGCGATAAAGCTATGTGGACGAAAGACGGAAGGTTACGTTTGGGCGGGAGGATCAAAGAGCAGATTAACCGCGCCGGAGAAAAGATCATGCCTTCAGAGATTGAAGCTTACCTTTGCAGGCATTCGAAAATCAAAGAGGCAGCCGTTGTCGGCGTTCCGGATGAAACCCTTGGAAACCGGATATCTGCATTCCTTGTGACCGATGATGAAGCCGGGATCGATTTACAGGAAATCCACAGGTTCCTGCGGGAAATAGGCGTTGCGGCGTATAAAATGCCGGATCAGATAGAACGGGTAGAGACATGGCCACTGACCAGCGTAGGAAAATAGATAAGAAAGCATTAGAACGGATGGCACAGGAAAAATAGAAGGAGACAGAATCATGGAATATATAGAGATAAAGGAACAGATCAAACAAAAGCTGCCGGTAGCCAGAGATTTGGGGGATTCCGAAAATCTGCTGGAGCTTGGGCTTTCGTCCCTGACGATCATGCGTCTGGTAAACCAGTGGAGAAAACAGGGGGTTAAGGTTTCATTCGGTTCATTGATGGAAAATCCTACCCTTGAAGGCTGGTGGGCGCTGATCCAGCGCAGCATGAAGAAAAAAAGCGGGCAAAAAAACGGGCGCAAGAATCTAAGATAACGCCGGAAAAGGATATGAAACAGCCGTTTCCTTTAACAGACGTACAGTATGCATATTGGGTTGGCAGGGATGAAGAACAGGCTCTTGGAGGAATAGACTGTCATGCGTATTTAGAGTTTGATGGGGGAAATATAGATCCGGAGCGTCTGGAAAAAGCATGGAATGTGCTGCAGTATCATCATCCCATGCTGCGTGCCTGCTTTCTGGAAGACGGGACACAGAAAATCCTGGATAAGCCGTATTGCGAAAAAATAAAGGTTCATGATTTTTCACGGATGTCATCTGAGGAAGCAGAGGCAATGGCAGTATCTGTCAGAGAACGTTTATCCCATCGGAAGCTAAAGATCGAGGAAGGCGAAGTGGCAGGAATAGAGCTTACGCTTTTTCCTGAAAATAGGGCACGCATGCACGTGGATATGGCACTTTTGGTTGCCGATGTACAGAGTTTGCAGATCTTATTGAGGGATTTGGCGGCTGCCTATCGCGGAGAAAGCCTTCCGGCAGAATCAAAAGGGTGGAAATTTTGCTTCTTATCTGGAACGGCAGAAAGAGGAAGATAAGGAAGAGAGAAACAATGCAGAAGGATACTGGAAAAAACGCTTGGAGCATTTGCCGAAAGGGCCAGGCCTGCCACTGGCAAAACGGCCGCAGGAAGTGACAAAGACTGTATTCAACCGCAGGATTGTAAGGATTGGCAAGGAAGAGTGGGCTCATCTGCAAGTACGGGCAAAGGAATACCAGACAACTCCGGCAATGGTTCTTCTTACTGCATATGCGACGGTTTTGGAACGGTGGAGCAGGAATCATCGTTTCCTTATTAATATTCCATTTTTTAACCGGAAAACAGAAGCAGCAGGGATTGGAAGACGTGATAGCAGATTTCACTACACTGTTATTGCTGGAGATTGACTGCGAAGGGAATCCGACGTTTGCAGAATTGCTAGACAGGATCCAGAAGCAACTCCATGAGGATATGAAGTATACGGCATATTCCGGCGTGCAAGTCCAGAGAGATCTTGCACAGATGTATGGAGACGCATCGGCAGTGGCGCCGGTTGTTTTTGCCTGCAATCTGGGAACGCCGTTGGTAAATGATACGTTCCGGAAAGAACTGGGGCAGTTTTCCTATATGATTTCCCAAACGCCGCAGGTGTGGAATGACTTCCAGAGTTATGAAGATGAAAATGGCGTACAGCTACATGGGACAGCGTGGATAAGTTATTCCCGGAGAATATGATCCCGGATATGCTGGAGTGTTTTGAGAATCTTCTGCATGAATTGGGAAAGAAGGACTGGAATCAGCGATTTGATGTGCTTCCTGAAAAAAGAAAAAGAGAAATTGAAGATACAGCGCGTACAGGAGTGCCGGAGCGTGTGGAATGCCTGCATTGGGCTGTTATGAACCATGCGGAAGTTTGCCCGGAAGATATTGCGCTTATTGATGCGGGAAGCGGAAGATCGGTTTCCTATGGGGAATTAAAAGCACGGGCGACAGCAGTGGCGGCAGGGATTTCAGAAAAGGATATTAAGGGAGTCCCGGTTGCACTTACCCTGCCGCGCGGGATAGAACAGATCGAGCGGCACTAGGAATTTTGCTTTCCGGAAATTCATACCTTCCGGTCAGCTTAAGCCAGCCTAAAGATCGGAGAGCGTTAATCCATGAGAAGACGGGAGTCCGCTATGTGGTCACGAATCGGGAATTATCCGAAAAACTGGACTGGCCGGAAGGTACGGAAATCCTTGTGATGGAAGGTATGGAAGAGGGACAGGAAAATGTGAGACTGCCAGAGGTGTCGCCGAAGGACAGCGCCTATATCATCATGACGTCAGGCTCTACAGGTGTTCCGAAGGGTGTAGAGATTGCGCATGAAAGCGCATGGAATACGGTTCAGGATATTAATGAAAAGTACCATGTGACAAGTGCAGATCGGGCGCTGGCTGTATCAGCTATGGATTTTGACCTGTCGGTATATGATGTTTTTGGAATTTTAGGCGCAGGAGGAACATTGGTATTGCTTCCAGAGCAGGAGAGAAGGAATGCGGATTACTGGCTGGAACAAGTGTTGAAATATCAGATTACCGTTTGGAATTCAGTGCCGGTGCTTCTGGATATGCTTTTGATACGGGCGGAATCCATGAAACAGAAACTGCCGATCAGGGCGGTTATGCTTTCTGGAGATTGGATTGGGATGGATCTCCCGCAGAGGTTGCGGCATGGACAGAGGATTGCCAGTTTGTCGCTATGGGAGGAGCTACAGAGGCAAGTATCTGGTCCAATTATCAGAATGTTACCCTGCCGATGACCGAAAAACTGGAAATCTATTCCTTATGGAAAGCCACTCAGATATCAGGCATATCGTGTTGTGGATGAGTATGGAAGGGATTGCCCTTACTGGGCAGAAGGCGAACTCTGGATTGGCGGTTTTGGTGTAGCAAAAGGATATAGGGGAGATTCTGCGCTTACGGGGCAGAAATTTATCACAGATCAGTATGGAAGATGGTATCGGACCGGCGATCTCGGAAGAATCTGGGATGATGAGACAATTGAATTTTTGGGAAGAAAAGACCATCAGGTAAAGATTCGCGGACACAGGATTGAATTGGGAGAAATTGAACATGTGATTCAGGAGTTTCCGGGTGTGGCTCATGCAGTTGTTGATACAGTTAGTGATGGTCATGGCAATAAAACGCTGGCTGCTTATATCGGAGCGCCGATACAGGAAGATTCTAAAGTTACAACGTATTTGTACGGCACAGATATCTTTGGCGGGGGCTGGAAAGAACTGAAGGATGATGTCAGCAATTGGCAGATGCAGCAGGAACGGAAGACAGCATACAAAAATTTCCTTGCTATGCAGACCAGAGATGTGTACAGCTTATGCTGGAGACACTCATAGAGTTAGGCATTTTTGTATCAGAGAAGGAAGTTCTTTCGCAGAAGGAAATTTTTGAAAAAGGGAGCATTACGGAAACACAGAAGAATACTGTGGCAAGATGGTTGGAAATTTTAAAGAAGGAAGGAATCCTGAGAGAAGAGGACGGCAGACTATCGCGTACCGGGAAGGAAGTGGCTGTACCGGAAAAAGCTGGAGATACGGAAACGTATTTTAATAAACTGAAGCCGTATCTGAAGCATATGGTTACTGGGAATGAAGTTCCGCTGGACGTATTTTACCAGAAAGAGCCGGCTTTGGCTCCGAATATGCTGCTTCGGAGGATTCCGGGCTGCGAGGAAACAGTGGAAAGACTGGTGCAGGGATTAAGGCTTCTGGCAGAAGAACGCAGAAAAGAGCCACTCCAGATTATAGAAATTGGTACAAGGGACACTGCAATTACAAGACAGTTTTTGAATGCACTGGAAGATGTAAGCGTGGCTTATACTTATGCGGATTCTTCAAAATATTTTCTGCAGGAAGCAGAGAAAGAACTTGCGGGATATGAGAGAGTCGAGTTTGAGATGCTGAATCTGGAAGAAGGCATGGATAAGCAGCAGATGTCCTTGCATAGTTATGACGTTGTGATATCGGTAAATGCTTTACATAGAAATATTGATGCTGCGGATGCGGTAAAGAAAGTAGCGGAATTACTGAAGCCAAACGGAATATTGCTGATGACTGACCTTGTGGTAAGGACATACCTTCAGGAACTTACAGCGGCTTTTTTGGAAAATGGTTTTGCGGATATTCGGGACAAGAGAAAAGAAGCAGGGCTGGTTACCCCGGATTGCCTGCTGTGGAGAGAATGTTTATCAGAGGCAGGATTGGGCGAAGACTGTGCTGTGACAGAGAGATATGAAGATGTATATGCTGCAGCAGACAGCAGGCGTCTGTCCTGTCCTATCATAATGGAGCACTAAGGAATATCTGTCAGAAAAACTGCCGGAGTATATGGTTCCACAGAATTATCATTTCATGGAGCAGCTCCCAACATTGTCCAATGGGAAGATTAACAGGAAGCAATTGCGGGAAGATTTTAAAGAAGAAACTGCGGTTATCCGATTTTCAAAGGCAACGACAGAAACAGAAGAAAAGCTTTTAGATATCTGGAAACAATTATTTGGATATGAAAATATCGGAATTGAAGATAATTATTTTAGCCTTGGGGGAGACTCGCTGATTGCCACAAGGTTGATCTCGGAAGTACAGAAAACCTTCGGCTGCAAAATAACGATCAGCACGATTTTTGAAAATCTGACCGTAAAATCTCTGGCAAAAGCTATTGAACAGTCCGAACAGAAAGAAGAAGATACACTGCAGATCAAACCGAATCTGGAGGAAGCATATCATCCGTTCCCATTAACCGATGTGCAGTATGCTTACTGGCTTGGCAGAAGCGGATTGTATGAATTGGGGAATGTTGCAACGCACTGTTATTTTGAACTGGATGCAGACGGCCTTGATACTGAGTGCGCAGAGACGGCATGGATCTAGTTGATACAGAGGCATGGGATGGATGCGTGTTATTATCCAGCCGGATGGTATGCAGCGCATACTGGAGAATACTCCCCAGTATCATATTGACGTGACGGATATCCGACAATTGGAAGTGACAGAAAAAGAAAAGGCATTGGATGAAAAACGGGCAGAGATGTCTCATCAGGTAATTCAGACAGATGAATGGCCATCTGTTTGATGTGCGAATACACTAAATAGAGGACAGAAGCATAGAATCCATATCAGTTTTGACAATATTATCTTTGATGGCTGGAGTATGTTCCATCTCTTAAATGAGTGGGCAGAAGTATATCGAAATGGAAAAGCGGAAATGCC